>Ga0102924_1002940_pt1 | contig 18178 bp, 18 predicted proteins | sample PaiPotPPM11metaG_FD_80116 | JGI IMG/M metagenome (GOLD analysis project Ga0102924, IMG submission 80116) | Iron sulfur acid spring bacterial and archeal communities from Banff, Canada, to study Microbial Dark Matter (Phase II) - Paint Pots PPM... ...
ACCATGGTCTCACGCACGGCCCCTGCCGCACGCGCCGGGGTCTTCCTCCGGACGGGCACGAGCACCCTCGCGACGCCCGAGGGCTGGGTGCTCTTCGACGCCGTGGTGCGCTGGACGGCGAAGTGACCGCACCGCAATCAGTGGAAGCGACTGAGCTGCCCGTTCGCGCCGACGTACACGTACCCCTTCGCGATCATCGGCGACTGAAACCGCGACACGTTCTTGGTCGTGTCCGTTGCCGAGCCCCCGTCGAATATCGCGGCGCCGGTCTCGCCATCGAACGCCCGCAGTCGGTTCCCGGCCAAACCCCAGACGACGAAGTTGGACACTCCGTCGGTCGAGCTCACGGCCAAGGCTCCCTCACCATTTTGGGTCGCGCACCAGCCCGCATGCACTGCCGGGGGCTTGCCCGGCGTGATCTCGAGCGCCGTGATGTCTCCGCCGCCCGGACACGGGCCCTGAAACGCAACGAACGTTCCTGTCGGCGTCGTGTACGCCACGGGTGCCGTGTTGCTTTCGCCGGTGGTCACGTTGTCTGCGGCAACGAGACCGGAGCCCACTCCGCCGAGGTTCGCCGGGTCGAGGAGCCAGGCCGTCGTCGGCTTGCCGATCTGGAAGACGAGCCGCGGCGGAGCGTTGCCGGGCAGATCGAAGATGACGGGGTTCGAGCTGCCTACGTCCCCGTCTCGTCCGTCGAGCTGTTGCCAATTGGGCGGCGCGAAATAGTCGGTCGTATTGCCGCTGAACGTTGCGCCGCCCGTCAAGCGGATCACGGCCTCCCCGCCTCCCCACTTTGCAGGGCTGTTGGTATTGCCCGTGGATACGAATGCGCTCGTGCCGTCGGACGCGACTCCGCCTACCGCCCAGATGCCGCCCTTCGATGCGGGCGTCGACCAGGCCTGAACCCCCGCGGGGTTGGCGACCGGAATCGCGACTACCCAGCCGTTATAATTGCCGCAGTCGCCTGCGTGGCCGCCGTAAGGGACCAGGAGTCGGCCGCCGACGAGCGCGAGCGCCCCACGCTGTCCTTGCACGTTGGACGTGAACCCATGGACGGCCGCCGATACGTCGACGGGCCACCCCGCTACGACTTTGCCCGTGTCGATCGACAGCGCATAGACCAGGTGCTTCTTCGTAGTCCCGCCGTCCGGCGTGGTCATCGCGTCCAGGTACATCGTGCGGGAGGTCGCATCGACGATCGGTGTACCGGTGATCCCCATCGGATCGATGTTGCCGCAGGGAAGGTCTGCCTTTGGAACCGGGGCGGCGAGCTGCTTGCTCCAGAGCGCGGCTCCCGTCGAGTCGAGCGCGTAGACCCAGTTCTCCTCGGTCGCGACCAGGAGCAGGTCCGTGCCGGTGCTACCGCCGTCGACGAACAGAGGTTGAGCGCGGATATCGCCGGTGATGCCCGGGTTGAACGTCGCGTCGCGGTGCACCCCCGCCGCGGCGGTTCTGGTGAAGGCCTGATCGATGTAGAGCCCATTGCGGGTCGGGCTGTTGTGGTGCTCGAGCACCGACGCGCTGCCCGGTGACGCCCCATCGGGTGGCGGCGGACCGCCGTCGACGAGGGCTCCGGAAGCCTCTCCCGTGGCGTCGGCGACGGTGCCGTCCCTGGGGACTCCGATCGATCCGTCGTGAATGGGGCCCGTGTCCGCAAGAGCGGCGTCCGGCGGTCCATTCGAGCCGGAGTCGTTGCCCGGCAAGGATGCGTCCTGCGGCGCGGAGGCGTCGTGACCGCAGGCCACGAAGAGAGCCGGAGCGAGCGCGAAAACCAGGACGATGCGCATGGGAACCCAATCCCTTGGTGTCCGCCTGACGGCTCGTTTTGTGAGTGGCTGCCGGCTTACTTTCAGTCCGCGCATTGTGCGGCGCGGATGACGTTCATGAACGCGTCCGGGGTGAGCCACGCACCCTGATCGTAATAGTCGTAATTCCGCGTGATCCCGGTGCCCTCGCCGAGGTCGTTCCATGTTTCCAGCAGGAGCAACTTCGCTCCAGCCGACTGGTCGAGGACTTGTGTGAGGATCTGCGGCCCCTTGTACATTTGTGTCGTGGCGGTGGCGATGGCCCCCGGCATGTCGCGGCCGAGGGAATCCCACTTCACCATCGCGTTGTCGAAGATGAGGCCTCCGGTCACGCCGGCGGCCATCCCCATGTGCGTCGTCGGATAGTTGCGGAAGGTATCCCAGACGAATTGCCCGTCGCCGCTCGTCGTCGCTCCGTATCCGCGATCGACGATCACCATGGGGGTGACGCCGAAGTCGGCCTGAAAGAGCTGCTTCATCCGCGCGAGGACCGCGCTCAGACCGGTTGTCGGCTTGAGAGTGCCTGCGTTGTAGAAGTAGATGAGCGGCGCGCCAGCCACCGTGTACCAATGCGGATGGGAAATCCCCGAGAAGAAGGGCTTCCACTCCACGGCGTAAATGCGCTGCGCCGTCGCCTCGGTCGCCGACAGATCGGGCGCGGGGTTCATGAGCGTGCCGCCCGCGCGGTTCCCCCAGGCCCACGTATCGTTGAAGAGGCCGACGCGCATGCCGCCCCCCATCGCGTCGATCGCCGTCAAGGCCGTCTCCAGGTTCGCGACTTCACCCGTGCCCGGCTGGACGTCCGGCCCGTAGACGTTGGGCATCATGAACTGCATGCCCGCATAGCGAGCATCCAGGAGCTCCCGCAGCCAGAAGCCGACGTTCGTCGGAACGTAGTAGCCGGCCGCGGAGCTCGCCCACTCGTAGATGGCGTCCGCCTTGGCCATGCCCCATGCATGCGTATTGGCCCAGTCCATCGCGCAGTTTGGTGTCTTGGGGCAGTTGAAGAAGAACATCATGACCGCACCGACGTCGCGCGATGTCTTCCGCACGCAGCCGGCGGTGCGAACGGGGTCGTTGGTCCACGGATCGGAGTACGATAGCGTGCAAGCTCGGTTCTGCTGATTGCAGAACGTGCGGACCACGTCGATGCGGCGCACGTACTCGACGGTCCGGAGCTGCTCGGCCCACATCGTGACCGTCGCCGCCGGCGGCTCGGTACCGGTGACCTGGCAATACGCAGCGCGCACGAAGGACTCCGGGCTGTTGCCGAGATTCACGTCGACAGCGCCGGAAGAGACCTCGCAGGGGCCGTTCCACTCCGGGCGGAGAACGAACGGGGCACCGGAGCCCGGAGGGGGCGCCGTGCCGTCGCCCATGGCGTCCACCGTAGTTCCGCTGTCCCTCGTTCCGCTGTCTAGAGCGGTACTGTCGGCGCTGGAGTCGGCCGCCACGACCCCGCTCGAGTCGCCCATCCACGGCGCGGGCTCGTCGTCGGATCCGTCCGACAGCCATCCCCCGTGAGGGACGGCGGCGGACTCGCCCGAACAGCCCACGAGAAACGCTCCGATCCCGAGTCCGACGATCGAATGGCTGGAGAGGTGCACCGAGGTCCTCTTCACATGGTGTCCGGCAGTCCTCGGATTTTGTGCATCTCGGCGGGGCCGTAGCGTCGCGAGCACCTTCCAGGATGCGCACGCGACTGCCCCCACGCGTCCACATGCGACGTGTCGTGTCGGTCCTTGTCGTCGCGACCATCGCCGCCGGTTGCCCGAGCGCGAGGCCCGCAGCAACTGCCAAAGGCGTGATCTCGCGTTTCCCGGGGCGCGCTGGCCGTGGAGCGGCCGTCAGTACTCGTACGCGAGCGAGAAGCGACCGCTGTACGGCGGCGACTGGGGACCGAGTCCCATCGCGGGCCCGGCCGCGATCGAAAGGCGCTTGTCCAGCAGCTCGAGCGCGACCTCCGGCCCGAGGAACTGACGCACACCTCCTTCTGCCTCGTCGGAGAAGGTCTCCTCCAAGTCCTGCGCGACGTACTCGATGCCCGCCCGCAAGGGACCCGCGACGGCGTAGCTGACGCCCGCCATGAAGAGCACGTCGACCGGATCGCGTCCCGCCGCGAAGACGTGCTCGCCGTGGGCGGTCACGCCGAGGCGCAGGCGTTGCACGTCCTGCGCGAGGGAGACACGCATCCACGCGCCGTCGCCTCCGTTCAGCTCGCGAAGATAACCCCCGCTGAGGACCAGGTGCGTCGTCTTCCACACGCCGTGCATCGGCTCGAATCGCAGGCCGGCGAGCGCGCCGAACCCGAGCTGGTCGCCGCCGGCGAAACCGCTCGCCGCGAGCGAGAGACTCGGCAGGAGGCCCACCTCGCCGCCTGCCTCGAGGATGCCGCCCGGCCGAGAGACATTGGCCCCGAAGGGACGCGTCGGGCTCTCGTCCCGCGTGTACGTCGCGCGCGTGAAGGCTACCGCGTGGAGCGGCGCCGGCAGCGACGGATCGTCGAGGTAGAGCCAGGGACGCGGCGCGATCTCGGGCGCGCTCGTGCCGCCGGTCGTCTCGATCGGCGACTCGGCCCACGCTGAAGGGGCGCCTCCCGCGACTACTCCGAGCGTCATCGCGAACGGAACGACATAACGCTTGCGCCCGCGGCGCGCCGACGGAAATACCATGGTCGACTCCTCCCTACGGGACCTTGAGCACGAGCGGCGCGAGCGGCGTCTGCGTGAAATCGAACTCGCTCATGAGATCGCCGAGCTGCGTCGCGGTCTCGCGCACATCGGGGCGCGAGTCGGGGCGGCCGTCGTTCTTCGGATCGAGCCTCTGGCCTCCTAGGAACACGTCCTCGATGAACTTCAGATACGCATCGTGACTGAGCACCTGCTTGTCGATGACGTGCGGTTTCACCCACGGGCTGATGGTCATCCCCGGCACGCGGAGGCCGTATCCGGCCGCGTCCACCTTCGGCGGCACGACGTGATCGTAGAAACCGCCCCAGTCATCCCACGACAGGAAGATGACCGTGCTGTTCCAGTAAGGCGACTGCATCACGGTGTTGATGAGCGCCGTCACGTACGCCTGTCCGGTGCTCACCAGGTTGGCCGGGTGCTCGCTTACGTTGCCGGCGGGCGCGATCCACGACACGGCCGGCAACGTTCCGGTTTTGATGTCCTGGTAGAAGGCATCGAACTTCGTCACGTTGGCCCCCTCGCCGTCCTCGGCGACGTCGTCGAACTCGGGAAGCGGATTCCAGATGCTCGGCACGGTCGGGTTGAGCGGCGTCGGCTGGCACTCGGTCGGATCGCCGCTGCAGTGCGGGTCCATGCCCTCGCCTAGGTAGTACTTCCAGGTGACGTTCGCCTTGTGCAGAAGATAGGTAACGTCCGTCCACGGGTAGTGGTTGCCGGGGCCGGCAACCCCGGTCGTTCCTTCGCTGTCGATGTTCGTCGTGCACGTCATCGGGTCGTCGGCCGTGCAGCGCGCCGACCACGCGCTGACCATGAAGCAGTGCTGCGGGTAGCTCCACGACGCGTTGGGCTGAAACAGGTGATCCTGCAGCGTGAAGGCCTTTGCGTAGGCCCAGTAGTTCGGGATCTCGGCGTCGGTGTGGTAGCCCATCACGTCGACTGTCGTGCCGCTGCCGCCAATGCAGGCCGGGTCGGTCGGGTCGGCACAGCTGGTCTTGGCGGTTTCGGCGTTCTTGATGAACCCGTCCATCTTGCCGCCGTCGTAGCAGGTGGCGAACGCCTTGGAGGTGTGCGGGCCGCCGAAGTTCTTGTCCGCCGTGAGCCGGTAGGGCTTCACGCAGGTGCCGGTCTTCGGATCGGGTACGCACACCGTCGGCACACCCATCGTGTCCATCGGAATGCCCTCGGCGCCGGGGAACGTGCCAAAGTAGTGATCGAAAGAGCGATTCTCCTGCATGATCACGATGACGTGCTGGATCTTCTGGGCGGCCATGCCCGCGTCCTGGCCGCCTCCGTCGGGCTGTCCGCCGCTGGCGCTTCCGCCGCTGCTACCGCTGCTGCTACCGCTGCTGCCACTGCTGCTGGTGCTGCCGGAACCGCTGCTGGAATCGGAGCCGCTGCCGCCACTGCTGCTCGTGCTACCGCTGCCACCACCGCTTCCGCCGCTGCTCGTGGCGTCGGCGCCGCCGTCGCTGCCACCACCGGCACCCAGAGGCGACGAGCCTCCGCAGGCTCCGATGACCACGACGGCGACAGCGGATCCGGTGAGCAAGCGAAATGGTTGAGGCATGACGCCGAGCGCGCCTGCACATGGCGCGCCGCCCTGCGAAAGCCTGAATTGGGCGGGGAAACCGCCGCGGTCGTGCGCGATCGGATGGATCCGCGGGATCGAAACGATCGCGCCTGACGGGAGCAGCGTCGCGGCGGACCTCTCCAAAAAGCGCGCGCGTGCGTCATGGGGAGCGCGCTCTCGCGATCGTTCCTCGGCACTTCGGCGCAGTCCGTGCTGCAGGCCAATGGATCCTGCGACGGGGCTCGCCCTTCCGGAGGACCTGATGACCATAGAAGGCGGCCGCGGCGATCATCCGTGTCGCGGGCTTGGACGAGCCGCCGCTGCGACTACTGCTTGGCAGCGACGCGGTGCGCGCCGTCGGCGACGCCGAGCGCGCGCGCGCGCATCGAGGCCGACCGAATGTGGCAGGCGCTCAGCGTTTCCACCGACTTCGAGGCGAAGGGCGAGCCGGTGGGCTTCCACGGCCTGTTCGGGGCCGAGGTGCCTTGCATGCGCAGCTTCAGCGAATGCTGCGCACCACTTCCGCGAGCTGATCGAGCGTGCTCTTCCAGCCCTGCGGCGCACCGCGTGTCGCCGCCGTTTCGTGCGAGTAGACTTGGTGCACGTCGAGGCGGGTCTTACCCCCACCCTCGTCGGCGAGCGTCACGGTGGTATGCACCTCGACGCCGCCATGGATGGTCGCTGTGAAGACAATTCGCTCCTGAGGGACTACTTCGACGAAGCGCGCATCCATCGGCAGCTCGACTCCGTCAGGCATCTTCATCACCAGATAGAAGACACCGCCGGTTCGCAGATCGACGTCGCAACGCGGCGTCGTGAGCGGCGCCGGGGTGAACCAGCGCCTCACGTACTCTGCCTTGCTCCATGCCTCCCACACGAGCGACCGGGGCGCGTCGAACACTCGCGACAGTTTCAGCTCCGGCTTCTTCGCTTGTTCATGTCCTTTTTGCACGGCGCTTCTCCTCTTTCATTTCAGTGAGCAGGCTGTCCAGGCGGTCGAAGCTCGCCTCCCAGTGGGCGCGGTAGCGGTTCATCCACGCCGTCGCCTCCTTGAGCCGGCGCGCCTCCAACCTGCAGGGACGGTCGCCGCGCTATCCACGCGGGCCGCTCACGATCTCGACGAGCGCCGCGAGCGCTTTCGTCGCAGTCGATCTCGACGTCGCGCGTCTCGCGGCGCGTCCTGCCCGCAGCCGGTCTAGGTACGCTCCGAGCAAGGAATGAGCATGGGGACGCTTGAAGACGAGGCGCTCGGAAATCTCGTGCGCGAGGCTCAGGGCGGTGACGCGCGGGGAGGCGCAGGGCCGATGGGACCCAGACGCCCCGCACAACCGACTCGCGCCTGGGCGCCTGCGCGTGTACGGTCGCTGTCCTCCGGCCGGAGTGCGCACGATGAAGCGCGAAGGAACCCCGCTGCGCCTGACCGCCACCGACGTGACGACGTTCGCGGCTTGCCCGCACGCGACGGCGTTGGACCTGGAGGTCGCCAGCGGCACCCGTCCGCGCGCCCCCTTCTACCCGGATCCGTCGGCGCAGCTCCTTCGCGAGCGCGGCCGCGCGCACGAAGCCGCGTACCTCGCGAAGCTGCGAGCGTCCCGCAGCGTCGAAGAGATCCTCGAGCACTCCCCCGACGCCGCGGACCGAACGCTCGACGCCATGAAGCGCGGCGTCGACGTCATCTACCAGGGCACGCTGCGCGCGGGCCCGTGGCTCGGGCGCCCGGACTTCCTCGTCCGCGTCGAGCGTACCCATGGCGCGTGGGAGTGGTCCTACGAACCCGCCGACGCGAAGCTCGCGCTCACCGCCAAGGTCAACGCGCTTCTCCAGCTCTGCTTCTACGCGGAGCTGCTCACACAGACCCAGGGCGTCCGCCCCGCGCACATGACGCTCGTCCTCGGCGACATGCACGACGAGACCTTCGCGACCGCCCGCTACGAGGCCTACTTCCGGTGGATCCGCCGCTGCCTCGAGCAAGCCGTCGCGTCGCCTCTCCCCACGTACCCGGAACCCGTCGAGCACTGCGACGTGTGCGACTGGTTCTCCGAATGCAACGCGCGGCTCCACGCCGACGACCACCTCTCGCTCGTCGCCGGAATCACGACGAGCCAGCGGCGCGCGCTCGACCTTCTTTCGGTGCGCACCGTGCGCGACCTGGCGGCGACCGCGCCCGACGTCCGCGTCGAAGGCATCGGCGACTCCGCGCTCGTTCGGATTCGCGAGCAGGCGCGCATCCAGGTGCGCGGGCGGGACGAGGGAAAACCCGTTTACGATCTGATCGCCGGCGTCGAGCCCGGGCACGGGCTGATGCGGCTGCCCGTGCCATCCCCGGGTGACCTCTTCATCGACTTCGAGGGCGACCCCTACGCGCTGGGCGACGGCATCGAGTACCTCGTCGGCATCGTCGAGCCGGGGCCCGACGGCGCCTCCGAAGCGTCGTACACCCCCTTGTGGGCCTTCGACCGCGCCGGCGAGCGCGCGGCGTTCGAGCGGCTGATGGACGTCATCGCGCGGCGGCGCACAGCCCATCCGGAGATGCACGTCTATCACTACGCGCCGTACGAACCGACCGCCCTGAAGCGGCTCGCCGGGCGTTACGCGACGCGAGTCGACGAGCTCGACGAGCTGCTCCGCGGCAAGGTGTTCGTCGACCTTTACGCGGTCGTCCGGCAGGGTGTCCGCGCGGGCGTCGAGAGCTATTCGATCAAGCGGCTCGAGCCGCTCTACGCGTTCGAGCGGCAGGTGCCCCTGCGCGAGGCAAACCGGCACCTCGGGGCGTTCGCCGTCTGGCTCGAGCGACGCGGGTCGGAGGAGCCGCCGGACGACGTCCGCACCGCCGTCGCCGGGTACAACCGCGATGACTGCGTCTCGGCGCTGCGCCTGCGGGCGTGGCTCGAGCACCGGCGAACGGAGCTCGAGGCGCAGCGCGGGTCTCCCCTCCCCCGTCCCACGCTCGAAGACAGCGAGGCGAGCGAGGGGGTATCGGAGGAGGTTGCCCGCGTCCGGCCCGTCATGGAGGCTCTTCTCGCGGGCGTACCGGACGAGCAAGAGCTGCGCTCCCAGCAGCAGCAAGCGCAGTACGTGCTCGCCCACCTGCTCGAGTGGCACCGCCGCGAGGACAAGTCGACGTACTGGGAGTATTTCCGACTCTGCGATCTGCCGGACCAGGATCTGCTCGAGGAGCGCGCTCCCCTCAGCGGTCTGACGTACGAGGGGGTGATTGGCACCGAAGCCCGCTCCCGGATCCATCGATATCGCTTTCCGGTGCAAGACCACGCCATCGATCGAGCGCTCGACGTCCACGATCCGCGCACCGAGCGCTCGGCGGGCGTCCTGCACGACATCGACGATACGGAGGGGATCGTCGACCTGAAGCGCGGAAACGGGTCGGCCGTGCCGCACCCGACAGCGCTGGTCGCATACGACATTGTCGGTACCAAGGAACAGCGCGCGAGCCTCCTCCGACTCGGCGAACGGATCCGAGATCACGGCTTCGTGACGGTTCCACGGTGTGCGGCCGCGCTCTCGCTGTTGCAGCGGGCGCACCCGTTGCCGGCTCGTTCAGAGGCCAACGAAGAGGAGGCGGCCATCGCGCGCGCGCTCGCGGTGGACGGGCGCGTCTTGCCCGTGCAGGGCCCACCGGGGACCGGCAAGACACGGCTCGGCGCGCGGATGATCGTCGCCCTGCTGCGCCAGGGCAAGCGCGTCGGCATCACCGCCAATAGCCACAAGGTGATTACGAACTTGCTGGACGAAGCGTGCAGGACCGCCCGAAAGGAGAAGGTGACCCTTCGCGCCATTCAGAAGGTGGGCTCCGAGGGCGGCGAGGACGACGTCTCCAAAGACGCCTCGGTCACGGTGACGAAGACCAACGGCGACGTCGTGGGCGCGCTCGGTCGCGGCGCGGCGAACGTCTTCGCCGGCACGTCATGGCTCTGGGCGCGCGAGGAGATGATCGGAGCGGTCGACGTCCTCTTCGTCGACGAGGCGGGACAGATGTCGCTGGCGAACGTCCTCGCCTCGGCACCGGCGTCGAACGGCGTCGTGCTCCTCGGCGATCCGCAGCAGCTCGATCAGCCGCAGAAGGGCGTTCACCCGCCGGGGGTCGCCGTCTCGGCGCTCGGTCATATCCTGGGCGACGCGGCCACGATGACCCCGGAACGCGGGCTGTTCCTCGAGCAGACCTGGCGCATGCACCCGGACGTCTGCGCGTACATCTCCGAAGTGTTCTACGACGGGCGGTTGCAGTCGCGACCCGAGCTGTCGCGACTTCGCCTCGACGCGCCGGGGTCGCTCGGCGGCACCGGACTGCGGTTCGTGCCCGTTCCGCACCGCGGCAACCGGAACGAATCCGTCGAGGAGGCGCAAGTCGTCGCGCGCATCGTACGCGGTCTCCTCGGCGCAAACGCCACGTGGACCGACCGCGAGGGCAATACGAGCCGGCTGCGCCTCGAAGACATCGTGATCGTCGCTCCCTACAACGCGCACGTCGCCCGGCTGGAGCGCGAGCTGCCGGGCGCGCGGGTGGGCACGGTGGACAAGTTCCAGGGGCAGGAGGCGCCGGTGGCGATCTATTCGATGGCGACGTCCACGCCGGACGAGGCGCCGCGCGGGCTCGAGTTTCTGTACAGCGGCAACCGGTTGAACGTGGCCATATCGCGCGCGCGGTGCGCGGCGTTTCTCGTGGCGAGCCCCGCGTTGTTCGAAGTGCGCTGCAAGACGGAGCGGCAGGTCCGGCTGGTGAATGCGTTCCGGAGGTATCTCGAGGCGGCCGCCGTATGCACCGTCGCTTAGTCGCACGCGGCCTACGGATGCCCGAGATCCCGTCCTCGGCCGCGTTCGCGCTGGCGCCCACTCTTACGAGCTATCCGCTTGGCCCTCGAGGACTTGCGCTTGGGCTTTGGCACCTTCTTGCCCGCCCGGTCTCTGTCAGCGAGTCACGCAAGGGCTGGACCGCAAGGGCTGGAACCGCCGCGCAGAGGAGCTCAGGTGAGCACGCGGCGACGCCCGAAGAAGAGCGAGAACGCGGCGAGGACGAGAAAGACGACGAAGAGCACCTTGGCGACGTCGGCTGAGTCGTGCGCGATTCCGCCGAAGCCGAATACGGCCGCCACGATGGAGATGACGAAGAACACTGCCGCCCAGTACAGCATTGGCTGCCTCCCTTTCCTCTCGTTCGGGGCGGACTCTTGCAGCAGACGTGCCCATACCGCTGCGTCGCGGAGAGGCGGAGGAGGCGGCGAGCGCCGGGCCGTCGCCACGACATAGGCCTTCGGAGTGCGGCGAATTGCCACCCCGGCCTTGCGCTGTTGATGCGTTTGCGCAGTCGCTTGTGACGGCCGCGGAGCGCACAATCGACGTTCGTGAACGGCGAGGTCATCGGCGTCACCGGCGGCATGCCTCTGGGTTGACCCCGTCCCCTGCGAACGCGCTTTGCATCGCGACGCTGCCGCATGTCTCGACTGCACACCCGCCGCCGGTTTCTCGCATGCAGCGCTGTCGGGGCCGGGCTGGCGGCCACCGCGTGCGCTCGCGCACGCGGTGAGCCCGCGAGCACATCCGCCCCTGTGCCCCGCCGTCCCCTCGGGAAGACCGGGGCGCAGGTGTCGATCCTCGGCGTCGGCGGCTCTCATCTCGGCGACATGGCCGATCCCGAAGCCGCCGTCCGCGTCGTCCACGAGGCGATCGACGCCGGCGTCAACTTCTTCGACAACGCGTGGGAGTACCACGACGGTCGGAGCGAGGAGATCCTCGGCCGCGCGCTCCGGGGCCGGCGCGACAGGGTCTTCCTGATGACCAAGGTGTGCACCCACGGCCGCCCCGCCGACGTCGCGATGGAGCAGCTCGAACAGTCGCTCGCGCGCCTCGGCACCGACCACCTCGATCTCTGGCAGATCCACGAGTGCGTCTACGACAACGACCCCGATCTGCACTTCGCCGCCGGCGGCGTCGTGGAGGCGCTCGACCGCGCCAAGCAGCAAGGCAAGGTGCGCTTCGTCGGGTTCACCGGCCACAAGGACCCGGCGATTCACCTGAAGATGCTCTCCCACGGCTTCCCGTTCGACACCGCCCAGATGCCCCTCAACTGCTTCGACGCCACCTTCCGCAGCTTCGAGCAGCGCGTCGTACCCGAGCTCGTGAAGCGCGGGATCGCGCCCATCGGGATGAAGAGCCTCACCGGCGCCGGCGACCCGGTTCGAAAGGGCGTCGTATCCGTCGAGGAGGCGCTGCGGTACGCGATGAGCGTCCCGGGCGTGGCCACGACCGTGAGCGGGATCGACTCGCTCGACATCCTGCGGCAGAACCTCGCGATCGCCCGTGGCTTCGTCCCCATGCGGACCGAGGACATGCAGTCACTCCGCGAGCGCGTCCGCGCCGTCGCCGCCGACGGCCGCCACGAGCTCTACAAGATGACGACGCATTACGACGCGAAGGTCGGCCGCGAGCAGCACGGCTATCCGACGCAGAAGGAGCTCCCGCTGTGAGCGCCTCGGTCCCGCAGCGCCCCCTCGGCAAGACGGGAACGAAGGTATCGGCGCTCGGCGTGGGCGGACACCACCTGGGAGACGCGGCGTCGTTCGCGGTCGCCGACCGGATCGTCGGCGAGGCCCTCGACGGCGGGGTGAACTTCTTCGACAACTGCTGGGAGTACAACAACGGCCGCAGCGAAGACTGGCTCGGGCGGGCGCTCTCCACCGGGGGGCGCCGCGCCAAGTCGTTGGTGATGACCAAGGTCTGCACCCACGGGCGGGACGCATCGCTCGCCATGCAGATGCTCGAAGAGTCGCTCCGGCGGCTGAAGACCGATCACCTCGACGTGTGGCAGGTCCACGGCGTGGTGTTCGACAACGATCCCGACCTCGCCTACCGCAAAGGCGGCGTCCTGGAGGCGCTCGAGCTCGCGAAGCGGCAGGGAAAGGCCCGCTTCGTCGGCTTCACCGGCCACAAGAACCCCGAGGTGCATTTCGAGATGATCCGGCGGGGCTTCCCCTGGGATACTTGCCAGTTCCCGCTGAATCCCTTCGACGCGACCTACCGAAGCTTCGAGCAGCGCGTCTTGCCCGAGTGCAACCGTCGCGGCATCGCGGTGCTCGGCATGAAGCCGATGACCGGGCGCCCCTCGCCGATCCAGAAGAACGTGGTAACGGCCGAGGAGCTCCTGCGATACGCCATGAGCCTGCCGGTCGCGACGACGATCAGCGGCATGGAAGACGTCGACAAGCTGCGCGCGAACCTGAAGGTCGCGCAGGGCTTCGAGCCGATGAGCGACAAGGACATGCAGAGCCTCCGCGATCGCTGCCGCGCTCTCGCTGCCGACGGTCGCTTCGAGCCGTACAAGGTCTCTCTGGCGTTCGACAACCCCGAGGCGCGGCTCGCCCACGGCTTCCCCATCGATCCGGTCGAGAAGGAGGTAAAGCAGATGCTCGATCACGCCATGGGGACCGACAAGCCGCAGTGAGGGCTCATCCGTCGTCGGGCGCTGCATCGCACCCTGGCACGCAAGCTCGCCGCGACCATCCCTGCTGAGCCTTCGCGCTCGAGGGCCGACCGGGCACTCCCGTTGCTGGTTTTGCAGCTGACGCGGGCCGTGCACTGCACCGGAGGTGTTCCATGATTGCCAGCGCAACCAACGGATACGATAGAGTTCGGGCCCATACAGCCACCATCGTGAACGAGCGTCTCGACCGGTGTGCCTCCGAGAGTCTCCAGCGGGCCGCCGATGACGCCGAGTTCGCCAGGGAGCGGATTGCATCCCTCGATCGTGAATGGGAGCTCGATAGGGTCATCCTGCTGGCGTTCGCCGCCGCCGGCGCGGTGGCCCTCACGCTCGGGCTGCGGCGGGACCGGCGGTGGAAGTTCCCGCTTGCGGCGCAGATCGCGTTCATGCTTGCGCACTCTCTCGTCGGATGGTGCCCGCCAGCCGCCTTGCTGCGCCGGATCGGATTCAGGACGCGCCAAGAGATCGACGCGGAGCGCGCTGCGCTCACCCACATCCGATCGGCTTCGACCTAGCGTAGAGCTGGACGAAGCATCGCAAGCAAACGAGCTGCAGCCGCGCGGATGACGACGGGGCACGCAATGGGTGTAGAAGTCGCCGACCCTCGTGCGTCACTGGATCAAGCGGTGGCGCGGGGCTGCTGCGAAACCGGAGATTTCACATGGAATACATGTTGATGACCTATGTGCAGGAGGATGGCTGGAACAAGATGACGGCAGCCGAGCAGCAGCAGGGCATGGCCGCCTACATGGCCTTTACCGAGGCGCTCGCGAAGGCGGGCGCGCTCAAAGCGGCTGGGCGCCTGCAGCCGAGCTCTGTAGCGACGACCGTGCGGACGAAGAACGGCCAGGCGCAGGTCCTCGATGGTCCCTACCTCGAGTCGAAGGAGCAGCTGGGCGGCTACTTCTTCATCGATGTGGCGGATCTCGACGCTGCGATTGCCTGGGCGGCACGGTGTCCGGCGGCCAACCACGGCGTGGTCGAAGTGCGCCCGATCTGGCCATCGGCGTAGGCAATGAGCCCGGAGCAAGGCGGCGATCACGTCCGTGCGCACGTCGTTGCTGAGACGGTCGCACGGCGCAGCTACGGCAAGCTCGTCGCCTTGCTCGCGACGCAGACGCGTGACGTCGCGGGCGCCGAGGATGCGCTCGCCGACGCGCTGGCCTCGGCGCTTGCGCACTGGCCCACGCATGGAATCCCTTCGAGTCCCGAGGGGTGGCTCCTCGCCGCAGCGCGCCGCAAGGTGATCGACTCCATCCGGCGACGCCGGACCGCAGAGCAAGCGACTCCTCACCTGAGGCTTCTCGCCGAGGAATTCGACGCGACCACGGCCCCCACGAGCGACATCCCGGACCATCGCCTCGCGCTGATGTTCGCGTGCGCGCACCCGGCCATCGACGTCGGCGTCCGTGCGCCGCTCATCCTGCAGGTCGTGCTCGGCCTGGACGCCAAGCGAATCGCTTCCGCCTTCCTGACGTCGCCCGGGACCATGGGCCAGCGCCTCACCAGGGCGAAGAACAAGATCCGCCAAGCCGGCATCTCGTTTCGCGTCCCGGAGCGGCAGGAGCTCCCGAGTCGACTCGAGACGGTCGTGGATGCGATCTACGCGGTGTTCTCCGAAGGTTGGGCCGACTCGGACGGCTCCGACCGGGTGCGTCGGGACCTCGCCGAGGAGGGCCTCTTCCTCGGAAGGCTCGTGACCGAGCTGGTCCCCGATGCCCCGGAGGCGCTGGGCCTCCTGGCGCTCATGCTCTACGTGGAAGCGCGACGTTCCGCTCGACGCGACGATCGCGGCGAGTACGTCCCGCTCACGGAGCAAGACCCGGCGCGTTGGGACTCGCGGATGATCGAGGAGGCAGAAGGCGTTCTCCTGCGTGCCCGTCAGCTCGGATCCATCGGGCGCTACCAGCTCGAAGGCGCGCTGCAATCGGCCCACGTCCATCGTCGCCGCACGGGGACGCCGAACTGGGAAGCGGTCCTGCAGCTGTACGACGCTCTGCTGGCGCTGACGGGCTCGCCCATCGTCGCCGTAAACCGCGCGCTCGCGATGGCGGAGCTTCGGGGGGCCGAGGCGGGTCTCGAAGCCATGGACGAGATCGCGGACGCGCGGCCCAGTATGGCTGGTACTCCGTGAGCCGCGCGCGCAGAGCTCCTGGCGAAGGCAAACCGTCGAGCCGAGGCGCGGCACGCGTACGACCTGGCTCTCGGCCTCGAGCGCGACCCCGCGGTGCGCCGCTTTCTGCAGAAGCGTCAGGGCGCCTTGCTCGGTTGAGGCCTTGCGTCGAATTCATCCCCCCGTCGTGCCCGACTCCGTCGCAGGCGAGCTGCCGCCTGCGCCGAGCTCGATGACTATGTCCGTCCCACGCGAAAGGGACGTGCTACGCTTGGCCATAGCACTATGGATCTCACGCCGGAACAGCGCATCTGGGTCGAGCACGACGCGGAAATGTGGGAGCGCGCGCGCGCGATTGCAGCGCGCCACCCGGGCATGGACGCCGGCGACGTTCGCCACACGCTCTACAACCTGGAGAGGACGCCCGAAGAGCGACTCGAGCGGTCGCTGAACTATGGCGCCCTTCGTCGCTTTTACGCCCGCTGAGCGCAAGCTCCTCGACGTCGTCACGCACCTGGACGGGCTCGGTCGTCCGCCGAGGAGAGGGAGAACAATCCTCCGCGAGCAGCAGCGCCGCCGGCGCGGCGACCGCCCGCCGCGCGTCGTCGCCTCCGGCGACCACGTCCGCGAGCGCGACGTCGTCGCTCACGACCAGTCGACGACGTCGTTCGTGCCGCCGAACGCGGCGGGGAATCCCTTGAAGTGCGGGAGAGCGTCCTTCACCGGCAACAGCGCGTGTTGGCACTGCATGTGGAACTGGGCCTCGAACGAGCCCTCCGGCAAAAGCTTCGCCATGACTCCGCGCACACCGAAGCCGGCTGGCTCGGCGAAGATGCGCGTCCCGCAGTCACGACAGGTGGACCGCAGCGTGGTGTGGAGCTTCCACATGCTTGGCTCGCCAGCCACGACCTTTACCTGGTCGGCCCGATACATCGAGACCGGCACGTACGCTGCGCCGTGAACGCGCTGGCAGTTGTCGCAGTGGCAATAGAACTGCGCGACGGGCGCGCCCTCGATGGATACCTTCACCGCACCGCAGTGGCATTGGATGGTGGGCATCAGACGAAAGATACTGACCTTCGCGCGGGTTCCCAATTGTTCGTGGAGTCAACGTGAGGTTGACCTTGCCGTCGGTGAACGTCTCTCCCGAGCTTGCATGCACACCGGAGAACGCCACGATATCGCGCGCCTCGGCCAATTCGATCTCCCCGCGGTCTTCGGACGTGTCGTTCCAACAGATGGGGCTAAGTCCTCCAGAAGTCTCCCGGTGCAATTCAACGTCGTCCACCCTTGCCCGCGCAACAGAGTGCGTTCGCAAGAACGCAATACGAGTCGGCGTTCTCGGGGTCGACTGCGACCGCGTCCTTCGCGAAGCGGACGGCGTCGACCGTCCGGCCGAGCGCAAGTGCCGCGACCGAGCGCCCCCGCGCAGTCGCCCGCGCCGCGTTCATGCAAGACCCTCCGCCTGCAGGTGTTCGAGCAGGTCGTCGTACGTACCGCCTTCGTTCGCGTACACGGCGTAGTTGCGTGCGGTCTCTAACCACGGACGCGTTGACGGTCGCAGGTCGCTCAGCGCAGCAAGCAGAAGCGCGTCATTCACCGGTAACTCGCGCCCTGTGACGACACTCTTCTCAATGGCGAGATCGAGCGCCGCATCGACGACCGCCGCGAGGTCGGCGCCAGAGAAGCCGGCCGTCGCCTTCGCGAACGTAACCGCGTGTGCAACGTTTTCCTCGATTTCGCCACCGCTCGCGACGACATGAAGGCGAGCCGCCTGCGGCCGTATCCGCGCGCGGTCGCCGGCCGCGTCAGTTGTGGTGCTCGCAGGAGTTGCAGGCGCTGAAGGAGCGGTCGAAGCGGGCCCTAGCTCTGACTGGAATGGCGGTCGACCGGCGCCGGCAGCGAGGCGGTACGCGGTTGCCTTTCCAGCGTCGCCGGCGGCATTAGCCGCGTCTGCGGCGGCCACGAGAAGCTCTTGATTGGCCGGCTCAATGCGAAGCCCGACCTCGAGCTCGAAGAGGGCGTCTATTGCGCAGCCCGACCGAAGCAGATGCGAGCCAAGCGTCAGGCGCAACGCAGCGGCGTCTGACCGTTCGATCGCAGCGCGCAGCGCCAGAACGACGGGATCCTCGATCATGGTGCCACCCAAAGTTATCGCACGGCGGCGTCAGATCACAATACTAGCGCCCCAATCTCTGATCTGCAGCCGTATTCCTGCAGCATCCTGTTGCGCCACTCCTCTGGCAGGTCGCGCGGCGAATGATCATAGCTTGAAGACTTCTCAATGGCTTGCTCGGTCGGCGCAGCGTCGAGCTGCTGCCGGAACTGGCGCCAGGGAGCCTCGTCGGCGATCACCGCTACGCTGGTATTCACCGCCAAGTTGGGACTAAATGACCGATCGTGATCCTCGTCCATCAAGCTGCGCGGGTGAGCAGAGCGCGAGCGCCGGTCGCTCGGTGCCGGCGATAGGCCTCGAGGTAGTCGCGAACGTTGTCCAGAAGTCGGGGC
>Ga0102924_1002942_pt1 | contig 18162 bp, 16 predicted proteins | sample PaiPotPPM11metaG_FD_80116 | JGI IMG/M metagenome (GOLD analysis project Ga0102924, IMG submission 80116) | Iron sulfur acid spring bacterial and archeal communities from Banff, Canada, to study Microbial Dark Matter (Phase II) - Paint Pots PPM... ...
GTGTGGGTACGGTCGCTACCGGGGTCGGCGGGACCGGTGGTGGTTTCGGCCAGCCATCCCGTGCTGGGTCAGGCCGAGGCTCGCGTGCGGGTGCGCTGAGCCAGGGCGCGGTTCCGGGCCTTGTGCCCGGAACCGCGCCCCAGCCTGAATCAGTGCTCGGCCTACTCGCTCTGCAGGCACCCGGCGGTACCGCCGGAGCTTGCGAACAGGCTATTGCTGAACTCCTCCTGAGTGATGAAGTGCCCGCCGTTGATGACCTGGTTGAAGAACGCGCCAGGCGCGCCGCGGGTCCGGCCGAAGATGTAGGCGCAGTCGTCGCCGTTCTCGTTACCGGTGGAGTCGTACCAGCCGGTCTCGGTGTCCGGGTCGGTAATCGCCTCATTGATCTCGTGACTTGTGGGGCTGATCTCCGTGTCGGCGTCGGGGTTACCGTTCGGCGACTCGATGGTGGGGAACCTGGCGTCGGTACCGCACGTGAACCCAACCGGCGACGCGTAGATCGGGAAGGGCATGTTCGCGTACACGGCGCTGGCCGGGTCCTCGCTGTGGTAGGCGCAGTACGCCGCGGTCGGCTGGTGGTTGATCGTGCAGAACTGCCCGCCGTCGATCGCGGTCGTCTGACCGGGCAAGAAGCAGGACTCGACATGCTTGGGCAGGTAGAGCACGAAGATGTGGCTGAGGTTGTGCGCCAGGTGATTGGATGCGGAGACGCTGTCGACTTCGGCCTGGAGCTGGGCATCGTCCAGGCAGGAGCTGTAGCCGGAGCCGTCCGCGTAGATCCCTGACGTGTCATTTGATGCCAGCGTGCAACCGCTGGCGGGCATCGCGTTGGTGGCGGTGAGGACGGGGCCGAGTTGGACGTTGTAATGGATCTGCCCGTTGTTCCCGAAGTACTGGTTCGCCACGGAGAACACGTTCTGGGTGTGGCCGCTGTCCTTCGCCACATCACCGAGATACGAAGTGATGATGCTCTTGTAGGAAGCAGACATCGAACCGCTCGGATCCCAGAAGATCGGGACGACGACCAGCGGGCCGGTCGACGCCGTCATCATGACATTGCCGTTTTCGCAGGGCGAGAAGGAGCACGTAGGCGGGGATCCGTGGAACAGGAGCGGCGGAGTGCCGTTGAAGGCCGGCTCGGGCGGGGGTTTGTGGCAGGCACCGGTATTGGTACTGATTCCTCCGGCAATGATGATGCCGCTGAGGTGGTGGCGGTGTCCCGAGCTCGCGACCTGCTGGCCTGAGATGTTGCAGGGCGCCCCTCCCGACGACGGCGCCGCGCTGGCCGCCATCGGGGTCGCCATGGCCAGCGCGACCACCGCGGCCAGGATGAGGGCTACGCCCAGACCCCGTCGCCTGACGGCTTTCTTCATCGTTTCCGCTACGTCATGTTGCGGACATCCGGGGCTGCGTGGCCCAGGCCGCCTGCGCGTGTTTCGTCGATGCTTGATCATGAAACGCTCCCTCTTTGCGGGCGGGGCGCCACTCGCCAGGGGTGGAGGTGAGCGGCCTCCCGTCTCAGGTAGGTATCCGCTGTTTTTCTAACGGAACGAACGAATGCTCACACAAAAGGAGGGAAAAGGACAATACATTTGGAAAATTCATACAATATCGCACTTAGTTCGCGCGACGATAATTACCGGACCGGGACGCATGGCGCGCTCGACCGGAAGGTCCGGGTCGCCTTGGAGTCGGAGGCCCGGAGCAGGCCGAGGACCTTGCGTTCGGCGCTGCGAACGCCTTCCCGGCCGATCTCCCGCACCAATGCGGCCTGCTCGGGCGTGCTCGGGCGTGTTCGGGAAACCCGGCTTAGGACGCTGGTTTGCGCAGGCCGACGCGGTGGTAGGCGGCGGCCGGGATGGCCTGGGGATCCTTGTAGATGCTCCACGTGCACTTACCGCCGGCCCGTGAGGCGGGCCAGGTGGGCGGGTCGACGACCCGCAGCGGGAAGCCGAAACGCTGGATGGGGACTCGTTCTTGCAGCTGGCAGCAGTGCACGCAGTACAGGCAGACTCCCTCGCGCTGCCACGCCCAGTCGTGCCGCCCGGTGGTGACGGCGAAGTCGTACGGCGGCTCCATCCGGGCCCGGCCGTCGGAGGTCGAGTCGGGGCGGTGGGTCCGGCCGCCCGAGCCGCACGGGTCGAAGGAGACGACCCAGCGGTCGGGCTCCTCGGTGACGTCCACCTCCCCCATGCGCTCCTGCCCGCTGAGGTGCCCGCGCAGCGAGGCGACGGCGTCGGCCAGCAGCGCCTGGGCCGAGTCCGGCCAGGGCCGGGCGGCAGGGTCGTAGTCATCCCGGGTCGCGTAGAAGTCGCTCATGAGCGCGTCCCACATGGCGCCGATCACCTCCTCGCCCAGGTGACGGGCGGCGGCATCGAGCAGGCCGTAGATCCAGTCGCAGGCCCGGTCGTGAGCGGCGCACCAGGCGCGGCGGGCGGCGTCGAGCAGCGCGGCCGCCTCATCGCCGCGGCCGGCGGCGCAGGAGCGGAGGGCCTCGTCGGCGGCGGCCCGCAGCGCATGCCACGCGGCCTCGGGGTCGACGCCCTCGCCCGCGGGATCGAGCAGGGCGCCGAGGCGCTCTTCCTCCGCGTGCAGCTGTCCGGCGGTGAGCCCGTTGGCGAGCAGGTAGTCACGGGCCCGGGCGATGAAGGACGGGAACAGGTCCCGGGCCTCCGTCGCCTCGGCGAGGATCTGGTCCGTCAGGTCCCGTGCGGCCTCGGTCTGGCCGTCCCGCAGGGCGGCACAGGCCCGGGCGTAGGCAGAGCGCGTCTCAACGGGCACGGCGGGTTCCTGCTGTCTGCTTGACACCTGATGGTCTAAAGGTCTAGCAAGTATGCCATGACGGCGGTTGATGACGAAGCGCAGTCCGGTGCCGAACGGGACCAGCGGCAGGTGGCGGGGCTGCTGGATGCCCTGATCAACGCGGGGAGGCCCTCGAGCCGGACCCTGCCGCTGCCGGCGGGCCGGCTCAACTTCAACGACCTGGTCGCGTCGGTAACGTCGACCGCCCAGGTGGCCGGCGCGGAGGACCGGGTACTCGCGTCGGTCCCGGTGCGCGTGTACCGCCCGCACGAGGCGGGAGCCGGCGGCCCGGTCATGGTCTTCATCCACGGCGGCGGCTGGGTGTTCGGCGATCTGGACTCGCACGACGGCCTCTGCCGGGCGCTGGCGCAGGCCGCTGACGCGGTGGTCGTCGCGGTCGACTACCGCCGGGCCCCGGAGACGCCCTTCCCGGGCGCGCTTGAGGACTGCCTGGCCGTCGTCGAGTGGCTCGCGGACCACGGCCCGGAACTCGGCGTCGACGGCACCCGCCTGGCCGTGGCGGGCGACAGCTCGGGCGCCAGCCTGGCCGCGGCGGTGGCGGTGACGGCCCGCGACGCCGGGCACCCGCGGGTGAGCGTGCAGTGCCTGGTGTACCCGGCGACCGACCCCGCGCTGGCGACCGGCTCGCAGGCGGAGTACGCCGACGACCCGTTCCTGTCGCGGGATGAGCTGGCCTGGTACTGGGACCAGTACACGACCCCAGAGCAGCGCGGGGACGTGCGCGCGGCGGTCGGGCTGAACCGGGACCTGGCCGGCGTGGCGCCCGCGGTGATGGTCATCGCCGGACGCGATCCGCTCCGCGACGAGGGACTGGCCTACGCCGAGGCCCTGCGGGCCGCGGGCGTCCCGGTGAGCGTGTACCAGGGCCCGGAGATGCCGCACGGATTCCTGCTCTTCGGCCGCTACCTGGACCGTACCGGTGAGGTGATCGCCGAGGTCGGGGCCGCGCTGGCCAAGGCGCTGGCCCAGCCGCTAGCGGGCGAAACGCGCGGGAAACAATAGTTGCGGTTACGATCTCACTGATCGTATTCGTCACAGCTGGATGGGGTTTCACGTGGAGCGTGTCGCAACGCCGGCCACCTATGAGCTGGTCAGCGAGCAGATCCGCCGCGCGATACACATCGGCACCTACCTGCCCGGCGACAAGCTGCCCGCCGAGCGCCAGCTGGCCGAGCAGATGGGCGTCTCCCGCACCACCGTTCGCGAAGCACTGCGGGTCCTGGAGGGCGAGGGCTACGTCGAAAGCCACCGCGGCGCGGCGGGCGGCATCGTGGTCCTGGACCAGACGTCCAGCGAGGAGCGGATCCGGCCGGTGGTCATGGCCCGGATGGCCGAGTTCGAGGAGCTCTTCGACTTCCGGATCGCCGTGGAGGGCGCGGCGGTGCGCCTGGCGGCGGTGCGCCGGACCGAGACGGACCTCAAGCAGCTGCAGAAGGCGCTCGACGCGATGGCCGAGGGCTGGCAGACCGCGCGGTTCCGCGCCGCCGACTCCGCGTTCCACCTCGGCATCGCCGACGCGGCCCGCAACAGGTTCATGCGGCAGGCGATCGAGGACGCGCGGGCCCAGATGTGGATCCCGATCGATCCGCAGATCGAGGTGGTCTTCCGCACCGCGAACCGGCATCACGAGGAGATCCTGCAGGCCATCAGGAACCGGGACCCCGATGCCGCCGAGCGGGCCGCGGTGGCGCACCTGAAGACCGCGCGGCGGGATCTGCGTCGGGTCGCGCGGACCGACGAGCCTGCCTAGCCAAACCTGACGAGCTCGCCTTCCGCAGTGCCTCCGGGACCTATTGCCGGGCCGAGGTCAATGGTCTAGTCTTCAGACCAAGAGCCCTTGGAGGGGAAGACTGATGGCTGGTGAAGTGGAGTTCGGCTTCGTCGCGAGCGCGGCAGACGCGCCGGGAACACCGGACCACGAGCTGTACCGGACGGTCCTGGAGGACGTCGAGCATCACGCGGATCTCGGGTACACGACGGCGTGGCTCATCGAGCACCACTTCAGCGATTACTTCCCGACCCCGAGCCCGCTGGTCCTGGCCAGCCACATCGCCGCCCGGTTCCCCGAGCTGTCGCTGGGGACCTGCGTCCTGGTGACGCCGTGGTACCAGCCGCTGCGGCTGGCCGGCGAGATCGCGATGGTGAGCCTACTCACCGATCAGTCCCTGCATCTGGGCCTGGGCCGCGGCACGGCGAAGTACGAATTCGACGCGTACGGCCTGGACATGGCCGAGAGCCGGCAGCGCTTCGAGGAGACCTACGAGATCCTCGCGCTCGCGCTGCGCGGCGAGCCGTTCACCTACCAGGGAACATACCTGCAGGTCCCCAAGCAGGTAACCGTGCGACCGCGGGTGGCGGGCATCAGCAGCGACCGGATCCACCTGTATGGCGCCATCGGCAGCCCGAGCAGCGCGGAGGTCATGGCCAAGCTCGGCCTCCCGCCCATCTGCACGACCATCGGCAACTTCGACGCGCAGGTCGGGATCTTGCGCGGCTGGGACAGCGCCGCCGCCGCGAACGGCACGCAGGACGGCGACCCGACCCGGCCGATCATGATCAACTGCATCGTGGCCGACACCGACGAGGAAGCTATCCGGCTGGCCCAGGAGTACATCCCGCGGTTCATGCAGGCCCAGCTGGACCACTACACGCCGGACGAGGTCGACTGGGAGAAGCTGGAAAGCTACCGGGCCTGGAAGGGCCAGTTCGCGGGGATGAAGGCCAAGACCGACCCGGCGAACATCCCGCCCTGGGCCGACTTCCAGCTCGTCGGCTCGCCGGACACGGTCGCGGTCAAGACCGCCCGTTACATCGAGGCCGGGTTCAACCACATCTTCGTGCACGCGGCCACACCCGGCGTGCCCGCCAAGGTACGCCGCCAGTGGACGGAGCGGTTCGCCCGGGAGGTCGCCCCGCGCTTCGCCGGCCACAAGCCGCACGCCGACGCGGGCGCTGGCGCGGGTGCCGTCGCGTGAGCCCAGCCGGCGTGCCGGCCCTGCTCGCCGGCAAGACAGCGGTGATCACCGGGGCCACCCGGGGCATCGGGCTCGGCATCGCCGAGGTGTTCGCGGCCGCCGGGGCCAGCCTGGTGCTCACCGGCCGGGACGCCGGCGCGGGGCAGCGCGCGGTGGCCGCGATGGAGGCCATCGGGACCAAGGCCTGGTTCTGCGCGGCTGACATGCGGGATCAGGCCGCGGTACAGGCCGCCGTCGCGGCGGCGGACCGGTTCGGCGGGATCGACATCCTGGTGCAGAACGCCGGGATGTACCCGGAGCAGCCGATCGAGCAGATGACCAGCGACGACTGGGATCTGGTGCATCACACCAACCTGCGCGGCACGTTCTTCGCGGTGCAGGCGTGCATCCCGGCGATGCGCGCCCGCGGCGGCGGGCGGATCGTCCTGGTCTCGAGCATCACCGGCGTTCGCACGGGCTTTCCGGGCCTGGCGCACTACGGCGCCACCAAGGCGGGCATGAACGGGTTCATGCGCAGCGCGGCCCTGGAACTCGCCCCGTACGGGATCACGATCAACGACGTCGAGCCGGGAAGTATCCGGACCGAAGGGCTGGCCGCCCTGGGCGCCCCGGCCATCGCCGCCATGGAGGAGTGCATCCCGCTGCGGCGGCTTGGCCAGCCAGCGGAGATCGGTACCACGGCCCTGTTCCTGGCCTCGGACCTCGCCTCCTACATCACCGGCCAGTCCATTGTGGTGGACGGGGGGCAGACGCTGCCCGAGATCAAGCAGTAACGGCGGCATGACCTTTCACGGCCACAACGCCATCGTGACCGGCGCGGGGGGCGGAATGGGCCTGCGCATCGCCGGCGACCTCCTCGCGGCGGGCGCGACGGTCACGGCCATCGACCTCAAACCGCGGCCCGCGGGCCTGGACGCGGCCGGCTGCGCGTACGAGCAGCTTGATGTCACCGACCACGACGCCGTCCAGGCCGTCGTCGGCCAGGCCCACCAGCGGCACGGGCGGCTCGACTACATCGTCAACGCGGCCGGCGTCGGCTGGTTTGACCGCGACCGGTCGCTGGTCGACACCGATCCCGGCGTGTGGCAACGTGTCCTGGACATCAACCTGACCGCCGCCATGTACCTCTCACGCTGCGGCATCCCCCTGATGCGGGAGCACGGCGGGGCGCTGGTGCACGTGGCCAGCGTGGCGGGGCTCAGGAACTCGGACGGGCCGATGGATGCCTACCAGGTCGCGAAGGCGGGGCTGATTTCCATGTCGCGGGCGATCGCCCTGACCTACGGCCCGGACCGCGTGCGGTCCAATACCGTCTGTCCGGGCGCGATCTTGACCCCGATGATCGAGCCGCTGTACGAGGCGGACCCGCCCCGGCGGCAGCGCATGGAGCAGCGGACCCCGCTGCGCCGGCTCGGCACCCCGGCTGATGTGTCGGCGGCGTGCCTGTTCCTGCTTTCGGACCAGGCTTCCTTCATCACCGGCGTGGACCTGGTCGTCGACGGAGGGTGGATGCTTGCCCTGTCGTAGCCACCTGAGGAGGGTCAGACGTTGAGCACCGCAGAGGAGCTCACCGCGGAGCTGGCGGCGCGGGAGGTGCGGTACGGCCGGGTCGAGGTGCCCGACCTCGACGGCTCCATGCGGGCCAAGCTGGTGAGGCTGGACAAGGCCCTCGGCGCGGACGGCGTCGCCCTGTGCAGCATTGCCTTCGGCCTGACCGTGGCCGACGACGTGTACGAATCGCCGGCCTCGTCCTACGCGAACGGGTTCCCGGACCTGTGGGCGCACGGCGACCCGGCCACGGTCCGGGTCCTGCCGTGGCGGCCAAACGTGGCCAGCGTCATCTGCGACCTGCGGTCTCCGGACGGCACGGCCTTCCCGCTGGCCCCGCGCGGCCTGCTGCGCACCGTGACCGAGCGCTGCGCCCGGCTCGGCTACGAACCCCGGTTCGCCGTCGAGTTCGAGACGTGCATCCTGCACGCCGACACCGAGCTCATCGCCGCCGGGCGCCACCACGAGCTGCGGCCGGCCGGGCGGACGGTCAACGCCTACAGCTCGCTGCGGCTGGCCGACGTCGGCGAGCTCGGCCAGGAGTTCATGGATCGCATGTCGGCGATCGAGATCGGTGTCGATTCTTTCCATACCGAGCTCGGCGGCGGCATGGTGGAGTTCGCGCTGGCGCACGCCCCCGCGCTCGAGGCGGCCGATCACGCGGCCCGGGCCAAGGCCTACTTCAAAGAGCTATGTGCCGAACGAAACCTGGTCGCCACGTTCATGGCCAAGTGGAAGCCAGCCGACCCCGGGTGCGGCGCCCACGTGCACCAGAGCCTGTGGCGGAACGGCCAGAACGCCTTTGCCGGGGACCGGGACGGCCTGTCGGACCTGGCGCGTCACTACGCCGCCGGGCAGCTGGCCACCATGCCGGCCTTCACGGCGCTGTTCAACCCCAACGTCAACTCCTACCGGCGGATCGGCGTCGCCGGCTGGACCCCGGAGAACGCGACGTGGGGTACTGACAACCGGACCGCCGCGCTGCGGGCCATCGCGGCGCCCGGACCCAAGGCGGCCCGGCTCGAGCACCGCCGGCCGGGCGCCGACGCCAACCCCTACCTGATGATCGCGGCCATGCTCGCGGGCGGCCTGCACGGCATCGAGACGGCGGCCGAACCACCGGAACCCGCGCGCGGCAACGCGGCGGAAGACCCGCGCTCGGCGCCGCTGCCCGGCTCGCTGCCGGACGCGATCGCCGCGCTGCGCGGATCAGACCTGGCCCGGGAGCTCCTGGGCAGCGAGTTCGTGGACCATTTCGCGCTGTCTCGGCAAGTTGAGTGGGACCTGTGGACCCAGTGGTCCAGCGCGCAGGTCACCGAATGGGAACTACGACGCTACTTCGAGGTGACGTGATGAACGCCGCACCGCCCGACCGTGACACCATTGCTGAGCGCCTGCGGCTCGACAAGATGGAGACCGTCATCTGCGCGGTCCCCGACATCTGGGGCCGGCTGGTCGGCAAGCGGGTGACCACCGAATCGTTCCTCAAGACCGCGCTCGGATCCGAGGGCCTGCACGGGTCCCTCTACCTGTTCGTGGTGGACATGGACATGGACCCGCGACCGGGCTACGCGGTGTCCAACTGGGCCAGCGGCTTCTCGGACTTCCGGCTGGTCCCCGACGTGAGCACGCTGCGGACGCTGCCGTGGCTGCCCGCCACGGCCATCGTCGTGTGTGACGCCTACGCTGAGGACTCCGACGAACTGGTCGAGGTCGCGCCGCGCACCATCCTCCGGCGGCAGATCGAGGCCGGGCGGGCCGCGGGCGTGACGTTCAAGTTCGCCTCGGAACTGGAGTTCTACCTCTATCGCAACGCTCCCGCGGACGCCTGGCAGCGGCAGTACCAGGGCCTGGAACCGCTGTCGTACTACCGCTCGGACTATCACATCCTGCAGTCGACCAAGGACGACTGGATCATCAGCAAGATCAGGAACGGGATGAACGCGGCCGGGATCGAGGTCGAGTTCTCCAAGTCCGAATGGGGGCTTGGCCAGCAGGAGGTCAACCTGCGCTACACCCACGTGCTGGAGATGGCCGACCGGCACCTGCTGTACAAGAACGGGGTCAAGGAGATCGCCGCGCTCAACGGCCTCACCGCGACGTTCATGGCCAAGCCGTCGATGGACGACATCGGCTCGTCCTTCCACGCCCACGTCAGCCTGTGGGACGAGACCGGCAGCAGGTCGCTCATGCACGACGCGCAGGCGCCGGGCCGAATGTCGGAGGTGTTCCGGACCTTCCTGGGCGGGCTGCTGGAGAACTCTCATCAGCTGGCCTGGATGTCGGCGCCCAACGTCAACTCCTACAAGCGCTTCCAGTCCTCGTCGTTCGCGCCCACGGCGATCGCCTGGGGCGAGGACAACCGGACCTGCGGGTTCCGGGTGGTCGGCGAGCACGAGTCACTGCGGGTCGAGAACCGGATCCCGGGCGCCGACGCCAACCCCTACCTGGTGTACGCGGCCATGATGATGGCGGGACTGTACGGCATGCGGGAGAAGATCGACTGCGGCCCGGCGCACGCCGGGAACGCGTACGAGGACCGCGCGCTGGCCACCATCCCGGTGACGCTGCACGACGCGGTCGAGGCGTTCGAGCGCAGCCCGCTGGCGGTCGCGGGGCTCGGCCATGACGTCCACGCGCACCTGGCCAACTTCGCACGGCAGGAACTCCTGGCCTTCGAGCGCGAGACGGTGACGGACTGGGAACGCGTCCGGTATTTCGAGCGGGCGTGACCGGGCGGGCCAGCAGGCGGGCCGGCGCGCGGCCGAGATGACCAGGTCCGGCGGGTATTGTCCCGGCTATGGCTCATTGGTATGCTGATCAGACCAATGAACGGAAGGAGCGCTCATGGGCCGCCAGCTCGCGTTTCCGAAGGCCAGCCACGCGTCCACCGTCATCAGGTCCCGCGGGATGCTGGTCGTGGGGATCGGCGGATCCCGGCGACCCGGCTCGTCCACCGAGCGGGTTATCGCCGCCGTGCTGGAGGACCTGGAAAGCCGGGGCGCCACGACCAAGCTGTACGGCGGGGAATCGCTGCTGTTCCCGCACTACGAGCCGGGAGCACCGCTGGATGCGGCGGCGGCGGATTACCTGGCGACCGTGCGCGCGGCCGACGCGGTCGTGCTCGGCTCCCCCGGCTACCACGGCGGTATCTCCGGGCTGGTCAAGAACGCGGTGGACTACCTGGAGGAACTGCGGGACGATCCGGCCCCGTACCTGGAAGGGAAGGCGGTGGGCTGCGTGACCACCGCCCACGGGTGGCAGGCCGCGGTGAGCACCTTGTCCGCGCTGCGCCAGACGGTGCACGCCCTGCGCGGATGGCCCACCCCGTACGGGATCGCGATGAACGTCACGGGCGGCCTGTGCTCGTTCGACGGGCGGTTCACCGACACGCGGGCCGGCGAATCCGCCGGCCTCGTCGCGAGCCAGATCATGCAGTTCATGACCGCCTTCCGCGACACGCCCGCGCCCAGCGCACCAGAGTTGCGCGCGTGCCCGGTGAGCTGACGGACGGGCCCCGGCTTGGTTCGAAAGGAGACAGCGTGACCGACGTTGCGTTCGTCACGGGAGCGGCGGGCGGCATCGGGCAGGCGATCTGCGCCAGCCTGACCCGGGCCGGCTTCACCGTGTACGGCGGGGACATGTCAGTGACGGCGGAACGGGCCGACGGCGCGGTCGTCCTGGCCCCGCTCGACATCCGGTCTGCGGAAAGCGTCGAGACGGCGGTGGCCGGCGCCGCGAAGCTGGGCTCCATTTCCGCGGTCGTCAATTGCGCCGGAATCGTTCGGCATACTCCTCTTGAGGACCTCAGTGAAGCGGACGTCGCCTCGGTATGGGACGTCAATGTGGCCGGCACCGCCCGGGTCTGCCGTGCCGCGGTCCCCCACATGCCGGACGGGTCGGCCATCGTCAACATCGGGTCCGTCACGGCGCGGTCGGGGCGACTGCGCGGCGCCTCGGCCTACGGCGCGTCCAAGGCCGGCGTGGAGGCGCTGACCCGGTACCTGGCACTGGAACTCGCGCCGCGCATCCGGGTCAACGCGGTCGTGCCCGGGTACATCAACGTGCCCATGAGTCCCTCCATGCGGGCGGTCTCCGGCGGGGAGGAAGAGCTCAGCGCGATGGTCGCGCTCGGGCGGCTCGGCGAGACGTCCGAGGTCGCCGACGCGGTGGAGTACCTGCTGTCGCCCCGCTCGTCCTACATCACCGGTTCCTCCCTGCTGGTAGACGGCGGACTGCTGGCATGGTGACGGCGAGCGCGGTCACCGCCGGGCGGGAGACGGCCAACGCCGAGGCCGTCCGCCGCATGACCGCCGCGGATCCGGTCCTGATCGACGTCCGCCCGGCCCGCGATGTGGTCCCCGGGATGGCCGAGCGCACGGTGCTCACCTCGGGTGCCCCGCTGCCCTGGCCGGCCTACCAGGGCGGCCAGCGCGGCGGCATCATCGGCGGGGTGCTGTACGAGGGCCTGGCGGCCACGCCCGCCGAGGCCGAGGCGGCACTGTCATCGGGGCAGGTCACCGTCGACGGATGCCACGGCTATGGCTGCGTGGGCTCGCTGGCCGGCATCTACACGGCCTCGATGCCGGTGTTCGTGGTGGAGGACCGCAATACAGGGCAGCGGGGGTTCTGTAATTTCTTCGAGGGCGGGTCGGTCAAGCGGCTCAACTACGGCTGCTACGACGACGAGGTCCGCGACAACCTCCGCTTCGTCGAGCGGGAGATCGCGCCCTTCGTGGGCGAGGCGGTGCGCCGCGCGGGCGGGATCCCGCTCAAGCCGCTCATGCGCCGCGCGCTGCACATGGGCGACGAACTGCACAGCCGCAACACCGCGGCCACGCTGCTGTTCGGCCGGGAGATCTACCAGCCGCTGCTGGACATGGCCCGCGAGGACCGCGACGCCGCGGGCCGGGTCATCTCGTTCCTGACCGACAACGAGTACTCCTTCCTGCGCCTGTCCATGGCGGCGGCCAAGGTCATGGCGGACGCGGCGCACGGCGTGGACGGGGCCAGCGTGGTGACCGCGATGACGTTCAGCGGCGTGGAGTTCGCCATCCGGGTCAGCGGCCTGGGCGAGGACTGGTTCCGCGGGCCGCACGGGCGGATCCAGGTCCGGCTGTTCGACGGGCATACGCAAGACGAGATCACCTTCATGGGCGGGGAGAGCCCCATCACCGAGACCGTCGGCCTGGGGGGCTTCGCGCAGGCCGCGGCGTTCCCGCTGCAGGCCTACCAGGGCGGTTCTGCGCAGCTCATGGTCGAGCGCAACCTGGCCATGTACCAGATCACGGCCGCCGAGAACCCCGATTTCCGGATCCCGTTCTTCGACTACCGTGGCACCCCTACCGGGATCGACATCTTCCGGGTGGTCGAGTCCGGGGTGCTGCCGCTGATGGATGTGGGCGTGCCGGGCACGGGCGGCGGGCAGATCGGGGCCGGGGTGCTTGAGGCGCCGATATCCTGCTTCACGGCCGCGCGGGAGGCCTACCAGGCACGCTACGGATGATCAGGAGCTCGTGATGACCTTGCTTGACCTGCCCACCGGCGCCACGGTGGCCTGCACCGATACCGGGTCCGGACGGCCCGTCCTGCTGCTGCACGGCGTCTGCATGTCCCAGAAGTTCTTCGAGCGCAACATCGGACCGCTGGCCGGCGGTCACCGGGTGGTCGCGCTGGACTTCCGCGGGCACGGCGAGTCGCCGTCGGTCGAGGGCGGGCACACCGTCGCCCAGTACGCCCGGGATGTCCGCGCCGTCATCGAGCTGCTCGACCTGCGCGACGCCGTGGTGGTCGGGTGGTCGATGGGCAGCATGGTCCTGTGGGACTACCTGGATCAGTTCGCCGGTGACCCGCGGCTGGCCGGCGCCGTGGTGGTATCGCAGGGCCCGTCGGACCTCACCCAGCCCGGCTGGCCCTACGGGATCGCCGACGTGCCCGAGTTGCGCACCTACCTGCAGCTGGCGCAGGACGACTTCGCCGGGTTCTTCGCCGGCTTCGTGCCGGAGATGTTCGCGGGCGAGCTGACCGAGACCGAGCAGGCCGGGTTCGTCAAGGCGATCTCCGCGGTCGGCGCCAACGCGGGCTCCGTCATCTTGGTGAACCAGACCCTGCAGGACTACCGGGAGCTGATCCCCCGGCTGACCGTGCCGCACCTGCTGGTCTGGGGACGGGACGAGAAGGTGGGCAAGCTGGCCGCGGCCGACTGGCTGCACCGCGAGCTGCCCCGGTCCGAGCTGCACGTGTTCGAGCAGAGCGGCCACTGCCCCATGTGGGAGGAGCCGGACAAGTTCAACGCCCTGCTCGCCGAGTGGGTCGCCCGGCTGTAGGTCATCAGGCGGTCTCCACGTAACGCCGGATCTCCCATTCGGAGACCTGCTGCCGGTACTTCTCGGCCTCGAACCACTTCATGAGGGCGAAGTGCCGGACGAAGTCCTCGCCGAACATCTCTCGCGCCACCGTGCTGCGCTCCAGCAGGCGCACGGCATCTTCCAGCGACGCGGGTACCGACTCGAGCCCGCTGGTGGCGTACGCGTCGCCTTCGTAGGCCGGCGGCGGCTCGATCTTCTGCTCGATGCCGTGCAGGCCGCCGGCCAGGCAGGCGGCGACCACGATGTAGGGATTGGTGTCGGCGCCGGGCAGCCGGTGCTCCAGTCGCGCCTGCGCCGGGCCCTCGGCGATGGCCCGGATGCCGGTCGACCGGTTCTCATAGCTCCAGCTGACGCTGGTGCCCGCCCACGAGTAGGGCGTGAAGCGCTTGTAGGAGTTCGGGGTCGGGGCGAACAGCGCGGTGAACTCCCGCATGGTGGCCAGGAGGCCGCCGGCGTAGTGCCGTCCGGCCTGCGACAGCCCGTGCCCGCGCGCATGGTCGAAGAAGGCGTTGGGGCCGTCGTCCGGCTCCCACAACGACTGGTGGACGTGACAGGACGAGCCGGCCCAGTCGCGGCGCGGTTTGGCCATGAACGAGGCCATGAGGCCGTGCCGGGCGGCGATCTCCTTGACGCTGTTCTTGTACACGAACGCGTCGTCGGCCGCCTTGAGCGCGTGGTCGTAGCGGATGTTCAGCTCGAACTGGCCCGGGCCGGTCTCCGGGTTGCACGCCTCGACGGGTACGCCGGCCCCGGCCAGATGGCGGCGGATCTCCCCGATCAGGTCCTCGTCCAGGCTGCCGCCGTAAACGCCGTAGGTGTAGGGGCGCATCCGGAGCGGCTGCAGCCGCCAGCCGGACTGCGCCAGCGCGGCCAGGTCGCCGCGGAACAGGTAGAACTCGTACTCGATCCCGGCCTTCGGCTCCAGGCCGTGCGAGCGGGCCCGGTCGATCAGCCGGCGCAGCGCGATCCGGGGATCGACCGGCACGCCCTGGCCATCGGGGAGGCGGAACTCGCCGAGTACCCCGGCGGTCCCGTCATGCCAGGGCAGGAGCCGGGCGGTGGACAGATCCGGCACGGCGAAGATGTCCGGGAAACCCTGCTCCTTGCGCGGGAAGTAGAGCGGGTACGCGTCGCCGCCGGGCGGCTCGACCAGTTCCTGGCCCTCGTCGGTGTCCTCGGAGTGCGTGATCACCAGGACCACGTCGCTGAACGGGACACCGCGCTCCAGCAGGTCCAGGAAGGCCGCCACCGGGAGTCGTTTGCCGCGCCAGATCCCGTGCGTGTCGGCGGCCCCGGTGATCACGGTGTGGATGCCTTCGGTCGCACACCAGCGGGCGAAATCGTCCCGGTGGCTCACGTGCCCGCCCCGCCTAGGACGAAGCCCTCGTACCCGCGCTCGACCACCTGGTCACACTCCTTCCGGTACGTCCCGCATCCGCCGGTGTAAGGCATGAACACCCTCGGCTTGCCCGGGATGTTAGCCCCGACGTACCACGACGCGGCCCGCGGGTAGAGCGTCCGGCCGGCGAGCTCGCCGACGTGGCAGACCCAGCGGTCCTGCGCCTGTGCCGACGCCTCGATCCGGTTCAGGCCGCGGCTGTGCAGGTGATCCAGGCAGTCGAGGATCCAGTCGGCGTGCTGCTCGATCGACACCACCATGTTGCTGAGCACCGAGGGGCTGCCCGGGCCGGTGATCATGAACAGGTTCGGGAAACCCGCCACGCACAGCCCGAGGTAGCTGCGCGGTCCCGCCGCCCACTGTTCAGCCAGGGGGGCGCCGTCCCGGCCGCGGATGTCGATCTCGAGCAGGGCTCCGGTGATCGCGTCGAACCCGATCGCGAACACGAGGACGTCGAGCTCGTACTCCCCGGCCGCGGTGGCCAGGCCCCGCGGGGTCACGGTGGTGACCGGCGAGCTCCGCACGTCGACCAGCTCCACGTGGTCCTGGTTGTAGGTCTCGAAGTATCCGGTGTCCACGCAGGTTCGCTTGGTGCCGATGTGGTGCGCCGGGCAGAGCGCCTCGGCCACGACGGGGTTGCGGACCAGCTGGCGGATCTTTTCGCGGGCGAAGTCCTGGGCGGTGAGGTTGGCCCGCTCGTCGGTGAAGAAGTCGGTGAAGGCATAGGACAGCGCGTTGATGCCGCCGCGCTGCCAGCCGGCCTCGTACATCCCCCGGCGTTCGGCCGGCGACACGTCGAGCGCGGCGAGCCGCGGCGGGGCGATCGGCACGCCGGCGTCGGACTGCTCGGCGGCCCGGCGCCGCGCAGGGTATCCCTGGACCACCTCGCGGAGCTCGCTGGTCGGTAGCGGGCGGTTCCGGGCCGGCATGGAATAGTTCGGCGTGCGCTGGAAGACCTGGACGCGGTCCGCCTGCCTGGCGATCTGCGGCAGCGCCTGGATCGCGGTGGACCCGGTCCCCACGATCCCGACCCGCTGGCCCTGGAGATCGACGCCCTCGGCGGGCCACCGGGCGGTGTGGTACCACTGACCGCGGAAGCTTTCGAGCCCGGGGAACGGCGGCGGCTTGGCTCTCGAAAGGTTGCCCACCGCCAGGACGCAGTAGCGGGCCGATACCGTCTCGCCGGCGTCGGTGGATACGAGCCAGTGGTTCTGGGCCGCGTCGTAGTGCAGCGAGGTGACCTGGGTGCCGAACTGAATGTCCGGCCGCAGGGCGAAGCGGTCCGTGACGTGCTGGAGGTAGCGCAGGATCTCCGGCTGGGCGGCGTAGCGTTCCGTCCACGTCCAGTCGGCCAGCAATTCCGGGGAGAACGAGTAGCAGTAGTCGACGCTCTCGATGTCACACCGGGCACCCGGATAGCGATTCCAGTACCAGGTGCCGCCGACGTCCGCGCCGCGCTCGAATACGCGCACCCGCAGCCCCCGCCCGCGCAGGCGGTGCAGCATGTAGAGCCCGGAGAACCCGGCGCCCACGATCGCCACGTCAAGGTAAGGTTCAATGGCATGAATACTAGACCAAAGTACCGCAGGGGCACCTGAGTGGCCGCGCTGGACGGGAAGGTCTGCGTGATCACCGGCGCCGCCGGGGTGATCGGCCGCGAGAGCGTGGACGTGTTCACCGGGCAGGGCGCGACCGTGGTCGGGGTCGACGTCAAGGGTCACGTGGACGCTCCCCTCTTCCTGACCGCCGACCTGACCGATCCCGGTCAGGTCGAGGCCGTCTACACCGCGGCCGCGGAGCGTTTCGGCCGCATCGACGTCCTGTTCAACAACGCGGGCATCGCCGTGCCCGAGGACGGGTCGGTGCTCGATACCGACCTTCAGACCTGGCACCGGGTGATCGAAGTCAACCTGACCAGCATCTTCCTGTGCTGCAAGTACGGCCTCCCGCACCTGCTGCGGGCGGGCGGCGGCTCGGTGATCAACACGTCGTCGCTGGTGGCCACCATGGGCTCGGCGGTGTCCCAGATCGCCTACACCGCCTCCAAGGGAGGCGTGCTGTCGTTGTCACGGGAACTGGGCGTGGAGTTCGCCAGGCGCGGGGTGCGGGTCAACGCGCTGTGCCCCGGCCCGGTGGACACGCCGCTGCTGCGGTCGCTGTTCCGGCCCGAGGAGACGGCGCGCCGGCTGGTCCACGTCCCGCCCGGCCGGTTCGCGCTGGCCAGGGAGATCGCCACGGCCGCCGCCTTCCTGGCCAGCGACGCGTCCTCCTACGTGAACGCCACGGAGTTCTTGGTGGACGGCGGGATCTCGGCCGCGTACGTCACGGCCGGACCTCCTGACGGCGCAGCCGGACCTCCGGACGGCACAGCCGGTCACGAGTAACTCACCGGTAGCACGGCACCGGGCCGGCCGGACCGAATGCGTTGCTACCTGCCCATTGACAGCCGATCAGCCCCGGTCTTATGGTACGCAAAGTAGACCAAAGTGACTGTAGGTGTAATGGCGCACCCGCCGGTCAAGTCAGCGCCGACCAGGGACAACACGAACGCACTGCGAAGCTGAGCGCATTCTTCCGGTGATCCCTGGGCGGCGGGCCAATCGGGAGGACATATGGACGTCATGGGCTCCGGTGAAGCCTCCAGCGTGAAGGAGGCCTCGGCGTCGCTGGACATCTCCGAACGCGGCGATGTTAATACGCTGCGCAAGAGTGCCATCGGGCTGAGCGGGGTGCTGTTCATCTCCTTCGCGGCCATGTCGCCGCTGACGGGGCAGCTCGGCAACGTGCCGCTCGCGATCGGTCTGGGCAACGGCATCGGAGCGCCCGCCGGATTCGAGATCGGCATCGTCATGCTGGTCCTGTTCTCGGTGGGCTACGTCAAGATGATGCGGAGCGTCCCGTCCTCGGGCGGGTTCTACTCCTTCATCAGCCATGGGCTCGGCCGCCCGCTGGGGATGGCCGCGGGGTGGTCGTCGATCCTGGCGTACGCGTTCGTGGTGGGCTCGCTGCTCGGCGCGTTCGGCTACTTCGGCAACATCACCATCTCGCA
>Ga0102924_1002943_pt1 | contig 18161 bp, 18 predicted proteins | sample PaiPotPPM11metaG_FD_80116 | JGI IMG/M metagenome (GOLD analysis project Ga0102924, IMG submission 80116) | Iron sulfur acid spring bacterial and archeal communities from Banff, Canada, to study Microbial Dark Matter (Phase II) - Paint Pots PPM... ...
CTATTCCTATAATTACTTATCATGACCTTACTTACAATATACAAGATTACAATAAAGCCGGTACCACAATTACTGTCCCGTTGTTTGATCAAGAAATGCAATATCTACATGATAATGGATTTAAGGTATTATTATTAAATCAATTCGGATTTGATCCAACCAATAATGTATTTTATTTAAAGAATGTTCCATCCTCTACTTCTGGAACTACAACTAATGCCGCCACTTTACTAAGAGGAGCTCCATCTTACTCTACAGCTCATACTAAATAACTTTCTACATCAATCCCAATTAGCACACTAGGAAATGAATGGTTAGGAAAATGTTGGAGCAATTGACTAGGTGAGATTGATGTCAGAGAAGGCTAGGGTGATTGAACCTCGTTATCCATACACTCATGGTTTTCTGATCATTTCCAATAGCTCACTACTAAGAAACATACGTTACCTTAAACATGAAAATACATGTAGGACAATCGATTTCATATGAGTGTACATATAGTAAAGCTAGTTAAAATATCCCTCAATAACCCTTCACTGACTGACAATAGAGAAAAATGGCAATAACTGAGATAGTAACTTCACTAGTACAATTCATAACCTCAATTATTTCAAACCTCGGCTATGGCGGGATATTTTTTCTCATGATACTCGAAAGTGCACTGATTCCTATACCAAGTGAGGTCATAATGCCGTTTTCTGGTTTTCTCGTTTCAGTTGGAAAATTGGGATCAGTAGGAGTAGTACTAGCAGGTTCATTTGGAAACCTAGTAGGTTCCATTGCTACATACTATCTTGGTGTACGTGTTGGAAGAGCTGCAATTATCAAGTACGGTAAATATGTCTTATTCAAAAAGAAACATCTAGAGTACACTGAGCGATTATTTGAAAAATATGGTGATAAAATTGCTTTTATCGGTAGGCTTTTACCTGGAGTAAGGACGTATATTTCACTACCAGCAGGTATCGGATTAACTGGCATTGTCAAGTTTTCGGTTTATACTTTTGCTGGTTCTTTGATTTGGAATGCTTTGCTCACATACGCTGGAATAGAACTAGGAATTAATTGGAAGCACATCGATAAATATTCTGGATATCTTTATACTACTGCAATCGTTTCAACAATCGCAATAATCCTCTGGATCTTTTATAATAGAAGACGAGGAAACAAATCCAAGACGACTACAAAAATCTAACAGCCTAGATTAGCTCCGACCATCACTTTAGTGATGATCTATTTGTATTCGGTCCTATTTTCTCATGATTGACAATTCCAATCATCATCGCCGCCGTGCTGGGAGGTTAGGTGGAATAGATTGTAACAATACCAGTGGTTTGTTGAAAGAGCACATACATGCGGGTTTCGAAATTCGTCTTCGTGTTTTTATAGAGTGTTTGTATACAGCCAGAAGGTAGATACGGCTATCTATATTAAGAATCCTCATATAGCAAATTTATAACGGATATTTCATATAATCTCAGCATGAAAAAATGTTGTAAATTAAACTTTCGAACACTGGCATCTCATGTTGGACTAACGATGGTGACTATGCTTTTATTTTCTTTATGGATTGATATCTCATGGATTGACACTACATATGCTGCAGCATTACCGAATAAAGCCGAAGTAAAAATTACTTCGCCAAGTAAAGGCCAGCAAGTCCAACCAGGTGGAATTCTAGTTTCAGGCACTTCTTCTGCTAACGCAACAACTGACTGTACTGTTTCAGTTGTCATAAACGGTATAAGGCCATACCAGAGAGCGGTACCAACAGGACATGGAGGAGCAAACGATTACTCAAATTGGACTTTTACAGCTACTCAAGGATATACTTTAATCAAACAAGGGCAAAATAAAATGACTGCCAAAATGTCTTGTCCCCAAAATCTCAATTTTACTAAATTTTATAGTGTAAATGTAACAGGAGTAGCAGGAAAAGCACAACAACAACTAGTCAATAATACTACGACCACGGGCACTGGGTTTCCGCCATCTCTTCCAAGCGTAGCGACACCAACCAATAGTACTACTGCCTCGTCATCAACACCTGGTGGTACTTCGAGCACTGGAAGTAGTGTTGGGGGAACAATAGTGAAGGAGCCGAAACACAGTAAGATTCTAAAGAGCTCCAAGTAATGCGGATGATGGTAGCAATCGCTCTATTTATCGACAATTCCTACAGGCAGGAAGGGTTGGGAAGTATAAAGAGTATTGGCTGAACTGGGACTGCGGGCATTGGAAATGGTTTGTAAAATAAAACCGTTTTAATTTTATTTTATATATTGAAGGTCATTCTTTTGATTTCGTGAATTCGAATGTTGCTAGTTTGAGGTTAGGTAGCACACTCAGGCCTGTGTCTAACGGTATGATTTTATTCTGGTGACGTCCATCAGATTCACGGTATTATCATGAGCGAACAGGAACTACCACCGTGGCTAAAAGAGCAGCTGTCACGTCTGCAGCAGCTTCAGCAGAATTTACAGGCGATTATGATGCAAAAACAACAAGTAGAAATAGAAATTGTTGAAACCGACAGAGCATTAGAAGAGCTAAAGAAGATAGGGACAGAAGATATAGTATACAAAAGTGCAGGCCCTCTCCTAATTAAATCAAAAAAAGAAGATCTCTTAAAGGATCTCGGGGAGAAAAAAGAATTATCAAACACGAGAGTGATGGTCCTGACAAAGCAAGAGACACGGGTGAAGGACAACCTTAAGGAGGTAGAAAACAAAATCAACCAAATGATACGTGGAACACAAAGTACAGCCGGTGCCACTGAATCTAGTTCAAATCCACGCAGTCAATAGATATAAAATTTTACAAGAAAATGAGTGTAACGCGCACAATCATAAAAAGCTAAGGAGAAAGACAGAAGGTTATAACGATCGTGCCGGTTAGGATCGTGGTTGACGAAAGAGAAAAACGCAGTAGGATTCCCGGTCTCCTGCGCCAAGCGGGCGCAGTAACAGATTTTGCCCATCTTAAAGTGGGTGATTACGTCATATCTGCGGAAACTGCAATAGAAAGAAAAACGATACACGATCTGTTAAATTCAGTATATGATGGAAGATTACTTGTACAGTGCTCTGAACTTGTTCAGCACTATACTAAACCGGTGATAATCATAGAAGGAAATATTTTAAATCTAGCTGATGGTGCTGGTGCTGCTGTTGAAGACATTATTGAAGATAATGAAAGGATTTATTTGATACACGAAACCCTAGCAAAGGTCGCATTGGACTTTAGAATTCCAATAATAAATACTCCATATGCAGAATATACATCACAATTACTAGTAATGATGGTAAATAGGGCGTTAGAAGAAGGTACGAATAAGGGTCCTCTTTTGAAGCGGATAAAGAAGACGAATCCAGTCCAAATACAACAACTCTCAATACTTTCTTCGCTACCCGGTGTAGGCGACAAGCTTGCGGTGAGGATGCTCGAGAGATTTTTGACACCTCAACGCGCTCTAAGCGCATCAGCAGCAGAACTTGCCAGAATCCCAGGTTTTGGCACTGCAAGAGCGCTAAAAGTGAGGAAAATCTTGGATTCGCATGACTATAAAAGCGTAGAACCTGCTCAAAGATCGCTGTTAGATGCCGAGTCATAATAAAACAAGAATAATTGCCGTTTGGTTATTACAAGTACCCTAAATCTGACCACCGTAATCGCGAAATTCGGTCAGACCCTCAAAATTCAAATCTCAGTTCCGTTACCAATCTGTACTATAAACCCACAGCTCATTTCTGGTCGAAATGTTCCCTTTATCAAGAGCATTTTTCCGAATAAATGTAGTATTTGCATTCTTTACATTGGAACCCCTCTGCACCCTTGTTGATGACATATCCTTCCTCGTAATCAAGCTCTTTTCCTGTCTTTTTTTATGTTATGATAAACATGTTATACCAATGCGTGATGCAGTTGCAGCAAGGATCCTGCCTATAAGAGAATAGAGAAGGATACTATCACAATTCGGATTATGTAGGAGATCTTGTTGACCAGTCCACTAGTTGTGGTAATAATCGACATTTGCTAGTATGCACTACTCACAACATAATTCCGACTCATTAGGACAAAAAATTTAAGACTTCCCAGAATGTTTTGCTTTTGATTTTACTTTACTCGCTGCTTCCTTTACGGTTTCTGTTGTGTGGGGTGCTGCCTCTGCCGTTTGCCGTGCGGTATCCCTTATAATCTCGGCTGTCTCACGCGCAACCATGGTTGTTTGTTCTACAGCAGCAGCAGTATCTTTGATAATACCACGCTCTTTAAGATCCTTTGCAGCATCATTAAGTTCTTTTGCAGTATCTCGAGCCGCTACGGTTGCTTCGTAAACTGCTTGGGTAATTTCGTCAATAGCCCCGCTTTCGCGTAAAGTTCTTACTGTCTCTCTCATCTTCGCTGATGCTTCACGGATACTCTTCGCAATGTTCTTTATCGACTCTGCAGTCTTTTCAGGATTAACTCCTGATGTTTTAAGAGTGTCGTCTTTTGACTCTGCTGGTGAAGTGGACATAGGGCTGTATGCATTACATCATTGTATAAAGTTTTACCTTTACTTGGTAGGATATCCGCACCTTCTCTGGTACTTATATGCACACTACCATCATTTGTAACCCTTTTTTTTATGACTGTGCCGATTTGTTAGTATCTAACTTTAGTTCGTTCGTCAGGTCCTTAATAGAGCGCGCAATATCTTTACAACTGGTAGTCAGACCTTTCAAGTTTTGAATTTTTTTATTGAAAGTTGAATTCATTCCAACGATAGTTGATGTATTCCTTGCCTCTTCTATGATACCTGTTGCGTCTAATTCCGATCTAATATTCCTAATATTTTCCGCAACATTCTGCATTGCTTCTGAAGTCAGAGTCATATTTTCTATATTTTTTAGCATTGGTGGAGCCTTCAATGAATCTTCGATCTCTTGTATAGTCGTAGCAATTTCTTTGATTTTCTCAAGTGATCCCATCATTCCCGGTGAGCCGAGTTCAGTAAGTCTCTTGATCGCCTTGGCTGGTACTTTCGTGATATCCTTTAACCTCATGGGTTATTAGAGCAGAGACCATGTTAATTTGTTTATTTGCCTATTCTTTTGTTGTTTATATATTCTACGGAATTTAACCTCGGAGGCGATCAAGGTCTATCTGTGCCGGGTAACATTTCTATTGATATCTTTGTTTTTTCATTTCGCTTTAAGTATTAGCTTTGAAATGAAATAGACAAGTCATGGGAATACGACAAATTGGCAGGTTTGATTCCTAATCCTTTATACTTAGTATTTGTCGCCATTTTTCGTGTTTCCAAAGAAACTCGTCTAGCACAAATGTAAATACGGATATAAATGTAAACAAGGCTGATCATGCCGAAGTCTTGCCAATATTTACGACGCTGCCAGCAACTGGCGCGTTCGCCCTTGTAATTTACAACTAGATTCTGATCTCTATTCCATTCTTCTTTAAATATTCTTTGACTCTGTCTACGGTCGATTTCTCATAGTGAAATATAGATGCTGCCAATGCCGCATCAACATCGGTTTTTCTAAAAACTTCTAGCATATGTCTCGGCTCACCACATCCGCCAGATGCAATCACAGGAATGCGAACTGCTTTACAAATAAATTTTGTCAAATTAATGTCATAGCCGTTCTCAGTCCCATCGGCATCGATACTAGTCAGTAGGATCTCACCCGCCCCTAGAGATTCAACTTTTCTGGCCCATTCGATTGCATCAATCCCTGTCTCGACTTTTCCACCATAGATTCTTACCTCAAACCAATATTTTTTTCCTCGATGATTTTCGAATGTGTTCTTACCATCGTCGTCGTAATTTCTTTTAGCGTCGATGGCAACTACCACACATTGCTTACCGAAGATTGACATTAAGTCTGTAATTAGGTCTGGATTTTTAACAGCCGCAGTATTGATCGACACCTTGTCTGCACCACTAAGTAATATATCACGTGCATCCTCTAACTTTCTGATTCCTCCTCCTACTGTAAAGGGAATATCAGTGACCCTTGCTACATTTCTAACAACGTTTTTCATTGTCTCTCTCTCTTGTTGTGATGCAGTAATGTCTAGAAAAATGAGTTCGTCTGCTCCCTGTAATTTGTATCTCTGAGCAAATTCGACAGGATCGCCTGCATCTTTTACTCTGTCGAAATGTATTCCCTTTACTACCCTGCCATTGTCGACATCCAGACACGGAATAATCCGCTTAGCAAGTGGCATCTTATGAGATCGCCTTGACCCGTTCAACACTGAGTTTGTCTTCATAAAGTGCCTTACCAAGGATGACTGCACTACATCCTATATTCCTGACTCTAATGGCATCTTCGATACTTGAAATTCCACCGCTTGCAATAATGTTTGCGCTGGTGAAACTAACGGCAGAAGATAGGACTGTAATATCGGGCCCGTTCATCATCCCATCTCTATCAACACTTGTCAACAGAAATTCCTTTATGCCCATGTTCATAAAAAATATCATAGAATCGATGACCCCTGATCCCGTGGTCTCTCTCCAACCATCTATCATGACCATCCCATTATTCTGATCAAGTGAAATTACAATTTTGTTTCGGTTTTTCTTAGCAAGCTGTCTTACCGAATCAGGATTCTTGTAAGCCATTGTTCCGAGTACAACTCTAGCGGCATTTTTGTGGAACATTTCCTTTACGGCAGGGACTGATCGAATACCTCCTGCTACTTCTACAGGGATGTTTACAGCATCAATTATTCTTGAAACAATTTCAGAATTATTGCGCCCGGTTCGTAAAGTCGCGTCGAGATCCACGACGTGCAGCATATCTGCCCCAGCCCTTTCCCATTTTTTAGCTGTGTCAATAGGATCGTTACCATAAATCACTTTGTCCGCAGGATTGCCTTTTACAAGTCGGACGACATTTCCGTCCATAATATCTACCGCTGGTATTACACGCATTTCTGAGAACACGCTTTTAAAAAATTCCTAAGTATAGACGAGCCTGTGGACCCGGATTTTTCAGGATGAAATTGGGTGCCAAAGAGATTCCCATTTTCGACTACGGCTGGGATCTTAATGCCATAATGAGAATTCGCCGCAACTAGGCCTTTGTCTTTAGGCTTTACATAGTATGAATGGACGAAGTATACCCATGAACCATCGCTTACACCTTGCAAGAGCTTGCTATCTTTCCGAGTTACGTATAAATTGTTCCAACCCATGTGAGGAATTTTAACTCTCGTTCTAGCAAACATCACCACTTCTCCGTCTAAAATTTTGAGGCCATCTAAAATCCCCTCTTCACTTTTATTGAATAACATCTCCATGCCCAAGCAAATACCAAGCATAGGCATGCCTCCATTATTGGCATCTTCAATAGCTTGAATCAATAATTCCTTATGGGGCTCAACAGATCTTATCGCCGGGTCGAAATTGCCTACCCCAGGTAGAACTAACCCACTAAATTTTTCTATTCCTTCGATGTCTCGTATTATCGAAACTCTCTGTGCACCATTCCGTTCCAAAGCAGCCTTTAAGCTAAAAAGATTGCCAGCCCCGTAATCAAATATTGCGATACTGTCAGGTGTCATTACATAGCACCTTTCGTACTTGGTACCCCTTCCCTTCTTCTCTCGTCGATGCTAGCGGCCATTCTAAGCGCAACCGCAAATGCTTTAACTGCTGACTCAATTTTATGGTGATCGTTATCTCCGTAATTTACCACAATATGGGTACATGCGTTCAAATTCTGAACAAGCGATCTCACAAAATGTTCAAGGTCTTCACAGGGGATTCCTTCAACAGTCTCCGCAGTCAAGTTCAATTGCAAATTATAAAATTGACGCTTGACGAGGTCTATCGCTACAGATGCTAATGATTCATCCATTGGAACGACCGCATGCCCGAATCTTCTGATTCGTGATCTGTCAGAGAGTGCTCTGTCTATAGACTGAGAAAGTGCAATCGATGTATCTTCCACAAGATGGTGTAGTATACCGTCATTGGAAATGGCTGTCAAACTAATGTCAATCATACTATGCTTGGCAATCGCTACTATTAGATGATCGATAAACGAAAGACCTGTTTTTATTGCTGCTTTACCCGTGCCGTCAATATTTACTTGTACTGCAAGCCGTGTCTCTTTGGTGGCCCTCTTAATTTTTGAAATTCTCTTTGTGGTATTCTGTGGATAAGCGACCAAACGCGATCACTCTTTTATCGATACTTTATTTAATATCTTTGGTAGCTGATTTATATTTTGAATTATGACGTCTGCGCCTTTTTCTTTGAATTGTCTCATCGTTTCCAGAGGTTGCGAACTGCATCCATAAATACCACAAAATGCAATTTTGAGATGAGTTTTTTCCTCAGCTCTTCTGACCATTATCAAGTCCTCGTAAGAGTCCCCGGCATAAATCGCGGTTTTGGTGCCCATGCTTTTCATAGCCTTCACAATCCCATAGGGATTTGGTTTGGCATACTCCCTCCTTTCGTCTTCTAGAAATACGGAGGATTCTTGCTTGAGAGTGTCTAATATTGGCTGGAGAGAATATTCTGCAGCTAATTTGCTTCTGCCTGATACTACAGCTAAATTGCCACTAAACCTCCTTGCAAGGAGGTCCATTGTTCTTCTGGTTGCCACAAGCCTGTCATTTTCGATCAGCGGTTTTCCAAAGTAAAATGTCGGCTCAAAATTGTGCAATTTTTTAAATAATTGTGCTCCATAGAATAATTCATCGAATACTGTTGCAATAACACTCCTCTTACCGGCAGGGGCAGGATAATCTAAGAGTTTTTTAATGTTTTTTATAATGGAAGATGAAGTTACAGAGATTAGATATTTTTCAACGGAAATTATTCCATTTTCATCGGAATTTGCAGCTACTTTATTTAGGAACTCTCTCGCGTTGGTAACATTTTTGTGAGGGTTAGCAAGCTCTGCTAGACATATTGCATAACTTGTGTCGACGTCATTGTTGAAACCTCCTGTTTGTCTAAACTTTAGAATGATGTTATCGGATACCAGATTGGTGAGCCTGAAGTTACCTATTGCTGCTGTAGTAACAACATAGTTGAGTATAAAATCAACAGCTTTTTTTATAGCAGCGTTGTAAGATTTCCTTATATCGACTAGACACCCATCGACGTCAAAAAGAACGCACTCAAAGTTCGATAACAATAATTTTCTGAATTCTTTTGTATGATTTGTTTTTTTTATATGACTTGCAGCCAACCATCTGTTTTTCAACTTCTTGTCTAGATTGCCTTCGATATTGATTTGAGAAATTTATCGTTCATTTCACTTGTTCCGATTGTAACCCTTATGCAGCCTCTGTGTCCATCAATATCTCCAAACGCTTTCACAGATAATCCTTCTTTTTTTAAAACACTTAAAATCCTTCCATAACTATCATAGGATTCAAGGAAAATAAAGTTTGCATCGGACCTGAAGACCTTTATACCGTCCATCTCAAAGAGCTCATCAAATACCCTTTTTCGTTCTCTCTTGATCAACTCTACAGTTTGTCTCACATAGCGCTCATAGGAGAGGGCTAAGGTTGCTACTGCTAACGAAAAACTGTTTAGAGGATAAGGAGACTGGATCGTTGTTCTAAATATTTCTGCAAACTTCTCACTCGCAATGAGATATCCTATCCTGGCTCCTGCCAAACCAAATGCTTTAGAAAGAGTACGCAATATCACGACATTGTCGTATTTTGCAATATGTGGAGCTAAATTATAATTACCAAATTCAACATACGCTTCATCAATTAAGATCAACTTGTCTTTGAATGTGTCTATGATTTCCAAAACCAGTTTCTCACCAAATTGATTTCCTGTAGGGTTATTAGGAGAACAAATGTATATTATATCAGAACGTGCCGCTCTCTTCAAGAATTCCAACCTCGGTAGTTCGGCGTCTTCGGTTAGTGGCACTCTATCTAACGCAATATCATGCAATTCACATCGATTTATAAAATAAGAGAATGTTGGAGTAAAAATGCTAGCCTGTTGATTTCTTCCGAAGATGGAAAGGATCAATTCAATTATTTGATCGGATCCACTGCCGATCCCTAAGTATTTTTTATCGACACCCGAATAATTTGAAAGCTGTCTATAAAGGTCTTCGAATTGTTCGAGTGGATACTCACGCAGGTCAGTCTGCTTTATAGCATGTAAGGCTATTTTCGAGATGAATTTACTATCAAGGGCGAAATTCTCATTCGCATCTAATTTTATTGAATCTTTGATTCTCTCTGGCTTTACGTAAGCATCAAGTTTGCAAATTTTATCTAATCTATCTGACAGCCAGTTTGTCATTTGGCCATCGTTCTTTCCTGCACGGCTAAGTAATGATTTATTAATCCTTCAGCTGAGGCAATTTCTCTGATATTGTGTTGTACTTTCTCTAGCCCAGACTTGGTTGCTTCGATAGTAGATACCAGTTTTAAAAAGTCGAGAACCGAAAGCGATCCCCTGGATTTCCCGAAGCCAAGCGTAGGCAGAATGTGGTTGGACCCAAAACAATAATCACTAGCTGAAGATGGCGTATATTTCCCGATTAATACAAGTCCAGACGATGTTATCTTCTTAGACGTGGTTCGAGCATTTTTGCCTACCAGTTGCAGATGTTCTGGGGCTATTTCATTTATAAATTCTACTGCAGTAGATCGCTGTTTGCAGATGGCAATAAAACCGTTCTTCTCCAAGCTCTTCCTTACGATATCAGCACGGGATATACTATTAGATTTAAGAATGTAGTTTATCTCGGCGGAGACACGTCGCGCCATTTGCTTAGAGGTTGTAACTAGACCGCAAAAGGTGTCATAACTGTGCTCGGCCTGTGAAACCAAATCTAACGCGATCAATTTTGGGTCCGACATTGAATCTGCATAAACGAGTAATTCCGTAGGTCCTGCCACCATGTCTATCGAAACCTTTCTTGAGGCGAGAAATTTGGCGGCGGTAACAAACATTCCCCCGGGACCAACAATTTTGCTAACCCTTTCTATAGCGGGTGTTCCGTAAGCAAGAGCAGTAATCCCTTGTACGCCCCCTATTTTGTAAAATTCTTTCACCCCACAGATCCTGGCGGCCACAAGGGTTAGAGGATCAACTGTTCCGTCTCTTAGCGGAGGTGATATTGCTACTATTCTCTTCACTCCAGCTACTGTTGCAGGAACAGCGCACATTACCATCGTGCTGGCATAACGCGCATTACCGCCTGGAATATAACATCCGACACTAGAAATCGCATGAATTAATCGCTGTACCTTTATCCCATCCGATAAAATTGAGATTCCCTTTAGGTGATTCATGACGGAAACCTCGCTTTCCATTAAACGTCTCTTGATAACGTTAATTGCTTGAATCTGCTTCTTCGTAACCATAGAGTACGCGTGTTCAAATTCTTCCTCAGTAACTTTTAATGAATTCAACCGAACTCCATCTAACTTTTCGGTATAGTCTATAATTGCAGCATCGCCACGCTCAGCCACGTCATTCATGATAGAAGCTACTCCTTGAATTAGCTGATCAGAAATACTGATGCCCGAGTTGCGCAACTTTGCCGCGTCTTCTTTGGCGTTTGTTATTATTATCGTCTTTATCAAGCATGCTCTTCTAGATTTATCTCATCTAGCGGCAGAATTTGCCGAGGCTCCATAACAACTAGGCCTTGTGCAATCTTCCTCATCATGGGAACAAGTTTGATAAATTCATCCTTGTCAATGATCGTGTTTACACCATACCATCCCTGCTCGCTTAATTCGCTAATTGTCGGCTTTTTCAAAGCAGGCATATTTTTCAACAAATGGTCTAGATTTTCTTTCTTTACATTGACGAAAATGTGAAGCTTTTTACGGGCTTCAACGACACCCCTCAGTAAGGCAATCATGTCGGCGATTTTTTCTCTCTTCTTCGTATTTCTTAGGGCGCTTCTATTGGCGACAACTACTGCGGATGATTCCATTACTGTATCAATTATTTTTAGATTGTTCTGTCCCAATGTGGTACCGGTTTCAGTAATATCAAATATTGCATCGACATCTTCTGGCGGTTTTGCTTCAGTAGCCCCAAATGAAAGGAATATTTGTACGTCCTTGTTTTCCCCTACCCTCAGCCAGGGTGTTATTATCATAGGATCTAGTATGCCAAAGTGCTTTTGGTAAGCCTGATTGGATTTAAAATGAGCAGAAGTAGTTGTGAGGTATTCGGAAGATATCCGGAGTGGCTTCTTTTTTGCTGCAAATTCCTCGATCAGACCTGTCAGGTCTTCTACTGCAAACGTTTCTGGGACGGCTATAACCTGCTTGACTTTTCCGTACTCTAAATCTAGTAACGTTGTTATATCTGCTTTCGCCTCCCTGACCCAATCTTTACCAGTGATTCCAACGTCGTAGAACCCTTCCTGGACGTAGGTTGGTATTTCTTGGGGGCGTAAAACCTTAACCTCTATCTCGGGGTCGCTCAACTTTACTCGATAGGTACGTCCCCGGCCACTGATGCTCTGCCACGCCTGCTCTAGGATCTTGAATGTGGCTTCCTCAATACTACCTTTGGGAATTGCAAATTTCACGGTAGGCATACTCAATTGCAAAATCTGTTGATGGGAGGCATATATTTACTTATTATTATTGTAGGTATTATTATTAAGATTCTTCTCAGTCATCAAGGCGATAATTTCCTTAGCCCTATGTATGTTCACATTCTTCTCATCAGCAATCATTTGGGCTACTAACTTAATTAAATTGCCTCTGGCCCCTGCCAACACCGCAATATTTCTAGCGTGTAGCCTCATATGACCTGCCTGAATTCCTTCTGATACCAAAGCTTTCATTGCAGCAAAATTTTGAGCGAGGCCGACTGCTGCTAATACTGCTGCAAGCTCCTTGGCTGTTTTCACACCTAAAATCTTTATTGCAAGTTTGGTCATGGGATGAACTGATACTACCCCGCCAACAGTACCAACTGCTAAAGGTAACTCTAGCTCACCAGCCAAATCGCCATCATTTGTCTTGTACCACCTTGTCATAGATCTGTACGTCCCATCTCTGGCAGCATACGCGTGAGCTGCCGCTTCAATCGCGCGAAAGTCCTGTCCTGTTGCCAACGCTACTGCATCTATACCATTCATTATGCCTTTGTTATGAGTTACTGCACGATACGGGTCAGAAAACGCAAAAGCGTATGCGTACAAAATACGGTCTACGATAACCTCTCCTCCCAATTCATCTCTGGCAAATATCGCCTTGCATCTTACCAGGCGTCCAGTCGAATAATTTGAAAGTATCCTTACAACGACGTTGCCGCCTGTTAAAACTTCGAGTCTTGGAGATATTGTCTCACACATCGTATTTATTGCATTGGCGCCCATTGCATCTTTAGTGTCAACAAGTAACTCTACGATTAGCATCTTCCCCATCATATTTTGACTTTTATCTTCTATCTCTTTGATCTGAAGATCTCTTGCTATAACGGATCTACTATTCGAATTTGCCAAGCTTAGTAATTCGCTTTTGTGATCTAAAATCTTCTTTATAGTTGACCCAGCGAGAAGCGGTGGTATGGAGACTAGTTGCACTTGACCTATCATCAATGCTTCATCGACGTTGGTTGCAGTAAAGCCCCCTCTTTGGCTTGCAATTTTAGCTGCATTGCTTGCGGCAGCAATTACGGAGGGCTCTTCTATAACCATTGGAATCAGGTATTCCTTCCCATTAATCACAAATTTTGTTGCAATCCCAAGAGGAAGTGAAAATATTCCTATCGCATTTTCAATCATCTGATTGGCATTGTCAAAACTAAAGGCAGCAGTGGGGTCTGTGATGGTATCGATGTCACTCTCCGAGAGATCTGTTTCCTTTCTCAAGTAATTTAGACGCTCACTACGATCCATTTCGCGGAATTTTTTCTTAGAGTCCAAAATCTAACTGCTCAATGACTACATCTATTAAAGAGTTATCTGATTCTTAAAATCTTGTCATCATTCGGGCCTGGAATACCGAATCCATCTTTATTGCTTGTGGCAACGAGAAGCGAGCCGTCTGGTGCTTCGATGATATCCCTTAGTCTACCGTAGCCTTCCAATATAGTACTTTGAGTGTTGGAATCCAAGTTAATCTCACGTAAGTATCCCCTCAGGCTAGCGATGATTAGATCGTTTTGATACCCCAGTCTGTTTGAAGCAGCGAATATAGCGCCGCCGGGTTCAAGAGCGGGATTGAAACATATTACTGGGTCCTCGAGTTTACCACCGTGCTGAGTATTAGCTGTGCTGTTGTTGAGGCTACCACCACTACTAGTAGTACTACTAGTAGTACTAAAAGTGCTGCCGAGAGCACACTCCTTTATTGGCCACCCATAATTCCCCCCAGGTTTTATCATGTTAATTTCATCGTTGCCTGATCGACTTTCGTCGAGTGCATAGAGTCGGTTTGTTCTCGGATGCCACGCGAGTCCCTGAACATTTTGAAAGCCGTAAGCATAAACTGGCGAACCTGAAAGTGGGTTATCATGAGGGATAGTTCCATCAGGATTAATTCGTAAGATCTTACCTGCAAGTGAGTCGAGATCCTGAGCAAGATTGGGCATCATTGCGTCCCCTGTTGAAACATATAATTTGTTGTCAGGTCCAAACTTTATTCTCCCGCCGTTATTGAATTCCGCAGCTGGGATAGCATCAATAATCACTTTTGAATCAACAACTTTGTCGGCAATTTCTTTGAGCATTATGACTCTGTTGAATATTTTGTTTCCATTTGCATATGTGTAATATGCATACATCAAATGATTTTCAGTAAAGTTAGGACTTAAGGCAAACCCAAGTAAACCATCTTCTCCAAGTTGCACAGCTCCGATATTTAGGATTGAATGGTCAGCAAGTTCTCCATTGTTAATAGTCATTGCCACAATCTGCCCAGTTTTTTCGGCAAAAAATATTCGCCCGTCCTTTGACACATCTATGGCCGATGGGGATTCTAAGTTTTGCACAATCGAACTAATTCCAATTCCGCCACCGGCAGCACTGCCTCTGCTGCTCCCATTGTTTGGAGCCGGCCCCCCCGCAACACCAACACTACTACTAGAGCCACTGATACTAGTACGAGGTTCTGGCAACAGGATAGTAGTCTCCCCAGGAGTTAAAAGAATGGTTATGGTAGTTGTAATAATAACTGCTATGGAAGCTACAACGGCCAGGATTAGGCGTCGTCGATTCATGTTACTAAGAAAGTTGGGCGAAGGTTTTTTAATGTAATCCCGAGGATCTTTTGCTATACCATTATGAAAATTTCTGATATTATGGTAGACAAAGTTTTCGCATTGTCATTAGATGACACGGCAGCAAAGGCGCTAAGTGTGATGCATGAAAACAACATTAACCAACTACCAGTAATCGATAACGACGGAAAATATGTGGGAATGATCTTTGCAAAGGAATTCCTCAACCTTAATACTACACCTTCATCAAAATTGAAAAATCTCGTTGTAAAAACGCCTATCCTGAGTCCAACCGATACTATTGAAAAATGCACCCAATTAATTGTAACTACCGGCAATAGAGCGTTGCCGGTAGTTGAAAAAGGAAAATTGATTAGCATCGTTAGCGAAACCGACGTAGCACTTACTGCGAATTTTGGTCATGCGACAGTGGATGAGGTCATGTCTGGCGCTATAGTCATTGAAGAAAATTCTACGCTGGCTAACGCTTTGGCTAAGATGCGCAGATATAACATCTCACGTTTGCCGATAATAAAGTCAAACGGGGTACTGACAGGTATTATCAATGCTTTAGAGATAGCCAAGATCATTGCGACACCTAGAGAAAGAATTGGAAAATCCCGTGGCCTACGCGCCTTGACCTCAGAGACTGCTATTCGGGACGTCAAAGTGAAGGATATTATGAGAAAAGCAATCTCAGTTGAGAGAGGAACCAAACTGAACACGCTCGTCGACAGTTTCAAAAGGAACGAGGAAATCGTTGTTGTCGGAGACGAGCGACCGATTGGTATAGTTACTCCGAGAGATGCTCTGGAAATAACTCTTCCCCACCGAAACGAACCCAGTATTCATATTGCTCATGTGGATGGGGAAGCACGGAGGACAATCGAAGAACACATGGCCAGATTCTTGAAGAAGATTCACGGAAAACTTGAGAATATCCAATCTGTAATCATCTATGCAGACAAGCATAAGACCCGCAAGTATTCTGTAAGAGCCAGACTAATTGCTGCTAGAGGTGTTATCGACGCAAAGGCGGTGGGTTATGATCCGGTAAGTGCATGCAAGGAATTAATATCGAGGCTTGATAGACAGATAAGAACCGAACACGGTCAGAAACTCGAACAACGGCAACACAGAAAGGAATCTGCTAAGAAATTAATCAGAGAGTAGAAGAAAGTGGCGCAGATGAGGAGATTTGAACTCCTGATCGCCCGAGGGCGAATCGGCTCGCTTTCAGGCTATTATCCAAGAGATGTATATAATAGACTCACTCAAGGCCGACGCATTTTTGTGTTCCCCGAGCTTTCTTGCTACCTGTGAGAAGACCACTCTGCCACATCTGCGCACGCGTGTTTGATTACGGCACGCTACTTACTATTATGTGTTAACTAGTTCTTCCTCGGGCGATCGCATCCGCAATAACATGAAATTGCCCTCCATTTTTTCTTGAATTATCTTTTAGGTAACCCTAAATATATTAAATTGTCCATATTGATAGACTATGGGTGAAACAATCGAGCTAGACAGCTTTGATGTCAGTTTTTCTTTTCGCTGTCCAAAGTGTGAGTATCTGAATGAAGAAATTTCAGCTAATGAACTTTCTAGTGGCAACGCAGTATGTGGAATGTGCGAGACTCTCTTTAAAATGGAAGGGATAGATGCAGTAAAAATTGTTGCTTCACTGGAATAGGAGTATACGACTGCACCACGACTTAAAATATTAAAAAAGGTGTTGCGATAGTTTTTCTTTTATAACCCATATTACCTGTCAACAGGCGGGCTATGATTAGGGCATTTCTTACTTGTGTATTGGTTATGATTGGGGCTAAGAATCTTAAAATATCAAATTGAGGGTTTGAAAAATCAAATGGCGAAATTACCAAGTAGGAAATCGATAGAAGGGCCAGCTAGGGCTCCGCATAGGGCAATGTATAAGGCAATGGGTCTTACGGATGAAGATTTGGATAGGCCTATAGTAGGAGTATCCTCTACTTGTAATGAGGCGACCCCTTGTAATATTCACCTATGCAAGCTTGCGCAAAACGCCAAACAAGGAGTTAAAGATTCTGGATGCACACCACGAGAATTTACTGCCATCGCGGTGTCTGATGGAATAGCAATGGGCCATGAGGGGATGAAAGCTTCGCTGGTGAGTAGAGAGATTATTGCTGACTCGATAGAAGTGATGGTAAGAGCCCATCAATACGATGCTGTTGTAGGTCTCTCCGGCTGCGACAAGAGTTTGCCCGGAACATTGATGGGTATGGCTCGACTTAATCTACCTGCTATTTTTGTCTACGGTGGCACAATCATGCCTGGAAATTGGAATGGCAAGCCTGTTACAATCCAAGATGTCTATGAAGCGGTTGGTACGTTTGAGGCAGGTAAGATGACCAATACCGAGCTAATCAGTTTGGAGAATGTGGCCTGTCCGTCTGCGGGCTCCTGTGCAGGAATGTACACAGCCAATACTATGGCTTCGATAAGCGAGGCAATCGGCATGTCGTTGCCTGGAAGCGCTTCTTCACCTGCTGAGAGTCAGAGAAGATCAGAAATATGTTATGATACAGGTAAAGCAATTTTCAATTTGATAGAAAATAATATCCGTCCAAAAGATATATTGACTTTTGAAGCCTTTGAAAATGCTATTGCAGTCGCCAACGCGATTGGAGGTTCAACGAATTCAATACTCCATCTGTTGGCATTATCAAGGGAAATAGGGGTTAAGCTCAATATGAGAGACTTCGAAAGAGTCCGAAAAAGAACGCCTCATATTGCAGATATGAGACCAGGAGGATCGTATGTGATGCTTGATCTTGATAAAGTTGGGGGTGTTCCTATAATTTTGAAGAATCTATTAAAGAAAGAGCTAATCCATGGAGAAACCATGACTGTAACAGGAAGCACTATGAGGAAAAATCTTGAATCAATACGATTTCAGATGCCTTCC
>Ga0102924_1002945_pt1 | contig 18146 bp, 11 predicted proteins | sample PaiPotPPM11metaG_FD_80116 | JGI IMG/M metagenome (GOLD analysis project Ga0102924, IMG submission 80116) | Iron sulfur acid spring bacterial and archeal communities from Banff, Canada, to study Microbial Dark Matter (Phase II) - Paint Pots PPM... ...
CGACGACTTTGCCGCTGGACCGCGCCATCACCTTCGCGCCCAGCGGCAAAGTCGTCGTCAGCGCGCTGAGCAGCCTGCGCAAAGCCGGAGTCGTCGCCATCAACGCGATCCACCTCGACCAGATGCCCGCCTTCGACTACGACTCGCTGCTTTGGGGCGAGCGCCAGATCCGCTCCGTTGCCAACATGACCCGCAACGACGCCCGCGACTTCCTCAAGATCGCCACCGACCTCGGGATCCGCCCCCACGCGAACGTCTTCCCGCTCGCCGACGCCAACCAGGCCCTCATCGCCGTCCGCGACGAAACCAGGAACGGCCCCGCCGTTATCGTTCCGTAGAGAGTCTCAGGCGTACGCGATCGGATTCTTTCTGAGCCAACGGGCATCCCGCGCGTCATGGAAGCGATCCAGCAGCTGATGAGCCGCCGCGGCTTCTTCCTGCCTGTTCTGCCACGTCACCATCGCAGCACAACCAGCCACGACCCCGAGACAGAGTTGGCCCGGAATGGAGAGCCGCCGCTTCCTGGAAAACAACGAATAGGCCAGCACCCCACCCGTCGCCGCAAACGCCAGCGCCGAGGCCAGCCCGATCACAGGAACACAGTCTTGCGTTGCCTTCCTCACAGCAGCCATACCATCCCCTCCGCAACCTTCCGCCAAAATGCTAACTCCGCCGCCGGCAGCCGGCCATGACCGCCGTCACAGGATATTACGACTATTTTCGCAGAGCCGGGAACAATCCGCCGCGAGCGGGAGTCTATCCTTACAGCCGGAACCTACCCGGAAAGTTCTTCTGCAAGTTTGTCCGCGGCTGCCGTTCCATCCTCGGCAGTCAAATTTCGAGGCAGGACCCTCCCGGGCCGGAAGGAACGACCAGCGTGCGCCAGGCAATCAGCTTCCCCACTCTCATTCTTGCAGTCAGTCTCCTCACCAACGCACAGCAACCCGCCAAGCCCGTCCTCAAGGCGGCCGCACACGCCGAGGCCCCGGCCTCCTCGCAACTCCCCGTGACCAAGGTGTCGCTCTACAAGAACGGCGTCGGCTTCTTCGAGCACGCCGGCCGCGTCGCCGGCAACCAGTCTGTCACCATCGACTTCACCACGGCGCAGCTCAACGACGTCCTTCAATCCCTCACCGCCATCGATCTGAACGGCGGCCGCATCGCCGGCGCGGGCTACAACTCCACCACGCCGCTCGAGCAGCAGCTCAAGGCCCTGCCACTCGCCCTCGGCGAAGACCCGACCGCCGTCGACTTCTACAACGCCATCCGCGGCGCCCGCGTCGAGGTCCACTCCGGCACCGCATCCATCACAGGCCGCCTCCTCAACATCGAGATCACCACCTCGCCCGACACCGACAAGCAGCCCTCCACCGAGAAACGCAGCATCACCGTCATCGGCGAGGCCGGCGAAATCCGCACGCTCGACCTCACCCCCACCACGGAAGTCCGCCTGCTCGACTCCGACCTCCACACCGACGTGACGCGCTACCTGCAACTGCTCGCCAGCACCCGCAACCAGGGCCTGCGCCACCTCACCCTGCAGGACAACGGAACTGGCCCCCGCGAACTCCACGTCAGCTACATCAGCGAGGTGCCCATCTGGAAGTCGACCTACCGCATCCTCTTCACCGATCCCAAGTCCCCCACCGCAACCACGCATCAAACCGCGACGCTTCAGGGCTGGTCGGTCGTTGACAACACCACCGGCGCAGACTGGATCAACGTGCAGCTCTCGCTGATCGCGGGCGCGCCGCAGAGCTTCATTCAGCCGCTCTCAGTGCCGTACTATTCGCGACGCCCAGAGATCGGCTTACCCGAAGAGGCTCAGCTCACCCCGCAAACCCACGAGAGCGGCGACGAGGCGCTGGCCGAGGACAACGCACCCGCTGCAAAAATGCCTGTGCCGGCTGGCGTAGCTGGCATGATCGGACGTGGCACCGGCTCCGGCGTCGCGGCCGGCAGTGGCAGCAACTTCGGCGGAGGATTGATGGCCTTCAAGAGTTCTCATGGCGACGTCAACCAGACCGTCAGCGTCAACGGTGCTCCGCCGATGATGTATGAGCAGGCCGCCATGGACTCCGTCACACCCAACGCTTCCACCGCCGCCTTCGACGACTACTTCGCCTACAACCTCGCCGAACCCATCACGATTCGCAAGAACGAGTCAGCCCTCGTCCCCATCCTGCAGACGAAGATTGACGCCGAACGCGTGACGCTCTGGTCGCCGCAGAGCCCCACGCCCCTCCGCGCGCTCTGGATCACCAATACCTCCAACCTCACCCTCGACCGCGGCTCCTTCTCCATCGTCGAGGACGGCAACTTCGGCGGCGAGGGCTTGCTCGACCCCATCCATCCCGCCGAAAAACGCCTGCTCTCCTACGCTGTCGACCAGGCCGTGCGCATCACCCAGGATGCGGACCGCGGCACCTCCATCGCGACTTCGATCACCGCCGCCAAGGGCGTCATGCAGCTTCATCACACGCAGACCGCCGAGGTCACCTACGTCGTGCATAACGCCGCCGCCGATCCGCGCACCGTCGTCGTCGAGCACCCGATCCACCAGGGTTACGCGCTGGCCAAAGACTCCAAGCCGGACGAGACCACCGCCACCCTTTATCGTTATCGCATCGCCGCAGCGCCCGGCGAAACCGTCCGCCTCCACGTCAGCGAAAGCCGCCGCACCGCCGACACCTACCAACTCACCAACTTCAACGACAACCAGCTCACCTACATCCTCAACCAGACCAACAACGATGCCGCCATCAAGCAGGCGCTCGCGCCCATTCTCGATGCACGCCGCCACGTCGCCGACATGCAGTCGGCTGTCGACAAGGTGAATACGCAACTCACACAGTTACGTTCTGACGAGGAACGCCAGCGTGCCAACGTCACCGCGCTCGCCTCCGCCGACAAAGCTTCCCGCGACCGCTTCGTGCACGATCTCAACGCCACCGAGGACCAGATCGCCACCGCGCAGAAGGACCTCACCGCCGCGCAAGCCAACCTGCAGGCTGCGAAAGACGATCTCGCCAACAAGATCGAAACTCTCCAGATCAACGAAACCTTGTGATCAGCTACTGGAACCTGCCGCCTGGTACCTGGTACCTGGCGCCTCGGTCTTCAGCCACTCCCGCGAGTAGCGCTCAATCGCCACCCGCACTAACTGGCTGCGCGTCCTCACTCCGGCTTTGTGGAACAGCTCCTGAATCGTCGCCTTCACCGACGTCTCAGACGCCTGCATCCGCGCCGCGATCTCCTTGTTCGACAGCCCGTCGAGAATGCTGCGCAGCACCTGCCGCTGCCTCTCGGTCAGCGCCCGTACATTCGCCGGCGAACTCCCGTCGCCCACGGGAGCCTCGGCGGGCAGAATTCCCGGGTCCCACCACGTCTCGCCTGCCGCCACTCGCCGGATCGCGTCGATCAAGTGCCGCGGATCGCTGTGCTTCAGCACCAGTCCCGTAGCGCCTGCGTTAGCGGCGCTCAGCGTCACACTCGCAGGCATTCCTGCCGTCACCAGAATCACCTTGGCGCTGCTCCCGCTCACGCCCAACGGCGTCAACAGGTCCGTTCCCACCTGATCACCCAGATCGTAGTCGAGCAGCACAACGTCGACCCCGGACTCTATGATCGCACGCTGTCCCTCCCCAACCGTAGCGCAGTGCCCGGCAACCTCGAACCCCGGCTCTTTCTCCAGCAACCGCGCCAGGCTCTCGCGAAAGAGAATGTGGTCGTCGATCAGCAGGATGCGAATGCTCTCTGTCATCAAATCCCCTATCGCGCCGCGGCCAGTTCCACCACGAAGCTCGCGCATCCCGGCAGAGACTTGTAGCGCAGATCGCCGCCGAACGATCGCGCAAACGCCCGCGCCAGGTAAAGTCCGAGACCTGTATTCTGCGCCCCCGTCTGAAACGGGTGAAACAACTTCGCCGGCTCCGCCACGCCCCCGCCGTTGTCCAGCACCTCGACCATCACGCGTTGACCGTCGCCCGTAGCGGAGATCCTCAATCGCCGGTCCAACGCCTTCGCCGACAACGCCCGAATGCTGTTCGTGGTCAGATTCAGAAACACCTGCATCAGATTGGTGCTATCCGCCCACACGTGCGGCAACGCCGGGTCCAGTTCCCACACGCATTCAATCCCTTCGTCCTCGAGCGAGGGCGCAATCACAATCCTAAGATCGTCCAGCACCGCCAGCAGGTCAACCTCCGTCGCCTGGTCCGGATAAGGACGCAGATCGACCGCCGCGATTCGCTCCAGCGCCACCGCAAGATTCCCCAGCGCCTCGAAGTCCTTGTCGTCGGCCAGCAGAACATTGCGCGAGAGGTTACGGTGCACCACCGCGATCGCGCCGCAGACGTTGCGAATCTCATGCGAGACCGCGCCCACCGCGATCCGCGATCCCGCGAGGGTCTGATGCAGACTCGATTCTTCGCGGGTGCGGAACTCCTCCGAGGAATCCAGAATCATCGCCGCAAGCCGCGAGCCATACGCCGTCTGGTACGTCGAGAAGCAAATCTCCGCCAGAAATCCCTCGCCATCTTCGCGCTGTCCTCGCGACTGCATCGCGGCGCGAAACAGCGGCTGGTTCGTCTGCCGCCCCGAAACATTGGCCAGCGACGGAAAGTAGCGGTGAATCGGCTTCCCTAGCAGCAATGGCGTCTTCACTCCCACCATCTGGTGCGCCGCATCGTTCGCCATCAGCACCGTTCCGTCCGCATCCGCCGTGATGATGGCCGCGGGGCTGCTCTCGATCAGCACCAGCAACTGCTCTTCGGCATCGCGTCGCGCGTCTCGCTGTTGCTCAATCTCGTGCAGCTGCTCCACGATGATCTGCCGGTTGCGATCCATCTCGTGGATAAACACGCCGATGAAAAAGAACGCGGTAAAGTAGAGCACGTCGCGCGGGAGGCCCGTCCATAGACTCCATGCGAAAGTGTCGAACTCCTCCGTCAGATAGGTGCAGACCACGGCGGCCAGCGCCGTCTGCCACGGCTTCAGCACCTTGCCCACCAACAGCATCGGGACCAGGTACAGAAATCCCAGGGGCACTTCCCCGACCACCCGCCAGTCGACCACTGCGATCAGCGCGGTCAGGCCGGCCGCCCACATCAGGCTCGCGCGCTTGCTACCGCGAAACAGCGAAGACAGCATAGTTCTCCTGGCTCAACACCCTGACCGAAAGATAGCCTCCGCAGCCACAAGATAGGGCGTAGGCTGGAAGAGGTGGCCATTACGCTCAATATAATGATTTCTATGGGTTAGAGGTCAATTCTGAAGCTTTTTCTCTTGCCCGAGCGTCCAATTCGAAGTGTCTTTTGTCCATAGAAAATGATGATGCATTTACATCATGCTGCACCAGCATTGCATACCATTGCCAACGACGTATCGTTCCGCAGCCTCTCATCCCACGGATGACGGTACGATCCTCGAGCCGGCCCATCACGCCGAGACGATCTCCGAGAATCGGCAATCTTCGAATCCAGGTGCAGGTCTAAAACATCCAGTTTCAGGTTCGATCCGCATCGCGAACCAACAACATAAATCCAGATTCTTCTTGAGTCCTAAGGGCAACGGATGGCTTCAATGAAAGCAGTGAGTTTAGCAGGCGCATTCGCATGGGTAGCTCTATGCGCCGCGACGGGATGCAACAGCAAGCCCTCCGACCCGAACAGCGAGGCGCCTCCAGCGGCCACGGTCCAGCCGGATGCCGACCCCAGCCTGGTGCACGTCAAGAACCCGGAGCAATTTGCCCTTGCCACCGTCGCCAGCTACGACGCGCCCTCGAAGCTCAACGTGACCGGCACCGTCAACCCCGACGTCTCGCGCACCATCCCTGTCATCTCCATCGCGTCCGGCCGCGTCGTCGCGATCCACGCGCGCATGGGAGACACCGTCAAGAAGGGCCAGTTGTTGATGGAGGTCCAAAGCAACGACGTGGCGACGGCCTTCCAAACCTACCTGAAGGCGGTCAACGATGAGCGCCTGACGCAGGCGCAGCTCGACCGCGCCAAGCTCCTGCTGGACAAGGGAGCCATCCCCGCCAGCCAGCGCGAGATTGCGCAGAATGCGGAGGACGACGCCAAAGCCGCGCTCACCGCCGCAGAGCAGCAACTCCGCGTCCTCGGGGTCGACAAGAATCACCCCGCCGAAACCGTCAAAGTCAACTCGCCGGCCAACGGCGTCATCATTCAACAGAACGTCACCGAGGCCGCCGCCGCGGGCGTCACGCTAAGCGGCTCCGCCAACGCCTTCACCATCGCCGACCTCTCGCACGTGTGGATCATCTGCGACGTCTATGAGAACGATCTCGCCCAGGTCCACCTCGGCCAGAAGGCTGAGATTCGCCTCACCGCGTACCCCGGTAAAGTCTTCACCGGCACCATCGGCGACATCGGCGCCATCCTCGATCCCACCATCCACACTGCGAAGGTTCGCATCCAGGTTGAGAATCCCGGCATGCTCATGCGCGTCGGCATGTTCGCCACCGCAACCTTCTACGGCTCGGCGAAGCAGGCTCACCCCTCGCTCCCCGCCACGGCCATCCTGCATCTGCACGACCGCGAATGGATCTACGTCCCTGCGCCCGGACAGGGCAGCTTCCGCCGCGTCCCCGTCGAAGCCGGAGACATGCTCCCCGGCGGCATGCAGGAGATTCGGTCCGGAATCGAGGTAGGCCAGCAGGTCGTCGCCAACGCCCTCACGCTGCAGAACACGGTGGATCAATAGATGATCCGTCGCCTCGTCGACTTCGCGCTGGACAATAAGTGGCTCATGGTCGGGGCCACCGTCATCCTCTTCGCCTGGGGAGCGGTCTCCTTCCACAACCTCCCCGTCGAAGCCTACCCCGACGTCGCCAACAACTACGTTCAGATCATCACCCAGTGGCCCGGCCGCGCCGCCGAAGAAGTCGAGCAGCAGGTCACCATCCCCATTGAAATCCAGATGGCCGGCATTCCGCACATGCAGCATCTGCGGTCCACCTCGCTCGCCGGACTCTCCAGCGTGATGCTCATCTTCGACGACACTTCCTCGGACAAGGAAAACCGCCAGGAAGTCTTCCAGCGTCTCGGCCAGGTCACTCTCCCCAACGGCCTGCAGCCGCAGATGGGCACCGACTGGAGCCCCGTCGGCCAGATTTACTGGTACACACTGCGCTCCACCAACCCCGCCTACGACAGCATGGAGCTCAAGTCGCTCGAAGACTGGAAGCTCGAGAAGGAATTCAAGTCCGTCCCCGGCGTCGTCGATGTCTCCAGCTTCGGCGGCATGACGCGCGAGTACCAGATCCGTGTCGATCCCGACAAACTCATCGCCTACGGCCTCTCCATCGGCCAGGTCGAGCAGCAGATCGCCAACAACAACATCAACGCCGGCGGCAACTTCATCGAGCAGGGCGAACAGCAGATCAACGTCCGTGAAGTTGGCCTTTATCGCGACGTTCACGACATCGAAGACACCGTCCTGAAATCGCAGAATGGCGCCCCCATTCGCGTCAAGGACATCGCGACGGTCGTTCAGGGCCCCAAAATCCGCCTCGGCCAGATCGGCAAATCCTGCCGCCCCGGTGCAACCCCCGTCACTGAATCCGACCCGACCGCGCGCCCCGACCCCTGCGTTCAGCCCGTCGACAGCAACGGCAAGCCCCTCGCCATCCAGACCGAGGACGGCAAACTCCTGGACAATGACGACGTCGTCGAAGGCATCGTCCTGCTGCAGAAGGGCGACAACTCCGACGCCGTCCTCGAAGGCATCCACCAGAAGGTCGCCGAACTCAACGACCACGTCCTTCCCCCGGGCGTCAAAATCGTTCCCTTCCTCGATCGCAGCGACCTCCTCCGCTACACCACGCACACGGTGCTGCACAACCTCACCGAAGGCATTCTGCTGGTCGTCATCATCCTGTTTCTCTTTCTCGGAAACGTGCGTGGCGCCATCATCGTTGCCCTCACCATGCCTTTCGCGCTGCTCTTTGCCGCGATTTGCCTCGATCTCAAGAACGTCCCCGCGAATCTCCTCTCTCTCGGCGCGCTCGACTTCGGCATGGTCGTCGACGGCTCCGTGGTGATGATTGAAAATATCGTCCGCCACCTCAGTCACGCCCGCCGCAAGGGCGTCACTCCCTTGCAACAGATCCGTGATGCCGCCCACGAAGTTCAGCGACCCGTCTTCTTCGCCCGCGGCATGATCATCGCCGCTTATCTGCCCATCTTCACGCTCCAGGCCGTTGAAGGCCGCCTCTTCAAGCCCATGGCCTGGATGGTCAGCTTCGCCCTGCTCGGGGGCCTGGTCTTCTCCATGGTCATCGCTCCCGTCATCGCCGCCTTCGCCTTCGAGAAAGGCGCCAGCGAGTGGGAGAACCCCGTCATGGGGTGGCTCACCCGCCACTACCGCACCGCCGCCAAATGGACTATCGAGCACCGCACCGTCACGCTCGGCCTAGGCGCTCTCACCTTTGCGGGAGCACTCTTCCTCGGATTCAGCGGCATCATCGGCTCCGAATTCCTGCCCCATCTCGACGAAGGCTCCATCTGGGTTCGCGGCACGCTCGCGCCTTCCACAGGCCCCACCGAAAGCCTCCGCGTCATGAACGACGCACGCATCCGCCTCAACTCTTTCCCGGAAGTCACCAAGGTGATCAGCCAAACCGGCCGCCCCGACGATGGCACCGACACCACCGGCTTCTTCAACACCGAATACTTCGTCGACCTCAAGCCGAAAGAGGAATGGCGCCCCACCTTCCATCAGAACAAGGACGAACTCATCGCCGCCATGGATCGCGAGCTCGGCAACATCCCCGGTGTCGGCTGGAGCTTCTCTCAGCCCATCTCCGACAACGTCGAAGAAGCTGTCAGCGGCGTCAAGGGAGAACTTGCCGTCAAGATCTACGGCGACGACCTGAAGACCCTCGAAGAAAAGGGCAACCAGATCGTCAACGTCATGTCGAACATCAAAGGCGTCGCCGACCTCGGCCTCTTCCGCGTCATCGGCCAGCCCAACCTCAACTACACCGTCAACCGCGTCGCCGCGGCCCGTTACGGCATCAACGTCTCCGACGTCCAGGACGCCATCCAGACCGCCGTGGGCGGCAACGCCGTCACCCAGGTCCTGCAGAACGAAGCGCGTTACGACGTCGTCGTCCGTTACCTGCCGCAGTTCCGCGACACCCAGGAAGCCATCGACAACATCCGCCTGCTCGCCCCCTCCGGCGAACGCGTCTCCCTCGCCCAGCTCACCAACGTCACCACCCAGGACGGCGCCGAAGAAGTCTACCGCGAAGCCGGCGAGCGCTACGTCGCCATCAAGTACAGCGTGCGCGACCGCGACCTCGGCTCGACCGTCGAAGAGGCCATCAGCAAGGTCAACCAGCAGGTCAAGCTCCCCACCGGCTACAAACTTGACTGGGCTGGCGAGTACGAGAGCCAGAAGCGCTCCTCGCGCCGTCTCATGCTCGTCCTGCCCATCACGCTGGTCGTCATCTACGTCATCCTCTACATGATGTTCCACTCCGGCAAGTGGGCCCTGCTGATCCTCGGTACCGTGTCGATGGCGCCCGTGGGCGGCCTGGTTGCACTGCTCGCCACCCACACCAACTTCAGCGTCTCCACCGGTGTCGGTTTCCTCGCACTCTTCGGAGTCTCGGTGGAAACCGGCGTCATCATGCTCGAGTACATCAACCAGATGCGCGTACGCGGCCACTCCATCGAAGAGGCAGCCATCGAAGGCGCCGTCCTCCGCCTTCGTCCCATCATGATGACCATGCTGGTCGCCACGCTCGGCCTGCTGCCCGCAGCCACCTCGCACGGCATCGGGTCCGACTCCCAGCGTCCCTTCGCCATCGTCATCGTCGGCGGCTTGCTCGGCGCGCTGGTCATCAGCGTCTTCCTGCTACCCACCGTTTACGTATGGATCGCTCGTCCCGACGACATACTGCCCATACCCGAAACCGAATTCGAGAACTAGATTCAAAGAGAGCGCAGTTTGGAAAAATGATGATGCGGAACAGAAAACTCGGCCCCCAACTCGCCCGCTTCGGTTTGCTCGCCGGGCTGCTCCTCGGCGCCGCTACGCCGCACTCCCGCGCTCAGAATCCTCCCGCCGCGCCGGTGCCCGCGGCGTCGGCGCCGCTCACCATGCAGCAGGCCGTCGATCTCGCCCTTGCGCAGAACCCCACCCTCCTCGCCGCGCGCCAGAATCTTCTCTCCGTCAAGGCCCAGGAGATGCAGGCCGGCGTGCGTCAGAACCCCTACTTCGCTCTCAGCGGTTCCAACCTCACCGAAGCCGAGTACTTCAATAACCCGTACGGCCTCACGCTCGGCGTCGGGCGTCTCTTTGAGCGCGGCAACAAGCGCGAATGGCGTCTCGATACCGCCCGTTCCACTACAGTCCAGACCGACGCCCAGCTTCATCTCACCGAGCAGCAGACCATCTTCGCCGTCCGCCAGGCCTTCACCAGCTTCATCATCGCCAAGGCCGCCAAGAAGCTCGCCGACGACAACCTCGCCGACTTCAAGCACGAGGTCAACATCGGCCAGGATCGCCTTAAGGCCGGCGATCTTGCCAAACTCGACTTCGAGCGCCTCGACCTTCAACTCGCCCAGTTCGAAACCGACGACTCCAACGCCGTTGTCGCCGCCCAGCAGGCCAGCGATCAACTCCAGGTCCTCATCGGCTTCGCCAAACCCCGCAGCGACTTCGACATCACCGGCGACGTCATCCCACCGCCGCTCAGCAACACCATGGACGATCTCGAGCAGAAGGCCATTGCAGCCCGGCCCGACCTCAAAGCCGCCCAGGCCGCCGTAGCCGTAGCCGACGCGCAGGTCAAGCTCGCCTACGCCAACGGCACCGCCGACCCCACCGTCGAGGCCGATTACAACCGCACCGGAACCGAGAACTCTGTCGGCTTCACCTTCAACATCCCGCTGCGCATCTTCGACCGCAATCAGGGCAATAAGGAGACCGCGAAGTACACCGCGCAGTCCAACCGTCTCACCGTCACCGCCACCCATAACCAGGTCGTCTCCGACGTCGACCAGGCCTACTCCGGCTACGTCAACTCGAAGCTGCTCTCCGACCGCTACAACGGCCACTATCTCGACGAAGCCAAGGACGTCCTCGATATCTCCCGCTTCAGCTATGAGCACGGCGGCCTCGCCCTCATCGACTATCTCGACGCGATCCGTGAATCCCGCTCCGTCCAGTCCGATGCGCTCAATGCCTACCAGCAGACCTGGATGTCCATCCACCAGCTCAGCTTCGTCACCGCCACCGACATGATCCCGTAAGACACGCTGCGACGAACTCCACCATCCTCTTGCGCCACCTCCCCTAAAGGCCACCTCCCTCAGAGGCCGTCACCTAAAAATTGTCATTCTGAGCGCAGCGAAGAATCCCCGTATTGGTTCTTGCTCTTGCCTTTGCCTTTGCCTTTCGGAGTAGCAGCGGGCTTCAGCCCGCGGCAATCAATCCCGAAAACAACGGGCTTTAGCCCCGGCCCTTCTCTTCCGCACACGACTCCGCCGATGCCTGAGAATCCGCTGAAACTTTGTCTAAGAAACTAGAAGGTAAGGGACAACCCTGCCCGCATCGTCCGCGGCGACTGCGCCAGATACATCGTCCGTCTGTCCGCTGACAAAAATGGCCGATACCCCTCAGCCAGCAGATTGGTCACATCGATCGTGGCCTCAAGCCCCTGCGGCAGTTTATCGCCCCACCGCACTGCCTGCCGCACGTAGAAGCTCAGGTACGCCGGATCGCCGGCCGTGTCATACGGCGCCACCGCCGTCACCATGCGCTCCGGCTGCCAGCGATACGACGCCCGCAGCTTCGTCCCGGAGCGCTCAACCCGCCCCTTCAACTCTGCCGCAATCTCATGCGCGGTCTCCGTGTGCAGACCCGCCGCAGCCGCCGCCAGTCCTTCGCCACCGGAATTCTCCGTTGCCAGCGCTGCGCCGCTCGCATACTCCAGCGCCGCCCACAAGCTGGAATTCAGCGGCTCCGTCAGCGACAGCCGCACGCCGCTCGCCGTATAACCTGCGCCCAGCAATCCGAAGCTGTCCGTCGCGGTGTCCACCACAACGCCGCTCGGAAGCATATCCGCCGCGCTCAACGCCCCGGTCCCCGCCACCGCGGAGCGGTCGATCGTGTCGCGATACACCGCCGCCGTAATCTCCCCGCTGCCCGCCTTGCGGCTCACCGCAATCTCCTGGTGCAGGCCGCGCTCTGCGCACACCCGGCCTCCACGCAACGCCGCCACTGGCAGGTCCGACTTGATGGAATTCAATCCATCGAATCCTTGCAGATCGCGGGACGTCGCCAGCCGGTACTGCACCGCCCACACTTCGCCAGGATGCACGGCCACCCGCAGGAACGGCTGCGCCGTGATCGCCGTGTTCCCCATTTCAATCGCGTAGACCGTGCCGCCCGCTTCGACATCGACCGTGTCGCCCAGCCGCATCTTCTCGGCGTTCGCCATCCGCACCACTTGCATCCCAGCCGCGTTGCCGGCGCTCGCCATCTCGGGATGCGATGCGTAGCTCATCACCAGCCGCGAAGAATTCCCAAACATCGGCTGTCGTTCATACGCCGCACCCACCTCGGTGGACGTCTCATGCCCCAGTCCAGCAACGCCCACTTCCGCTCTCGCCATCACTTCGGAGCCATTGCTGTTCTCGTGGTGCACGCTGAGCACGGTATGTTCCCCGCCCTCGCCAAATCCATCGCCGCCCATCGTAGCAATGCGCGTCTCGGTCGGCGTACCCTGCGCGCCGCGCTCCGAGCCCGATGACACCATCACGATCTCGCCATCATCCAGCAACCGCAGAATCGGCCGATTCGCCGCGGACCGTAGAGTCCAGGTCCAATCGTCGCTGGGCTCATCCGGCTCGCGCTTCTTCGCCGGCAGCCACGCCGCCGGATCCGCCAGCATGGCCAGCGTCAGGTTTACGGTCGCCCGCATTCCATTGGAAAGCTGCAAATTGTTGCGCATGGCCGGCTGCGCCAATGCCGCGGTCGCCCGCACGCGGTATCGTCCCGGAACCAGGTTCGCAATCCGGTAGCGCCCATAAATGTCAGTAAATGCGGTGGCCACGCTCACTGACCCGGCAGTCAGCACCTGGACTCTCGCACCCATCTGCGCCACGCCCTGCGTATCGCGGACCACACCCGATACCGCCGCAGTCGAAGCCGCGCTGCAAATCCCCGAGGCGAACGTCAGCATCAAGGCGCCGAGCCCGAATTCTTTGCCGAATCTCATCCAGCTACGTTGCACAGTCCGTTTCACCCTGTGCGTCGATTTGGCTGCTCCGAATGGACGCGCCCTAAAAGTAGGCCCGTCCGGACACTCCGCGCCAGCCTTCGATCATCGCCATCCCATCCGCGTAATCGTCCAGCCAGGTACCTGCGCATTCGCCCTAAAGATCCCGCCGCCGGGCGTCTTTGCCTCCACGCCACGGCCTGTTACTAACTTTATATCAATTTACCGAAAATTTCGCTGTCTCTTCCGTGTGTTGCTTGCTCACTCCATCATCCACTTTGATGCTCATTTGATAGTTCCCGGGTTGCAGACTCGCCAGCGGCAGGCTCTTTTCCAGCGTCAACTGGTCCGCGTTCGGGCTCAGCTTTTTGGTCGACTCCTGCGCATCCAGCACCGGCTTGTTCGTCCCCAGGTCCACAATCTGGTAGCTGATCGTCGCGTCGTTCTGCTTGCTCTTCTCGTCGATCCCCAGGTTATAAACCTGCATCCAGAAGTTCAGGTTCTGCGCACGGCTGAACGGCACCGGCGTCTTCAGCGACCCGCCCGCCGCCAAACGCGGCCGAACATGCGTGTCGCCGATCACAAAATTGCCGCCGCCAATTTCCTTCGACGGCACCCGGTACATCTCATCCGCCAGGATCAGCGACGAGTGCCCCAGCGTGTCATCGTCGTACCGCGGCACGTTGATCGCGCCCAGCCATCGTCCCACGTGGTCCGGGTTGTTCACGTCCTTGATCACGATGTCCAGCTTATAGAGCCCGGGCTTCAAAGGAACGGCCTTCCAGTACACCGAAGAAGCCTTCTGCTTCGCCGGCAAAAGTTCGCTCGGGGTCGATACCTCAACCGGGTCCGAAAACGTTCCAACCCCGGGAACGGTCTTGTGAGTCAGGTTTGAAATCCGGCCCAGAATTTCCACCTTCCCCACCGACACGCCATCCTTGGTATTGAACGTAATATCCGAATTCCTGATCTGCAGCGTGATCGGCACAATCACCGTGTCGTTGGTCACCTTCAGATAGTCGGTCCGGACATCAAACGGGAACGGCGGCCCGGTCAAAATCTTGGAACTCGCCATGAACTGTTCCAGATCCTGGTACTTGATCGGCGGCGGCGCCATGATCTTCGCCATCATGTCGATCCGGTCGAACTCCTTGTTCTGATTCTGCTGTTGCATCGGCCCGGCGCCCAGCTGTTCAATTCCGCCAGACCCATTGAAGCGGTCCGCCTTGGTCGACTGCCCGTTCTCTTCCGCCTGCGTCAACCCGGCGTTCGGCACGTGCTTCAGCGCGTCCTTCTCCGACCGGTCAATCGTGTAGTGGTAGTCGCCGCACTGGCAGGTGTCCACAAATTCCAGGTCGATGTTGTCGCCGATGCCCTCGATATACCGGTAGTGCCAGACCTCGAACGGGAATGTCGCTGTCGTTCCACCGCCCTCGTCCATCGGCCGCTGATACTCACCACCGCTCGGATGCGACTCAATGTCGTCGGGCTTGCCATACGCGATGTAGATGTGTCCGCGGTCTGTCATCCAACCCGGCTTGCCTGCGGCAAAGTGCTCGTTCGCGTAGGCAATGCGCGCGTAAACCTCGTCGCGATACTCATTCTCCGGCGAATCCGGGCTCGGATTCCGCCGCTGCCAGAAATTCTCAATGAACGCGTCCCGCTCCTCGTCGTTGGACAGGTGCTTGAACGCCTGAGCCTCGGTGTCGGTGATAATCCACCGCACGTCCTGCTCCAGCCAGGTCTTGTAGGGCCCCTTCAACTCGCCCTTCAGATCTTTCTGCTGCTGAATCCGATCCTTGTCGCTCAACCTGCGCTTCAGCGGATTCGGCTTCTCTGTCTGCGGGGGTGTCTGGGTCACACCGTCTGGCGCTGTCGCCGGAGGTGGCGTCAGCTCCTGTGCCCGAACCGCACCACCCCACCCCGCCAACATCGGGACCAAAACCATACCCACGAACACACGAACCGGCATCTTCATAGCGTTTGCGACACTCCTGCCTCGGGAACCCTTACGTTAAACCCTGCCGCGCATGCCCCGCGCCGTCCTGCCGCGCACCGGTCCACGCAGGGACAGAATCCAACGTTCATTGTAGTGCGGTAACTGCCACGTTACAAGCGCTTCGCAGGCCAATCCGGAGCCCAATTACCGCCCCGCAAACGCGACTCACCGCCCTGCTATGATCATCTGCAACGGAACCCATGGTGGATAGACGTAACCAGCACCCGGAAGTCCCTACCGAAATACCCGGAAATGGAACCTCAGCGGCGCGGCTCGCGTATCTTGTCCCAGGCAATCACATCCGACAGGCGCGAAGAAAGACTGAATGAGCCTCAAGAAAATCATCCTGATCGTCGTCATCGTCCTCGTTATCACCGGCGTAGCCGCGGGCGTCATCTTCCACGTCCAGTCCGGCTTCACCAAGGTCGCCACCGGCAAGGTCGTGCGCCAGGACCTCATCGCCACCGTCAGCGGCACCGGCCAGATCAAGCCCAAGACCTACGTCAACATCGGCGCCACCTCCTTCGGCCGCATCACCCACCTCTACGTCAAAGAGGGCGACCACGTGAGGAAGGGAGACGTCCTCGCCCGCGTCGAGAGCGTCCAGCCGGAGGCCACCGTCGACGCCCAGACTGCGGCCATCAACTCCTCCAAGACCGACATCACCTCGTACGTCGCCGCCGAAAAAACCGCCGCTGCGAACATCGACGCGGCCAAGGCCGACCTCGAGCAAAAGAAGTTCGACTACGACCGCGCCGAGGCCCTCTACAAGGAACAGCTCATCGCCAAGCAGGACTTCGACGCAAAAAAAGCAGCCTACGACATGGACGTCGCCACCCTTGAGCAGCGCGAGGCCGCCCTCGCCCAGGCCCAGGCCCAGACCGCCTCCCAGCGCGCCCACCTCGACCAGGCCATGGCCTCGCAGCGCGCCAACTTCGACGCCCTCGACAAGACCATCTCCCGCGCCCCCTTCGACGGCCTCGTCACCAACGTCCCCGTCCGCGAGGGTGAAACCGTCGTCGTCGGCATCCAGAACGCCGAAGGCTCCACGCTGATGACCCTCGCCGACATGTCCGTGATCACCGCCGAGGTCAAGGTCGACGAGACCGACATCGTGAACATGTCCCTCGGCCAGGCCGCCGACGTCACGGTCGATGCCCTGCCCGGCCGCACCTTCAAGGGCCACGTCACCGAGGTCGGGGACCAGGCCCTGCTCCGCACCACCGGCATCGCCACCTCGCAGTCCACCACCGGAACCGAAGAAGCCAAGGACTTCAAGGTCGTCGTCACCCTCGACCAGACTCCGGAGAATCACCTCGAAGAACTCCGCCCCGGCCTCTCCACCACGGCCAAAATCACGGTCGCGCAAAAGCCCAACGCCCTCACCATCCCCATCCAGGCACTCGTCCAGCGCGACCCGGCGCTCGAGAAAACGTTGTTCTCCAACAATGGCAAGGCGTCCACCCTTACGGCCGACCCTGCCCCCGGAGCCAAGCCCGTGTCCGCCCAGGGCGTGTACCTCCTCACCACCGTCGATGGCAAACTCCGCGCCCGGTTCGTTCCGGTCACCACCGGGGTCGCCGGCGCCACCGATATCCAGGTGCTCGACGGCCTCCAGGCAGGTGACGAGATCGTCACCGGCCGCTACCAGATCCTCCGCGCCCTCAAGAGCGGCGCGCTGCTCAAACGCGACAACACCACACCCGTCACCACCGACGACCAGACATCGTCGTAGCCGAAACCCTGATTTAACGTCTAATCTTGATTCCTGATCATCGAATTGCCTGATCGGCGGGAATCGGAAAAGTTCGTCGAAGCACCCAGCAGTACCCGGAGAACCGGATGGTACCCGAAGCCCCTTTAGCAACCGAACTCGACGCTACGTTCCCGGCCGATCCGAACACCGCGGAAGGCCCGCGCGACGGCGAAGTCATCGTCACCAGCGGCCTCTGGAAGACCTACGAGATGGGCGACCAGCAGGTCAACGCACTCTGCGGCGTCAACCTCCGCGTCCGCCACAATGAGTACGTCGCCATCATGGGCCCCTCGGGCTCCGGCAAATCCACGCTGATGAACCTCATCGGCTGTCTCGACTCGCCCAGCCGCGGCCGCTACTGGCTCAACGGTCACGACGTCTCCGCCCTCAACGACGACGAGCTCGCCCGCATTCGCAACAAGGAAATCGGATTCGTCTTCCAGACCTTCAACCTGCTCGCCCGCGCCACCGCGCTCCATAACGTCGAGCTGCCGCTCATCTACAACGGCACCCCCTCCGACGAGCGCATCGCCCGCGCCAAGGAAGTCCTCGAATCGGTCAAACTCGGCTCGCGCATGATGCACAAGCCGAACGAGCTCTCCGGCGGCCAGCGCCAGCGCGTCGCCATCGCCCGAGCCCTGGTCAACCACCCCTCCATCATCCTCGCCGACGAACCCACCGGAAACCTCGACTCCAAGACCGGCGACGAGATCATGGCGCTGTTCGACGACCTCCACGCCCAGGGCAACACCATCGTCGTCGTCACCCACGAGCCCGACATCGCCGAGTTCGCCCACCGCATCGTCACCATCCGCGACGGAGCCATCTACTCCGACCACCCCTCCACTCGCGTGACCAGCGGCAACATCAAAATCACCTCGAAACAAACCCACGCCTGACCGCCACTCCCTGGCCCACCAATGAACCCGGGTGCCCCATGTTTGGCGCGGTTTCATCGCGTCGACCATGGGGTTACTTCTCGCCGAGCCTCGTCCTCGACAACCGACAACTGACAACTGACAACTGACAACTGACAACTGACAACTGACAACTGACCAAAAACCCAGCAAAACTCCAAGTCAAGCCCGACACCCCTCATCTCCCTCATTCCACAGCGAATAAACTTGTCATAGGAG
>Ga0102924_1002947_pt1 | contig 18138 bp, 10 predicted proteins | sample PaiPotPPM11metaG_FD_80116 | JGI IMG/M metagenome (GOLD analysis project Ga0102924, IMG submission 80116) | Iron sulfur acid spring bacterial and archeal communities from Banff, Canada, to study Microbial Dark Matter (Phase II) - Paint Pots PPM... ...
ATTCAGGAAGACTCTGTTTGCAAAACGCGGCCTGTGGATTTACATACTCGCACTGCTGCCGGTCTTGCTATTCATTGCTTTTGCCGTGGCGACGTCCAACCAGCAAGATCGGACCGAGAGGATTGCACGACGAGGCGAGAAGCTACTTACATATCAAGATTTGACGGCCGTTAAGCCCGGTATGACAAAGGACGAAGTAATCGCACTCCTCGGAAAAGCCCCGATCACCCGTGCCTGGACCGAAAACGCCGCGAATGGTTCCAACTCTTCCTCAGAAATACATCACGAGGAGGTTCACTATTCCGACGGCCAAAACGATTTGTACTTGGGAATGTCTGACGGGAAGGTCAGTACGATCGAGATCCACAACGGGTACAACCTCGGCCAGGATTCAGTCATGTTCGCGGGGGTGTTCCAGTTCTTCTTTCTCCGCCTGGCCATTTTCTTTGGATGCCTTGGCATATTCATGAATCTCTTCCGGGGAGAAATCCTGGACCGCAGTTTGCACTTTTACTTCCTAGCACCGATTCGTCGCGAGGTTCTGATGGTTGGCAAGTTCCTGGCTGGCCTGTTGGCGACCTGCACGATTTTTGTAACCAGCGAGATTCTTCAAACCGCGGCTTTCCTTTGGCATTTCAGTGCAAGCCAGCAATACATTTTTCTTCATCACAATCACGGGATTGAACATGCACTAATTTATGTGGGGGTTACCGTACTCGCCTGCATTGGATACGGATCTTTCTTTCTAGTTGCGGGCATGCTGTTCCGCAATCCCATCGCGCCCGCTGCGGCGGCCTTGATTTGGGAGAGTATTAATCCCTTTTTGCCGGCTTTACTCAAGCAATTCAGCATCATCTACTATCTGAAATCTCTTTGCCCGGTGGAGATTCCGGTTGCCCCAGGCACTCCACCCGTTTTTGCGCTGCTCATTTCCAATCCGGACCCTGTTTCGGCCCCCACTGCGATCATCGGAATCTTAGTCGTTGCTTCGATTGCCTTATATGTTTCAAGCATTGAAGTCCGACGCATGGAAGTGAATTACACATCCGAATAAGCAGGACGCGGAATTCGCGGGAATCGCGATGGTATACCGTCATCTCGGTATTCACTGCCTGAATTGAAAGAACTATCGTGAGGAAGTGCGCATCCGCAGTATCAAGTTGGCTCTGGTGTCCGCCTATCAGGATGTGGTTCGGCATCACACTCTCCAGGTTTCCGCGGCTTTGTCGTACTATTTCGTCTTGTCCGTTTTCCCCGGCCTGATTTTCCTTTCGGCGGTTTTCGGTTCACTTCCCTTGGGCGACCTCTTCAACCATGTCCTTACTCTCATGGGAAGGCTCCTACCACCAGATACGATGCACGTGGTGTATTCCGTGCTTCGCGATGTCCTGTCCTCTCATCGAGGAACGTGGCTCTCGTTCGGCATGCTGGGTACGGTCTGGGTAGCGTCCTCAGCATTCGATGCCATGATCGAGGCGCTGGATATTGCGTACGACGTGGAAGATAATCGGCCCTACTGGAAGACGCGTCTGCTTGCAGTCGGGCTTGCCGCAATTACTGGCGGATTACTGGCAGTTGCCCTAGGAGTAATGATCCTCGGTCCCCGCTTTGGTGACTGGCTGGCTGCACGCGTGGCGCTGTCCTCGGTATTTGCCGCGATTTGGCCGGCGCTTCGTTGGACTATTGCCATCAGCTTCACGGTGCTTGCGGTTGAAATTATCTATTTCCTTGCACCGAATGTGAAACAGCGTTTTGGCGCAACGCTGCCGGGCGCAATTTTCGCCGTGGTAATGTGGAACGGCCTTTCGTTTCTGTTGGGCGTCTACTTCCGGCATTTCGCAAATTTCAATCGCACTTACGGAACTCTTGGCGGCTTGATCGCCTTCATGACGTGGCTTTACTGGACTTCATTCGTCTTGCTGGCAGGAGCAGAGGTCAACGCCGAACTGGCCAAGCAAAGCAAGAGGGGATCGTTGCAATCTAGAGGAGAGCACGAAGAAGAAAACGGCGCCAGTACAGCAACGAATTTTGATCGCGCAGCTTGAGAGTGTTGCGACGCCGGCGATTTTCAGAACTTCGAGTGGTATCGTCCGTCCACAGAGACTCCGCCTAGTTGATCACGTTCCACGCTTACTGACCATCGCTTATTGAGCTGATATTCGCCTTGCACGATCTCACTTCCCGGTTGAGAAACGTCGGTCGAAAAAGTAAATAGCAGGTTTCTGGTAACGCGCTGTTGAACCGCCACGCGAGCCGACGGATTCTGTCCGTTTCCTCCGAGGGTTGGATCGATCTCCAGACTTGAAATGCCCGCCAATTTCTGTACGCTGCTGCTGAGTTGGCTGACTGCTTGGGAAGCAATCATCGAATCTGTGCTTTGACTGCTGGCCGCCTGCTCCTGGGTGGTTTTTCCGCGTGCCACCAGGTTGATGACATCCGCCGTTGCAAGCGGAGGATCGGAAACGTAGGACGTGGTGAGCTTGTCGAGCGGGCCTCTTAAATTGAGAGTGAGATTGTATTGCTCTACAGTTGTTGTCACCGAGACGTTGAGAACTGGATGAGTGACGTTAGGATCGTCAAAGGTGATAACGCCTTTCTGCAATTGATAACGCACATTCCTGTAAAAAAGCTCGCCCGAGGCTAAAGTTGTTCGACCAGTAATGACGGGGTCCGCTGCAGTGCCGCCGACTTGCAGTGCAGCCTGTCCCGCAATGCTGATCTGCGAACTGGTCGCGTTCAAATTCTCGCGCGACTGAACTCTTATGGCGAGTCTGATGGTATCAGCGAATCCGGGTTGCGAAACTGTACCTCCCGTGCCGAACTGATCGCCGAATTTCGAGAGATCAAAATCTGGGGTGAACGAGAGACTATGAATGAGAACGCGGCCATTCAGACTGGAAGCCGTGGTGTTACCAGTAAAGGTAAGGTTAGCGTCGAGCAGGGAGCGTAGGCCGTCGGGATACAGCAGCCGCACCGATTGCGACTGAACTGCGAGATTAAATTGCAGATTTGGCCGATAGGCGATCGAACCACCTACGGAGACGCTTCCTCCACCCATCTGGCCGGTCATCTGTGAAATGTGAATATGGTCGTTCGCGACGTCGATAGTGCCGTTCATCTTGTCGATACCGACGGGCGCGTCCGGTGTAGTGAGCGCCACATCTTTCAACTGCACTTGCCCCTGAAGCGTCGGGTTCGCTGCAGATCCGGAACTTCGGATATCCAGTCTCAACGTCCCGGAACTATCTACTTCGGGCGCAACAATTTTGAGGATGCGAACGTCAATCGATCCGTTGGCGGTGAGTGTCGGAGAAGCGGTCCCAGCGAGGGGGAAAGTTCCCTTGAGGTGTAGTGAGGTACCAGTGCCTTCGATGTCAGCCGGTTGCAGCGTGACAACCGAATTCGAATAATCTGCCCGTATGGGATTTGTAATACCGAGTTGCAAAGAACGATAGCTCGCTTTCAACACCGGGATAGATACGTGAGCTTCGAGGTGGGAAGTGTCTTTAAGAGGACCTTTCAAAGTTGCGTGAAGCTCGGTTTGACCTTGAAAGCCAGACGGGGCGCTCGGGGCATAAGCTGCCATGAGCGCGTCAAGCGGAATTGTGCCGGTATCGATCGTCGCGTCAGCGTCATAGTCGCCGCTCAGCGCAACTTGGCCGTGCGCGTGGACAGAAACTTGCGACACTTTCGAATCAAGATTCAGATCGAGGCGATGCTGCGCGATCTTGGCGTCCGCTCTCATCTCTGAAATCGACTGGCCCCGAGCCTGCAGTTCCGGCAAACGCAATGTCGCCACTAGTTGAGGATCATCTAACGTTCCTTCGCCGGAGGCCGATCCAGTCAAAGTGCCGGTAAGCGGCAGGTTCTTGGCTTGCAGCGTTTGTAATTGCTGCAGCACAATTGATGGCAAATCAACCCGTATTTTGTACGCTTTTGTTGCTGGATTGAAAGAGAGATCGGTATTCATTGTCCCAGCCTTCGCCGACGCAGTCATCTTTGAGACGATCGAGCCGTCCTCGGCGTGAAAACTTGCCGCCAACTTCTGGATCGGCTCGCCGTAAACGTTCGCGCTCGCAATCTCAATCTGGCCTGATCCTGCAGGATTCGCTTGCGAACCATCCACTGAAAGCTTGGCTGACACTTCACCGGAAATCGGATAACTCTGACCTGCCAGCTTTTGCAGATCGGCGATCTCGAACTGCTGCGCGTCGAGATGCGCCTGTATTCGTTCCGAAGGCTGATAAGACCAATTGTGCAGATGAACGCTGGCACTGAATGAGGCCTGTCCGCGTCGCGCGTTCACGAGGCTGCCGTTTTGCACATCGAGCCCGGATGGAGTCGCGTGCACTGTGAGCGCTGCACTTCTCCATGCGCTTCCCGACACTTGTAAGTCCTGCGCACTCAGCTGAGCCGCGACGCTCGGGCTTTTCATCGATCCTCGCACCGTTGCATTCAAGGTGGCCCTTCCAGAGACCGAAGGAGGTGAACTCTTTGTCGCAGCAAATGATGAAACCAAGAGTTCGAGTTGATGCAGGTCATTGGCAACCATCTGAACCTGCAAAGTGGAGTGGTCGCTGATGGTTCCCTGGGCGCTGAGCTTTGCGGCAGGGGTTCGAAGCACGGTCTGTCGCAATTCGATGCTTTGATGAGCACCATCGTATGTCGCATGGACTGCTCCGTCGATTGGAACTTCTTCTGTCGACGGATTTGACCTGCTGCTCGCGCGAGCTTTCAGTGTGAGGTCAGTACGTGCGTGCAGGGTCTCCATTCCGCCTTTCCATGAAGCCTCAGCCGTACCTCCCAGCTGTCCGGAGAGGGCGGCCCCGTGAAGCTCCTGGGCTCCGAATGCTTGCTGAAGAGCGCGAAGCGAAATGTCCGCTAAGGATGCGTGGAAATGGGATTCCGGCACGGAATCCAAGTGCATCATTTCGCCGTTGGCCGAAAGGCGTCCACCGAGCGAGTCGACGATAACGCTGCTGACTATCAAGTCGCCGTTGGCAAGTGTGTATGCTCCTTCAAGCTTCCTCATCTCAATTCGTTTTCCAGATGCGGCGGCTGCGAGAACCGTGCTAGCTAGATGGCCCTCGATAGCAACACCTCTCAGGAGGGGTTGGTTCGCACTCGCTTCGTAGTGAAGTTTTCCATTGAGCGATACATCCCCTTCTGCCTTCACAGTTGGCGACATCTGAGCAAAGTCACGAGCGTGTAACTTGAGTTGATAGTTGGCATCAGCAACTGGATTGGAATAGTTCGAAACGTGCGCCTCGAGGGTGAAGACCGATGCTCCAAGGTTTAGCGTGGCAGGCGCTACGCTGAAGCCGTCTGGGGTTGCGCTGAACCTTAGATCGAAACTGTGCGGCAGAGCTTTATAGCCCGCGTAGCGAACTTGCCCATTCCGGTAGGAAAGAGTGCCGTCGTACCTCTTCGCAAATTGGGTGAACCGAATATCGGTGCCAAGATCGTAGAGGTCGGCATCAACAGGGATTCTGTGGTCGTTGTAATCGACCTCGCCATTCGTCAGCTGAACGTGTCCGACGGCGAGATCAAAGATGTTCGTATTACTGCTGCTTTGGCCGGGTGGCGCTGCAGGAAGATTACTCTTTCCGTCCTTGTTGACTTGGAGGTGAGCCACCGGATGTTCAATCAAGAGTTCCCGGAGCGAGACTTGGCGGTGGAGCGCTGATACGATTTTGATCCGAACCGTAAGCTTGTCTGCGTGCAATAGTGGAGGCTGCGACGCGCCTTCCGTCCCGCGCAGAGTGATGTCATACAGATCAGCCGTAAGCGTTGAAAGACTGAAGTCCATTGCACCAATCGTCGTTTTGCCTCCGGTTGCGAGGTCCGCCTCTTGCGCGATTTTTCGCAATGCGAATTGGTTGAAAGCAGTGCTTTTCAAATAAACATATCCGCCCACGGACAAAGTTACGACCAGAATCCCAATTACAACCGCCGCCCAGCCTATCCTCCGCTTCCAGTTCATGAGACTCCCTAAAAAGCCTGTCCAATAGTGATGTAGTATTGCGTCGGATTGATGCCCGGTACAGGATTGAGATTTCTGCCAAGGTCGATCCGCACTGGACCGATGGGGGTGGCATACCGCAGTCCGACACCGACAGTGTTCGTATAGTTGTTCACAAAATTGCTGAGATTGATAGCGCTGTAGACATTCCCACCGTCGTAGAAAACGACACCTCCGAGCGCCTTCATGATTCCCAGCGGAAAACGCGCTTCTGAGTTAAAAATAAAGAGTTGCTTCCCGCCCACCGGTACCGTGACGTCCACGCATCCCGATTGACCCTGCAGCACGTTGCAGAAAGGCACCAGCCGCTGCGGGCCTGCTTCATCGATTGGAAATCCGCGCAATGATGTTCCGCCACCGGAAAAGAACAACTGGCTCGTCGGGACGAAACTCTGTGCAAACGGAGAAGCTAACCCGATCCGAATGCTGTTTGCGAATACAACCGAATGAACCGGCTTGTAGAACGCATACTGACCGAAGAGCTTGGCAAAGTTCGCGCTGGAGCCCAAAGCGGTTGGAGTGATCCCAACATCGACTGTAGCAAACATTCCGCGATGCGCATCGAGCGGCTTGTCGCGCGTGTCATGAATCAACGTGGCCGAAAAGGTCGAGAGGTGCACGTTTTGATCCTGGGGAAGAACCAGGGCGGGAACCAGGATGTGCGACAGATCCGTCTTGTTGAAGTCGTAACGGATCTGCAATCGCGTGTTCGTTTTGCGAGCGAGCAGGCGTTCGAGTTGGAACGATAAGTCGCCCAGGGCTGCGGTAAAAAGCGGATTTTCACTATTGCGTTCGATGGAAAAGCTGCTCAGAGACTTCCATTCAGAACCGAAGAAGTGCGGCTGGCCGTATGTGGTGAGGAATCGCTGGTCGAGTCTCGCCGCCAAGATAGAAGCGCTGGCAGTTTCCCCGAGGCCGCGCATATTATGACGCGTAAATTCGACCAGGCCGCGTGGGCTTGCAAACGTTGATTGACTAGGCGCAATCTGGTAACCATTCAAGCCGATTGTGCCCCCACCACCAGGAAGAGCGACGGTTCCGGTGGGGACATTGCCACCTCGATGCGAGATCTCGAACCCAACGCCGTATGTGATTTCGTTGCGCTTGGCCTCGTGCACCTTGACGAGAGCCATTTCGTCCGACTGGTCGGTAATCGGTTTACGCGGCCCCACGCTCGACCAATCGAAGATGCTCAGATCGTAGAGGCGACTTTCCGCTTCCAACAAATCGCCGCGGCGCATTGGAGTTTCCGGAGAAATCTGCGCCGCCTTTTTGATCAATGAGAGGCGAGTTCTCTGTTGTCCAAGAAAAACTACTTCATCAATCCTCACTTGCTGATGTTCATCAATGGCATAAGAGATATTCACCCGATGAGGATCGCCCCCCGAAGATCGTGCAACGGTCGCCTTTACTTCGGCATTGAGATATCCACGATTCAAGTAGTTGGCCGAGATCCGGTTCCTGTCATCCGCCATTTTCCTCGGTGAAAATGGAGCGCCTGAGCGCAGTAGGAAGCCGGTCGGCGCGGTGAGCTGAGCGTATTCAATATTCTTGTTTCCCGAGACCTGAACATCCTCGACCAAAGTTTGCGCGCCTTCCTCAATATCGAAATCAACCTCCATTTTCGGCTCGTGATCCACCGTCCTCGGAGTGACTTTGACTTCTTCGTAGCCTCGATCGCGATACAGAGCGACGATGTTCGCAGTGCTCTCTTTCAGCAGCTTCTGGCTGAGACTGCCGTGAGTCCAAATGTGCGATCTCTTAACCGTAACTTGTGCCATGAGATCTTGCGGCGACAAAGAGTGATTGCCGTGAAATAGGATTCGATCTACTTTGTGCTTCTGCCCGCGATCGATCGTGTACTGCACGACAACTTGATCGGGCTGTGTTCGAAATTCAGTGGTCACTTTGACATCGTAGTAGCCCTTTTTCTGAAAAAAGTCTGCGAGATTTCGCTGGCCTTCTTCTACTAATTCCCGGTCGACGGTTCCTTCCGAATAAATCGGAACGAGTTTCTTCATTTGTCTTCCTGCGAGGAACCTAATTGGGCTAAGACGCGCGCCCACCGTGCGGATAGTTACGACAGGTCCAACGTGCACATTGAATGACACATCTACACGATTACTTGTTGGATCGTACTTCGGGGGATTCTCGCGAATAGCGCTGGCTAACCGATGCTGTTGCGTCAGCGCCCGTTTCATCAGTGCGGTCGCTGTCGAGATGCGTGTCGGCGAATAGGACTTCCCTGGTTTCAAAAGACCGTTGGAGAGTCTTGCCCGGAGCGATTGAATTGCGTGCTGCAGGCGGAGTCTTTCGGCGTCATCGGCGCCGTCGATGGTGACTGAGGCGATCCGAGCCTGCTTGCCCGTCTCCACCGTGAAATCCACATTTACCAGCTGGTGGCCGTCATCGATCTCGGGAGTGGCGTGTACTTTGGCTTGGAAGTATCCGTTCCGCTGGAGGAAATTGGTAAGCGCATCTTCCGCAGCCGGAATTTGCGCGGGATCATATGGATCCTCATCCGAGAGATTGACTACTTGTAAAAGGCGTGTGTACGAAAACGTTTTTGTGGCGCCTGGAAATTCGACAACTCCGAGGTAGTATGCGGGTTCTAATAGATACTCCACCCTGAGTCCTGCAATGTCCGGCACCACGCTTACACGAACTTCCGGAAAGTTCCCGGCACGCTGTAACGCCGCTGCATCAGCTTCGATTTTCTTCCCGGAATAAGGTTCGCCAGTTTTTTGTGTAACCAGCGCGCGAAGGGTCTGCAGGTCACGGTGTGGATTGGCGATCAGCGAAACGGTGCTTACGTTTTGGCCTTCGTAAGAAGCGGACGGAGCCTGGAATGCAAGCTGGGCCAGGCCGGTTGCGCTTAGGAGAAGAAATACGAAAAACGACGAGCGCATAGGGTTACCGAACCGACTCCGAACTTATATTAGCGTGCCCTACGAAAGCGAAAAATGGCTAGTGAAGGCAAACCCGCTCCCAAGCGCCGGATGTGATGCAGTTGATTTCATGGAAGTTGTCGACCGAATTGGATCACGACCAACTTGATCGCTGCTACCTAAGGAACGGCTAGTTTGTCGTTCGTCCGTAGGTTTTAGGCGAGCTGATCGTGAAATAAAAAGTCGCGCCTTGTTCCACCGCTCCCGTGGCCCATACCTCTCCGCCGTGCCGCTGAATAATTCTTCGTACCGTCGCCAAGCCGATGCCATTCCCTGGGAACTCGGAGCTAGAGTGAAGTCGCTGGAAGGGTTGGAATAAACGCTCGGCGGATCGCGGGTCGAATCCACTACCGTCATCCTTTACAAAATAGGCGACCCGACCACCGTCATTCAGACTTCCAAATTCGATTCGGGCGTGCTCGTGGTGCGAGGTGTACTTCCAGGAGTTGCGAAGAAGATTGTCCATCATGATGCTGAGCAGGCGGGCATCCCCGAACACCTCTGTTTTGTCGGGTGCTACGAACTCCAATTTCCTATCCGGTGCGTTGCGGCAAAGCTCCTCTATAATCGACCGCGCTACAGCGCTGAGGTCCACCTTCTCGGCGCGCATCACACTACTTGTGACTCGGGACAGATTCAGCAGGTCATCGATCAAGGAAGTCATCCGCCTGCCGCCGGTACGAATATTTTCAACAATATCTCGAGCTTGCGAATTTAGTCCACTTCCATACTGGTTCAAAAGCAAATAGGTAAAGCCGTTAATAGCATCGAGCGGGCCGCGCAGATCGTGGGAAACCGAATACGAGAATGCTTCCAGTTCCCGGTTGGCTGAGACTAGCTCGCGAGTTCGTTCGGATACTCGATGCTCAAGTTCATCGTGACTCTTATGAAGCTCGCTGAGCATTTCATTGAACGAATCGACTAGAACCGCAAGTTCGTTCTTTTCCGCCGGGGGCTCGACGCGGATGTTGTAGTTCTTGTCGCGCGAGATCGCCTGGGCAGTCTCTGCTAATTGAACGATAGGCTCGGCCACGGATCTGCGGAATGAAGAGGAAACAAGGTTTGCGGCAAACAGGGAAACCAGCAGCACGGCCAATGCAATGAGTGCATAGCGCTTGAGTCGCTCATCGATTTCCGTCAGGCTGGCCCGAAGATAAACAAATCCAATAGGTTTTCCTTCCGAGAGGATCTGCCGCACCAGGACCACGTACGTGCTCTGGAACCAGTAGCCCTGAGTTTGCCCCGGCGGCAACGTTGGAAATTTCAGAACCTCTCCCCCGGTTTCTCTGGTGTATTGGGCTAAGGCGCGGTGATCCAAGGTAAAGATTCCCGCCGAAACGATGTTTTGTGAGCTCTGCAATGCGGCCAGCGTGCCGGATGCCGCCTGCGGATCGTTAAACAGAATCGCAGAGATGCTGTTGGAGCCGATAATCTGAGCCTGAGCCGACAGGGTTCGAATCAGACCCTGTCGGAAGGTAATCTGGTCGTATGCGAAAAAGCCAGCGCACGCAAGCAGCAAAGCCACACCACTCACGAGCATATTCATCATCGTGAGCCGGGACGAAATCGAACGGGTGCGGCTTGTTGCCATTAGGAGGTCCCTGCGGGCTTGCTCTGGATTACTCGGATTGCGACCTTCAGCAATTCTGAACTGAGCTGCAAATGGCATTGTTCTGCCATGGTCCGATTCACTTCAAAACGAATCCTGTCTTGATGGTTCACGAGGCCAATAGTCCCGCCACGCTCAGCAAAATGCGGTATGTCACTTACAGTGAGCGCATGCAAACGTTGGGCTTCGGGGAGGATGGCCGCGAGGCGACTTTCTTCTGAGGAACTGATGAAGAGGATGCTGCATCCCGAGGCATCCTGAATTCTTGTCATTCTCTGGACGGTGATTTTCTTGCCGTCGATACTCTCGCCGAGCACCGTTGAATCGAGAACGGATCCAAACGGATCGTGCCCGAGCACGCAGATTTGAAATACGGCCGAGGCTGCCGCACGATCGGCAGGCCACGTTACGAACTTTCCGAAGTTATAAAGGTAAGCCGCTTTCACCTGAGATTCGGTGGGTTTCGAGTCCTGCGCTGAGCAGAGAAGGACGCCGAAGAAAAGCAGAACTGTTAAACGCAGAGCGAAGCCCCAACCGGACCGGGATACAGCGGCTGTTAATCGCAACCGGCAGTCATACACCGCCGCATTGTTTACTGTTGCCACGTAATCTGTCCGTACACACTGCGCTTGATTCCAACGTTTGGCCCCGGATCACTTGCATACTCATAGTGGTAGGGCTGAAAAAGGTTTCGCCCTACGACCGAAAAGCTGAGAGAGCGGTTCGCTCGCCACGTAAACTGCGCGTCCGCGCTGGAATAGCTCCGAATATCCTGAGCCGCTAAATGACTTACGTACCGGTAGGTCAAATCAAGGCTAAAGGCTTTGTGAAAGTCCAGACCGGATACGGCGGAAACTTCATGCCTGGGACTAGAGCCTTCGGTAGGCTGGGCCGTTCCAACGTCCTGAGAATTGGTTCCCTTTTTCAACTCCATTTGCAGGAAGGAATAAGAGGCCCGCAAACGCCAATACGGAAGTGGCTTCCATTCAGGTGAGATTTCCACCCCGCGGGTTGTGCCTACTAGCCCGTTGCCAAATTGTGCGGGGAGCAGGTAATGCGGCGGCCCGGGACTGTTCTCCAGAAAAGGAGAACCCACGAGGTCTTCGCTAAAAAAGTCGCCGTAGTGGTTGTAGAAAGCGTCAACGTCAACGTAAACCTTTTCCCCAAATAATTGCCGATAGCCCAGTTCGTATCCGTTCAGTTCTTCCGAGTGGAAGTTTGGATTGGCATTGAAGCGCGCGAAGAACGGTAGTCCATTGATGAAGCTTCCCGTGAAGCCGGTAAGATAGAAGGCTCTCTCAGCGTCCGAAGGCGTCCGAAGGGCATGCGTGAAAGCGGCCCAAAATGTCTGAGATTTTGTCGGGGTCCATAGCAGACGTGCGGTTGGCTCCAACTGGACTCCGGTGTAATTCGTTTTCAGCAGTTTGGTTCCCAGAGATACAGTCAGTTGATCGTCGACCAGCCCGATGTCATCCTGAAAAAAGCCGGTGAAAAGCTTATCGGTTCTCGTCCCGGGAAGAAAATAAAGACCGGAGACCACGGTAGGATTTGTGCCTCGGCTGAAGCGCGCTCCCAAGCCCCACGAGATCTGCTGCGATCCCGGTAAGCGAAAGCGATCGAAAAAGTCTACGTCGAATGTGTCGCGCAAGTCGGCGAAGTTCAACTCATGCCGGTTTGTGCGGTCGTAATAACCCTGAATCTGAAAATCTTTGCCTTCGCCTTGCGTTCGTTGCCAGCGCCCGAGAATATTTCCGCCCGAAAGGGGTGCCGTGCCGTCCTGGGTCTGAGAGTATGGAGGGGCATAAGTTACCGCTGTGACGCTCTGGCCAATTCCTTCATCGTAAAGATCCCCCTGAAAAGTGAACCTGTCTTGGGTGTTCGCCGCAATATCCATGCGAAATCCACCTTGGATGGCGCGCCAGCGATCGTAGTCGATGCCAGTCGGATGGAACTCCGGCCCACGATCGAAAGCCATGCCATAGACGCGGTAATCCAGTCCATTACCGTTGCCGCCACCATAACGTGCATTGACCATCCCCTCATCGACGTTTCCGCCAACAACGCTGACGTATTCGCCGTGTGTCTCTTTGGTGCTCTTGGTGATGATGTTGATAACGCCATTGACCGCGTTTGGTCCCCAGATGGTACCGCCCGGACCTCCAACGACTTCGATTCGTTCGACGTCGGCCAGCAGCAGATTTTGCACTTCCCAATACGTGCCTGCCAGCAAGGTGGTGTACACGGTGCGGCCGTCGATTAAAACCAGCACGTCTCGAGTCAACCTGCTACCAAATCCACGAATACCGATGGACCATTGGTTGCTATTGATTTGGGCAACCTCTACTCCGGGCACAAGACGAAGCGCGTCCGGAATCGTGGTTGCTCCGGACCGGAGAATATCGTCCTGCGTAAGTACATAAATTGCTGCTGAAGTCTTCCATATGCGTTCCGGCTCTTTCGAGGCAGTAGTGACTTCAATGTTTCCTAATTGAGAAAGCGTTAACTGCTTCAACGGATTCTGCGCATCAGCGTTGGCGGCCGATTCTTCATCTAGAGCTGTTAGGGGAGGCAGCGAAACGAAAAAGGCCAGAATGGCGAAAACAAGCACGGAGTAAACCGCGGGCGAGGCGAACTTCTTTGCCGGGACAGGCGTCAAGAGAGTACCAGTGGCAGCGACGTTCATTCCGATTGTTCAGTTTGCTGACGAATGTTCCGAAGCTTGATCAAACGGTCTACCTCACTCAGCAGGTTTTCCGGTTCAAGTTGGGACTTGCGCATCCACGAATCGACCAGAGCGCCTTCTCCCGGCAATGCAGTAAAACCGGAGAGCATAACAATCGGAGTTCGCGGGCGCATCCGCTTCATCTGCTCAGCTACGACGGTACCGTTTCCGTTCTGATCAGACAGCCAGTAGTCCATTACGACTGCGTCAACTTTGTACGTGGAGAAAAGTTCCAGCGCGCCATTAGCCGACCGCGCCCCCAAGACGCGGTATCCGGCCGACTCAAACAGCATCGTTCGCGACTTGAGCTGCAGTTCCTCATCCTCAACACAAAGGATGGTCCTCTGGGAGGAAGGGTGGGCCGGGACCGTTTCCTCGGTCTGAGCGAGAATGGCGGCCACTTTGGAAAGCAATATTTGCGGATCCTGGCCCTTAAGGACGCTTCCCGCAATCGATTCTCGAAAGGATTGCGGCAACTGATCAACCGCCGACACAGCTATCAGCGGGAGATCAGGATGTTTTTGGTGCAGAGTTCGCGCCAGCTCGTCCCCATCCATTTTCGGCATCACGTAATCGAGTAGCACAAGGTCGAACGTGGCTCCGTTTGCCAACAGTTCTATCGCCTCGTCCGCAGAAGTGGTCGACACGACTGAATAGCCGCTCGCCTCAAGCAGCAGACTGCGCTGCTTGAGCGTTTCGACATCATCGTCAACACAGAGAATGCGTTTGGCAGACACGAGACCCTTGTGTGGGAAGCAAAACGCAATATAGTCTCAAGTTAAAGGGGGCATACGTATACAGTGTTTGCCTTATAATTCCTTGGTTAACGGTCAGACGCCTGCCATTTGGGGTACGAAGAAATAGCGAAGATCGGAGTGGCCGGGCGAAAAAGACGGCCACTCCACTTGGCTCATCTCATAACGCCCGCCCTACGCCACAAAACCCTGTGACGTAGATCACTTGTGGTCGCAGTACAGATCACGGTGTCCTTTTCCTTGCGGATTTAGCATTTTTACGGAGTTCGGAACCCGGTGACCTCCGACGGCTGCCTGTAGCGCAGAGAGTGAGCCTTAATGCCTCGAAAACTTGGCCCTAAGCTGATTCTTTCACTCACCGTGCTCATCGTTGCGATCAGCAGCGCAAGCGGCTATCTCAATTTCCGAACGCAGAAAAAACAGTTGGTCGAGACGATGGTTCTGGGCGCAGATGAATTATCCCGCAGCATAACCAGCGCGACTTGGCACGCCATGCTCGACGACGACCGCAAAGCGGCCTATCAGATCATGCAGCTGATCGCCGACAAGCAGGGCGTGGACCGGATCCGGATGTTTAACCGCGAAGGACGCTTGGTGTTCTCAACTGACGCCCGCGAACAGCCAAATGCCCTGCCCAACCTGACCAATGAGGTTTGCATCACTTGCCACAGTACAGCGCCCATTCGAGACAAACCGGCACAGGCGTCCCGAGTTCGTTATGCTTCTTCGTCAGATGGGGGTAAGACCATCAGCATGGTCACTCCAATCTACAACGAGCCCTCTTGCAGCAACGCAAGTTGCCACGCCCATACTGCGTCCACCAAAGTTCTTGGCGTCGTTGATGTTGCCTTGAAACTCGACCCAGTGCAGGCACAGACCAGGGCCATCACACTGCAAACCATCGGCTGGACTTTGCTTCAAGTGAGCATCGGAGCAGCCTTCGTCATTTTGTTTACCCGCCGGTTCGTAGCTACCCCGATTCAACAACTGATTGCAGGCACTAAGGCCGTAAGTGCGATGGATTTGGACCAGCACATTGAGATCACACAGCAGAGCCAGGAGCTGGACGAATTAGTGGATTCGTTTAATCGCATGCGGGAGCGGCTCAAGCTAGCTGTCTCCGAACTCAACGACATGCAGCAAACCCTCGAAAGCAAGGTTCAGGAACGTACTCAGCAGCTGCAGACTGCGCAACGCAAGCTGATCCAATCCGACCGACTAGCTTCTCTGGGGCAACTTTCGGCCAGCGTTGCACACGAGATTAACAACCCCGTTTCTGGCGTCCTGAATCTCTCTATGTTGCTTGAGCGCTTGATGGCGAATGGAACCTACCCAGCTGGACGGGAGGCGGAGTTCCGTAAGTATCTCGGTTTGATCTCCGCTGAAACCGCGCGGGTCGGACGTATCGTGTCTGACCTGCTGGCATTTTCGCGACGCTCAAAGCCACAGCATGCGCCAGCCGATCTGAACAAGCTGGTGCGCACGACTGTCGGCTTAGCCCAACACAAACTGAAGTTGATCAGCGCCGAGGTTGTCCTTGATCTGCAGGACACACTGCCACAAGTGGAATGCGATGCTTCGCAAATGCAACAGGTAATCCTGAATCTTGTGTTAAACGGCGCGCAGGCGATGCAGTCGCACGGAGGCGGCACTCTTACGATCCGCACTCGTTTGCTGGTCGAAGAAAACAATGTGGAGCTCTCCGTGCAAGACACTGGTGAAGGCATCGCCCCGGAGAATCTCTCCAAGATCTTCGACCCGTTCTTTACCACCAAGGCCGACGGCAAGGGGGTGGGACTTGGTTTGGCGGTCCTTTACGGAATTGTGAAAGCGCATGATGGCGAAGTGGAGGTCTCCAGCCAGCGGAATATTGGCACGACATTCACGGTTACCCTACCGCTGAAATCGCGAAAGAGTGACTCGGAACTCCGGGAAGCTCAGGTGCATGCCGTGTGAGCGCTCTTTATCTTGTCGCGGTCGGGAGCGTGCCAGACAAGGTTTGGGAGTGGATTGAAAATGCAGCCGCTGAATGGTTTCCTTTGCCCATTCAGCATCTGCCAGGTCTTTCAATTCCCGAGTCTGCGTATGACCCGAAGCGGAAACAGTATCAGTCAGTGGACATCATGAGAATGCTCGCGCAGTGTGCTCCGCACGATAACTCGCGCGTCCTTGGCATCACCGATGTGGACTTGTCCATTCCGATGCTGAGTTTTCTCTTTGGGCAGGCGCAGCTCGATGGTCCTGTGGCCATCGTCTCGCTCTGCCGGCTGCAACAGGAATTTTACGGCTTACCCGCGCAGAACGATGTATTGCGGGAGCGGCTTGCCAAAGAAGTTCTGCATGAAATGGGCCATACGTTCGGCCTTGTCCACTGTCCGGAGCAAAAGTGCGCCATGAGTCTGTCCACGCACATCGGGCTAGTTGATGAAAAGGCGGAACGGTACTGTTCGCGCTGCGGCCTGCAATTAGCCCAGCGATTTGCATCTCTGGACGGAGGAGTATGAAAAAGAATTGGCCGATCCTGGTTGTCGACGACGAAGACGTGATGTGCGAATCAATGGCCGCATGGCTGCGTGAAGATGGCTACCACGTGGACACGGCGCCTAATGGACAACAAGCAGTCGAGCTGGCAAAGGCCACCGACTATGCTATTTGTTTCGTGGATCTGAAAATGCCCGGAGGCATGGACGGCATCGAGACCATGATGGAGATCCATCGAGTTCGCCCAGACGCGTCGATCATTATTATTACGGCGTACGCCACTGTCGATACTGCGATTCAAGCCATGAAGGAGGGCGCTCAGGAGTACATCGTGAAGCCCTGCAATCCGCAGGAGATCTCGATGCTCGTCTCACGCATTCTCAAATTGAAGAAGCTGCAGAGCGAGAACGCAATCCTTCGCAAGAAGCTTAACCGGCAGTATCGCCACCACGACATCATTACCAAGAATCCTCGCATGGAGGAGATTCTCAGCCTCACGCAAGAAGTAGCCAGCTTGCGCAGCACAGTGCTGATCCGCGGCGAGAGCGGCACCGGGAAAGAACTCGTGGCGCGGGCGGTTCACTTCTCCGGCAATCGGGCGGAAAAGCCATTCATTACCGTAAGCTGCGCTGCGCTGACCGAGACCTTGCTCGAAAGTGAGCTGTTCGGCTATGAAAAGGGCGCGTTTACCGGCGCGAGCGGGCAAGCGAAAGGCAAGTTCGAAATCGCAAATGGAGGCACGATCTTTCTCGACGAGATTGGCGACATCTCACCCAAGCTGCAAGCAGACCTGCTGCGTGTGCTGCAGGAGCGACGTTTCTATCGCGTTGGAGGAGCCGAAGAGGTTCAGGTGGATGTCAGGATCATCGCCGCTACCAACAAGAACCTTGCTCAAGAAGTGCAGGAAGGACACTTTCGGGAAGATCTTTACTACCGCTTGAACGTCATTGAAATTCGACTACCCGCGCTGCGCGAGCGGTGCGAGGACGTTCCTTTGCTGGCTGAGCACTTTGTGCAACGCATCTCTTCGGAATTAGGCCGCGAAGTCCACGGCATCACGCCTGCGGCGTTGAAGCTGCTAATGGCTCACGACTGGCCGGGCAATGTGCGAGAGCTCGAAAATGTAATCGAGCGTGCAATTGTCACCTGCCGCAACGGCATGCTCGATGAACAAGACTTTTCCTGGCTTCAAAGAAAAAGGGCTCAGCAGGCCTGGGAGATTCCCGACGTTCCTCTGGGAGAACTGGAGCGACGCGCAATCGTGGCTGCCCTGGAACGGAAGCATGGAAACGTCAAAGAGGCGTCCGCGTCGCTGGGAATTGATCGCTCAACTCTTTACGACAAGCTGAAGCGCTACGAGATCTCTCACTAAGCTTCTGGATGAAAGATCACACCTCGAGGAAGGTGTCGGCCAGAACGGTGTTCCAGTCCGACTCTGGAAGGGCGTCCATCAGGCCGCGCACGAGCACGCCTCCGTCTGCCAAGCTTGGCTTGGTGTCCCGTGGCCGCAGCTGCAACTGCAGTCTTTCCAGTTCGCGCGCCACCCACCCATGGACTTCCGGTCCACGTAGGAGATGCTTCAGCGTGATTGGGTCATGCAG
>Ga0102924_1002948_pt1 | contig 18130 bp, 19 predicted proteins | sample PaiPotPPM11metaG_FD_80116 | JGI IMG/M metagenome (GOLD analysis project Ga0102924, IMG submission 80116) | Iron sulfur acid spring bacterial and archeal communities from Banff, Canada, to study Microbial Dark Matter (Phase II) - Paint Pots PPM... ...
ACACCGTCTTCAGTACGATCCCTGGCTCACCGGCCTACGTTGCTAAGGCATCGCGCCACCAAGTGAACCTTCCTGAGTACGGTATGGTCTGGGAGTTCAGCGGGCGCAATGCCATTCAAGGCACCTTCCATTTTGAAGCGTAAAGTCAGGTAATGTGACCAGTACAGGAGGTGCCTGATGGGTACAACGAATGCGACTGAATTGAAAAACCAGGAGCGTACACGATCTACTTCGCGCCCTCGGGCACTTATCCTGTGGCCCTGGGCCATGATACTAGCTGCATGGACCCTTGCCCTGCTGGCAGTACTTACCAACCAGACCTACTTGATTAACCATCACTACTTGCTCGAGGAGAGTCATCTTCCAACGTTCACGGCCTTGCTGGTGTTCCTGGCTTGCTGGCAGGTGATGACGATAGCGATGATGCTTCCATCGAGCCTGCCTATGACCTACATGATGGTGCATGCCAGCCGAAAAGAGAGACACCCACTCATAGTCCAAATGGCTTTCCTGGCAGGATATGCAGTTGTCTGGACGGGTTTCGCAGTTGCCGCGTTCCTGGGCGACACCCAGATTCACCGGCTGGTGGATAGTTGGTTTTGGCTGTATACGCACACCTGGCTGATCGGCGCGGTCACCCTCGCACTCGCAGGCGGATTTCAATTCAGCCCGCTGAAGGAACGTTGTTTGAAGCAGTGCCGTAGCCCCTTTAGCTTCTTCGTACTCTACTACCGTAAAGGGTCGGGAGCGGCCTGGCGCCTGGGCCTAAGGCACGGTATGTTCTGTCTCGGCTGCTGCTGGGCCTTGATGCTGGTGATGTTTGGCCTTGGGGTGGGAAGCCTGGTGTCGATGGCGGTGCTGACCGGGGTGATGGTCGTGGAAAAAACGTTTCCGGGTGGTCGGCGTCTCAGTCCCGTCATAGGAATTGCACTGCTACTGCTGGCGGTTCTGTGGCTGGCTCATCCTACCTGGCTAGTGAGTATTGGAGTGTAATAGTGACTCTCGTTACGCGGGGAAAAAGCATCGCTCGTACTTCCCTGCTTAATAGCCACGAAAATCTACGTGGTGCTTTCTGACAATCTCCGTGTTTTCGTCGATGGAAAGAACAGAAAAATACGCTACACTCATGTCAGTAACCAAAATTAATCAATATGGTCTGCGTTAGAAAGCGACAGGGGAACTATGACTGACACACTGAAATTGATGGCTATCCTGGCCCACCCCGATGATGAATCGTTGGGTACTGGCGGTATTCTGGCTAAATATGCTGCTGAGGGTATCGAAACCTCTCTCGTCACCGCCACGCGGGGTGAGCGTGGTTGGTTCGGTGATGAGCATGAGTATCCAGGCTTAGAGTCGCTGGGTCAGATACGTGAAGCGGAGTTGCACGCGGCAGCCGAAGTCCTTGGTATCCGCAGCGTCGATTTCCTGGGCTACCTCGATGGCGAACTGGACCAGGCTCACCCAGCTGAGGTCGTGGCAAAGATCGCCGGGCACCTCCGGCGCGTCAAGCCAAATGTTGTCGTTACCTTCGGGCCAGACGGAAGCTATGGACATCCAGATCACATTGCCATTTCGCAGTTTACTGCCGCCGCCATCATCGAAGCGGCCAGTCTAGACTCTCTTTACTTCCGGGACCTGACTCCCCATAGCGTCGCAAAGCTGTATCACATGGCACCAACGAAGGACTTGTTGGATATCTACCAATTCGTCTTTGGTGACCTGGTCATGCATATCGATGGAGGAGAACGGCGCGGAGCAGGGTGGCCCGATTGGCAGATTACCACGCAGATTGATACATGGGCCGACTGGCGTACGGTCTGGAAAGCAGTGTGCTGTCACAAGACACAGCTACCAGCGTACCATCTCCTTGAAGACTTGCCAGAAGAGCAACACAAAGCACTCTGGGGGTGTCAAACGTTTTATCGCGCCTTCAGTCTCGTCAATGGCGGACGTACAGTTGAGCACGATTTGTTTGAGGGACTGAGGTTTTAGCACAGCGAAGGAGTTACTATTATCATGGAACGGCTACGTAACTTCTTATAAGCACTACGTTCATTGTAAGGGCGGGGGTGGAGTGGATGTAGGTAGGGAGGGGACCTTTACGGTCGCCCCCTCGTGACTCTACCGTGCAAAGAGTAGGAACGGACTCTTGTAGTTCTGTACCACGGCAGGGGAACTTTTCATAATCATGCAACGTCCTGACATAAGAAGGTATCATTTGTATCAAGTTTGTTTGTAGCAGTAGCGTGTAAGGAGAAGAAAACATGCGTAGCGTTCAAAGCGTTCAGCGGCGCACCTGGTTTGCGTTGGGTTCATTTCTCGTCGTGCTGGTTTTTGCGTTGGCTGCCTGTGGGTCGAATACGAGCGGGGGAACGACTTCTACAGGCGCGGGATCGACAACTACAGCGACCCCTCCTGCCACCGCCAGCGTGTATGGCTGTCCCGGTTCAGTCATGACAACCGCGCCCTCTCCGGCCAAGATTGTGCTGAAACAATCCGATAGCAATGCTACAGTCACCGCGCACGTGGGCGACGTGGTGGAGATCGACCTGCCGTTTGGGCAGGCCTGGACAGGTCCCACGGCCTCCCAGGGCGAGCTGCAACTGCAAGGGCAGGCAGGATATGCCATAACCGCCTCAAAGATGTGTGTATGGAGGTTTACCGCGCAGAGCACAGGCACGACCCAGGTAGAATTTTATGGCAAAGCCATTTGTCAGAAGGGCCAGATGTGTCCCCAGTACATCATGCGCATCCCTTATACCATTGTGATTAAATAGGATTTTCCAGACAACAAATGCAGAGCAATACCTTGCGGGATATTGCTCTGCATTTGTTGTCTTATTTTTCGTCGTGGATGCGCTCGACTTCTACATGCAATGGGCCGCCCTTGAGGGCGTTGGCTGCCGGAGAATAGGAAGGGGGGTCCCACTCAAACGCGATTTTCTGGCGTTTGACGGGCATATCGGCCAGGATTTTGTCGAACCCGCCCTCGCGGGCCATGTTCACCTGCACATGCTGCTCATCGATCTCCATGCGCTGCGAGATCGCTTTAAGTAGATCATGCTTGATAAGCTCCAGTAACTCCGGGTTGACTTTGATGCGATCATGAGCCAGAGCCACCTTCAAACGTTCCTTCGCCACTTCACCGGGAGTAGGCTTTTTGCGACCGATCATAAATTCAAACACACCCATAACTTTCGCCTCCTTCATGCAGGACGGCTATGAACGTACACGTCTTTCAGTTAACGCGGGACCGAATCCCATCAAGCGCCGCAGGCGTTCCATCAGCGATGTAGCTTCCGTGACCTCTTCGAGCGGCACTTCCTCGCCCAGGATGCGCTGGGCTGCATTGAGGTAGGAGCGTCCCGCTTTGGTACGTTTGTCATACACGATGGGTTCGCCTTTGTTGATGGCGATGATGATGTTTTCATCCTCGGGGATAATGCCGAGTAAATCGATACCCAGCACTTCCAGCACATCCGCCACATCCATCATATCACCTCGCCGGACCATTTCGGGACGCAGCCGATTGAGAATCAGGCGCGGCTCAGGCTTGCCCGCCGATTCAACCAGCCCGATGATGCGGTCAGCATCGCGCACCGAGGCCATTTCCGGGTTCGCCACAATAATGATCTCGTCCGCGCCAACAATCGCATTGCGAAAACCCTGCTCGATGCCGGCGGGCGAATCGATGATAATGTAATCGAACTCGGGTCGCAATTGCTGGCACAGTTGCTCCATCTGGACGCTATTGACGGCGTTCTTATCGCGCGTCTGCGCAGCTGGCAGCAGATACAATTCAGGCTGCCGCTTATCTTTGATGAGCGCCTGGCGCAAACGACATTGTCCTTCAACGACATCGACAAGGTCGTAGACAATGCGATTCTCCAATCCCAGAACGGCATCCAGGTTGCGCAGGCCGATATCCGAATCGACGACCGCAACCTTTTTACCCATCATTGCCAGGGCTGTCCCCAGATTCGCCGTGGTCGTAGTCTTGCCAACACCGCCCTTCCCAGATGTGATGGTAATTACCCGACTGTCCATTTGCGTCTCCATGAAAACAACTACGGTGACGATACTATGAAATATTACTTGCGAGGTGGGCGCCCGTTGACCCACGCTTCGACGACGATCTGGCCGTTCCTGATGGCAGCGACTTCCGGGCGCGGCTGCGCTTCGTATCCCTCCGGCGGGCGCGAGAGCAGGTGGGCGATGCGCAACTGCACCGGGGCCAGCAAAAGCGAGCAGACCACCGCTTGCTCGCTATCGGGATAGCCCGCGTGTACCATGCCGCGCAGCACGCCCCATACGACGATATCCCCTCCGGCCACAATCTCCGCGCCGGGGTTGACATCACCCAGCACGACGACATTGCTGGCGTGGTGAATAGCCTGCCCCGACCGCACGGTGCGCCGCAGGAACAATGTATCATCCGTTTCGCGCAGCGTGGTCTGCCCAATTTGCGTTTGCTGATCGCTCACCTGAGCAGCAGACAGTTCCGCCAGATCACCCGATGCTCTGCGTCCATTCTCCTGCTCATCAGGCGCGGGAAGCGTGATAGGTTGCGGTTCCTGCGCGGCAACCGACATGTGATAATAGGCAAGCAGCGCCTCAAGCTGGGTCTGTTCACCGCGCTGCAAGGAGCGGCGCGTGGTATCAAGAGCCAGCGAAGCGCCGCGAAAGAAACTCGGGGCCTCGGCCAATCGTTCGGAAAGCGCGGTCAGCAGGTCGCTAAAAGGCGTCTCTGGTTCCAGGGTTAAAAGCAGACCATTGCGCGTCCCTTTGATGGCAATATATCCTTGCACTGACTGCCTCTCCTCCTTCTCCAGTTCGTCCTGTGCTTCGGCCTTCTTCCCTTCCGAAGTATCCTCCATTGTCATATCTGACCAACTCACTACTGGATAAAGGGTGTATGCTACAACACAATAACTGACAGACGGTACACAATTCAATTTCAAGTATTATAACATGTTTCTGAGAAATGTGGACAGATATAGCCAGATATGGATTTTTATTCCGCCTTTTCGTCCTACTTCCTCTTGTTAAGAACGCCTATGGGAAGTGACGAAGGTTAGAAATGCTCATAAATGTATCTAAGTGAATAATGATTGGCCCAAAATGCATTGACATGCATATCTTTCCATGGCATAATTTCTACAGGACTAATTTTGAGGTGAGTGGTATGACTATTGAAGATTTGCGCGCTCAGCTCGGATGGTCAAAGAAACAGCTCTGTGAGGAAGCGGGTATTGATATGAGTACCTTGCAAAGAGCAACCAGCGGAGAAAAACGCATCTACCGGGCAACAGCCGGAAAGATAGCAACAGCGTTTAACCGGGAGCTTGTTCGCCGGGGAGAACCGACTATCCGCTACGATCAATTTGACGGAGTTACGTTTGCTGACTAGTCTGATGCTGACCGTTTGGAGGTGATGCCAGAAAGCGCCTGAATAATTGCGACACTATCCAGACGCTCCCCAGAGACCTTTCTTGAGATGCTGTGTGTGCTGTGGACACTTTGACAGGTAGGACACAGCCCATACAGAAAAGCACAAATCCTTGTACTGTTGTTACGCAGTGGCAGGAGGTCGGCTTGGTGTGCCATTTTTCCTGCCAGGACAGGCTAAGGCCTATGCTTATTGTACGCGCTTTGGCCTTGCCTGTCAATTCACCTGAACCATTGAGAGGACAAGATGCAAGGCAGCACACCGTTTCACCTCTACCAACTGACGGACATGCCACGTCTCGCACCCCAGGCGACGGACACGGCAAGCCCTCACCTGCCCATTCCTATCTACTTCATCCATTCTCTCGAAAGACCGTTTTGTAAGACCCCTGGTTGCAAATGCCAATGGCAGCAGCAAGAGATTAGACGTTTGCTCGGCCATATCGTTGAAGGAGAAATGACCTTGCGAGAAGCGGCGAATTTCCTTGACGATGTGAACGGAGAGAGGAAGTAACCATGTCAGACAGGCAGCAGTACAGCGACGTTATACAGGTAGGTCGTTCGCGTGAGCGGCAGACGACAGAAGAACGAGGAAGAACCCGCAAGCCCGTTGTAGAAGAGGATGAGATTGACGACGGGTATTCCATCGTAGACAAACCGCACACGAGCTCGCTACGGTACGATAGAAAAGCCGTACCGCCTCGCAGATCAGCCTTGCTTGATGATGAGTCCAACCCCAAGAAAACACGGATTATGAGGCCGCAACGACGTCTTGACCGTTGGACGCTCATCTCATGGCTCTGCATAGCGATCATTGTGATGGTAGCCGGATGGTTCCTTTTCTCAAAAATTTCGGACTGGTGGACAGGCGTACATGAGAACATGGTGTACGGCACACCTTTTCGGACGTTCCAGGCAGATCAGTATATGGAGATGGGTGATACGCCAGATCACCCCGATCACTTCATCGCGCTTAACCTGCATGGAGTGATCGAAATCGTTCAAATAGACCCCGTAGACCGCAAGAAAGATGCTGTGTACGTTCTCGCCAACGTCGGTGATGATAGCACCCCCGCAAGCCTTACGTTCAGGGATACGACAGGCTCAGGCAGAGTGGACGTAATCGTGACCATTGGCGACACCACCCCGTACACCATCATTCTTATCAACAACGGTAGCACTTTAACACCCACTCAGCCAGCACACTAAGAGCGGCAGCAATGCCGCTCACCGCTTGCAGGAGAGATGAATATGCAGACGAAAGAGAGCGAGCAGGAGAGACTACCAGTAACTCCAGCAGATCCCGAAAGTCAGCCGTTACCAACTGTTCCTTTTGCTAGGGAAGACGACGAAGACGATCCTGAACAGATTTTTATCAGAGCGGTTGCCGAGATAGAGACACAGCCACTACCAGGAAGAAAACGAACGGGATCAGTAATCATTGCTGATGTATTGCAGACCGTTTTTTGTGTTAGTCTTATTGGCATTGGCCTGTTTGGTATCATCTGGCAATGTATCACGTATCCTCATACGCTGGTAGTCCTCTATACAAGGGCAATCCCCGCGCACGTTACGACAACCCTTGATCTACAGACCCGAACAGTAGCACCCATTACGCTCACGCGATCAGCAACGACGGCGACTAGTGGTACAGGCCACCAGGATGCCAGAGCAGCGACAGGACAAGTAAACTTTTACAACGGCTCGTATGTCTCACAAACCATTCACGCTGGTACAGTCTTTACAGGAAGGAACGGCGTACAGGTTGAGCTTTTGCAAACTGTTACCATACCAGCCGCCAGCCCTCCGCAGTTTGGAGAGACGAATGTCACCGCCCAGGCTGTAAATGTAGGAGCAGGAGGCAACATAGCCGCCTATGATATAACGCTTGCTCTTTCAAACTTTCTTACGGTCAAAAACCTTGCTGCATTTACAGGCGGCAGAGACGCGAGAACCTATCGGGCAGTCGCAGCCCAAGACCTCACCAACGTAACTAACGCAGTGAACGAGACACTCATACAAGCATTTACGACTGCATTTTCTTTGCAGCCCGGTGAAGCGGCTCTCCCAACGAATTGCCATGTCACGACGAGCACCAACCATCAAGTAGGGGAGGAAGCGCAAAGCGTTACACTTACAGCCTCAAAGACCTGCTCGGCAGTAGCCTACAACCAGGACGAACTAACGAGAGCGGCAATCGCCACATTTACGAAGACACGACCAGGAGCTACTTATCACATCGTAGGGAGCATTCAGACACATCTTCTCAGTGTGTCACCTCTTACCGTGAGCCTCAATGGGAAATGGGCTTACACCTTTTCGCAAGACTACAAGCAGCTTCTCGCCCAGGGAATACAAGGAGAGAGTCCCGCGAAAGCGCGGGCCTCTCTTCTGAAGACCGGTATCATCTCCTACGCCAGTGTCCCACAGACTTTACCGTCAGCAGGCTATATTGACTTCTTAGTGCTGGTGGGCTAGACCAACAGGGGAGAAACGACATGATGCAGCAACATGGACAGGAAAGCATCTCTATCCTTCAGGAACTTGATTTAGGATGGCATACCCTCTTGCTCATGAGTGATGGAAGCATGGATCTGCTTGCCAATGATGAGCAGACGCCCTCTCTTGTGGAGAATGGGCTCCACCTGGATACTGACGAAACCTATCGGCTCTTCATCTCGCTGCATGAGCAGTTTAAGCAGCAGGACATACGCCGAGACGACTAGAGGATATGAGAGCCTGCATCGAAGACATGTGAGGATGCAGGGGCGATCAGAGAGGAAGAGGATGCAACCCATGCAGTTAGTGGAACAGCATTGCATCGACAGACACGATCCGCGCTACGGCGTGATTGATGAAGCGGCCTTCAAATCCAAGAACCTGTACAATGCGGCCAACTATGAGTACCGACAAGCCTTCATCCACGAAGGTCGGTACTTGACCTACTATGAGGTACAGAAGCGGATGCAGTCCCATGAGGCTTACAAAGCACTGCCAGCGAAAGTGAGCCAGCAAATTTTAATGGTGCTGGATAACAACTGGAAATCTTTCAAAGAGGGGCTGGCAGCCTACTATGAAGACCCGTCCAAGTTTGAAGAGCGCCCGCGACCACCCAAATACAAGCACAAAACCGAGGGGAGAAATTTGCTCGTCTATACCCTGCAAGCTCTCCAGGGGGGTCAGAGCAAAAAGGGCATCCGGGGCCTCATCAAACCATCGGGCCTACCTATCACCATCAAAACACAACAGCAAAACATCGATCAAGTCCGCATTATCCCCCGCAACGGGTATTATGTGGTAGAAGTGATCTACAGCAAGCGACCCGTCCAGGCACAGGTAGACCCATCTTTCTGCGCAGCCATTGATCTCGGTGTGACCAACTTGGCGGCGATAACTGCAAACCGTGCAGGGTTTTTCCCTCGATTGGTTAACGGTCGTCCACTCAAGGCCATCAATCAGTGGTATAACAAACGCATGAAAGAACTCACACTGTGCCTGCCTAAAGCAGAGCGAGACCGTGTCACACGGCAAATGGAGTGGATTACCACCAACCGGAACCGACAGGTAAACCACTATCTCCATGCGGCCAGTAAGGCCATCATCGACTTGCTGGTCAAGGAAGGAGTCGGTACCCTTATCATCGGGAAAAACCCGCTCTGGAAGCAAGAGGTTCGCATGGGCAGAAGGAATAACCAGAACTTTGTCCAGATTCCTCATGCCCGCTTCATCGATATGCTCACCTATAAAGCAGCGTTGGTCGGCATTCAGGTCGAGATACAAGAGGAAAGCTACACCTCACAGGCCAGCTTTCTGAACCTGGACTCGATTCCGACCTACCAGCCCGATGATGAGACGGAGTACCGCTTTAGCGGGAAGCGTATCGGACGGAGAAACCGCCTGTATCGCGCCAGAGATGGACGGATTATCTGTGCCGATGTGAACGGTTCGTACAACATCTTACGCAAATGTAAGCCTGATGCTTTCACCGCAGAGGGTCTAGCGGCCTATGTAGTTCAGCCCTTACGGTTAGCGATAGCCGTCTAAACCCAACAAAAGATGTGGTGTCTAGAGATGTCCGCATCTTTTGGAACTATATGCTTCACGCCCCGAAAACGCAATAGTAGTAGGCATAGTGGCTCAAAACCAGCGCGACCCTCGCGGTCGCCCTGTTTCCTGCTTGCTTTGCGTCCTTGAATCTGCATACAATAATCCTGAAAGAGGAGAAGTCTGTGGGCCGGTTGCCTGCGGCAACCGGCCCACAGACTTCTCCTCTTTCGATAAGGTTGCCACGGTAGGCCGCAAAATACTAGTTGAAGGAGGAATTATTAAGAGCAATGGCTGATTTTATGAAATTTCCAACAGAACGTGAGCGAGTTTTGACTTCTGGCAACACCACCATTGGTATCATTCCCGATATTTGCCTGGTATCCCATTTTCAGGTTGGAGCATGGCGGGTGCTGTACCGACCAGATGAGACGGGCAACGTGAAACGCTGGGGGATGCCTTTGATGATCCCCAATTTTTCACGCTTGAAGGATGGCACGTTTCAGGAGAAGGGTACGTCGCTGCCCATTCATGGCTTCGGGCGCACTATGCCCTGGACAGTAACCGAGACAAGCGAGACCGCTCTGACGATGCAATTGAGCAGCAGTGATGCTACAAGGACTGATTATCCCTACGAGTTCACTTTCATAGCCAACATCGTGGTCGGCGAAGGAACGCTCACCTATACGCTGACAATGGAGAATCGCAGCTCGGAAAGTATGCCCATCGCGCCCGGCTTCCATCCTTACTTTACCGTCGCTCAGGAAATGAAATCTGCGCTGGTGACGGAGGGCCTTGCGGGTTTCGCGGTACAAGATTTCGACTGGGTCGAGCATATCCCTGATAAGCCAAACCCGTTTGAACACAGTGTCCACATCGAAATTCCGGGCAGTGGCACGCTGACTATCGAAGAGCAACCCCAAAATGGCGAATACTCACTGCATAATATGCAAGTCTGGTCGGAGCCGCCATCTAAACCAGACCACCAATTCGTGTGTTTTGAACCAACCGTTGGCAGCGAGGACGCGCTCAACCGCCCCGCCGATCGCCTCAACATTGAAGCTGATCAGTCACGCCGCATCGTATTACTATTAAAGGCCAGGTGAGAGCCAGGGCGGGGGCAAGCCCGGCCCGTACCCTGCTACGGCAACAGGAGACAGCGCAACGTGAAGTACGTGCCTTCGGCCAGGGTACGGGCCGGGCTTGCCCCCGCCCTGGTTACGCCGTTCCAGCGGGCAAGCTGATATTGCACCCAACTACAGCGGCATTCGTTCGTATATAAATTGTTCCTCTGCATAGCCATGTACTCGTGCAATTCGCGTATCCATAGGCTATAATAAGAACGTTATCAAATGCCCACCTACACGCAAACCTGGCAGGACGGGCAATTGCAGGGTTATAGATTGAAGGCACGAATGTACGTGGGAAGAAAGTCAGAGCATCTCCATGCATAAAGAACCCGCCAATCGCTATTGGCTACAAAATAATAACATGCCGCCGCGCCAGCCCAACCAGATGCGCCCTGGCCCCGGTGGTCGTCCCAATGGACAACCGCCGCAGAGGGGTTTATCGGTGAATCGCTGGCTGCTGATTATCGTGATGGTCATGCTGGGTATCTACCTGTACCAGTTTTTGAGCGCGAACAACAATAGCGCCACTCAATCGCAGGTCAAACAGTTGAGCTACAGCGACTTCATGAAAGAGATCAACAACGGCAACGTCAAGTCCGCCACCATTATCGGCTCGACCGATATCTCAGGCAATTTCTGCACGGCTGAAGGACAATATACACAGTATCACGTCTTGCAGCTTCCCTTTCCTGACCCGAATCTGCTGTCAATACTCAACGATCCCACCAGTCCTAAGTTTGTAAAGCCAGGCTGCCAGGCCCAGACCACTGTCGTTACGCAGGCCCCGGCAGATAACAGCTTCTGGCTGAACATCCTGATTACCTTCCTGCCCTGGATCTTCCTGATCCTGATCTTTGTGGTTATCAGCCGCCGCGCCACGCAGGGACAGCAGGGCATTTTCAGTTTCGGTAAAAGCCGGGCGAAACTGATTCTCGAAGATCGCCCCAGCACGACGTTCGCGGATGTGGCGGGCGTGGACGAGGCCAAATTCGATCTGGAGGAAGTGGTCGAGTTTTTGAAGACCCCTGGCAAATACCAGCGCCTGGGCGGCAAGATTCCGCGCGGTGTGCTGCTGGTGGGTCCTCCGGGAACGGGCAAGACGCTGCTGGCGCGCGCGGTGGCGGGAGAAGCCGGGGTGCCGTTCTTCTCGATGAGCGGCTCGGAGTTCGTGGAGGTGCTGGTGGGCGTGGGAGCCAGCCGTGTGCGCGATCTGTTTGACCAGGCCAAGAAAGCCGCTCCCAGCATCATCTTCATCGACGAAATCGACGCGGTGGGTCGCCAGCGCGGCTCGAGCATCAACAGCAACGACGAACGCGAACAGACACTGAACCAGTTGCTGGTGGAGATGGATGGCTTTGATACGCGCCAGGCCGTGGTAGTGATTGCCGCCACCAACCGCCCCGATGGCCTCGATATTGCGCTCTTGCGCCCGGGGCGTTTCGACAGGCGCGTCACTGTTGATCGACCCGACTGGAATGGGCGCCTTGCCATCCTCAAGATACACGCAAAAGGCGTGCCGATGGGGCCGGATGTTGACTTCGTCGCTATCGCGCGCGCAACGGTAGGTATGGTGGGAGCCGATCTCGCCAACCTGGTCAACGAGGCCGCGCTGCTGGCGGCGCGCCGTAATCTCGATTACGTCAACCAGCGCTGCTTTGATGATGCGCTGGACAAGATACTCCTCGGCGCAGAGCGTCCACTGGTGCTGAGAGACGAAGATTTGAACGTCACCGCTTACCACGAGGGCGGTCATGCCCTGGCCGGTTTGCTGACGGAATATGCCGATCCGGTCACGAAGGTAACGATTGTGCCGCGCGGCCAGGCCCTCGGCGTCACCATGTCAACGCCGCTGGATGATCGCTACAACTACTCGAAGGAGTACCTGTTGTCGCAAGTCGTCTACGCGCTGGGCGGGCGCGCCGCCGAGCAAGTGGCTATCGGACATATCACTACCGGCGCGGAAAACGACTTGCAGCGCGTGACGGCCATCGCGCGCCAGATGGTGACGCGCTGGGGCATGAGCGAGCGCGTAGGCACCATTTCGTTTAGCGAACGCTCCAGCCCGTTCACGATGGGCGGCGATACGGGCGCCCCATCAGACTATAGCGAAACAATGGCGGAGATCATTGACGAAGAAGTGGAGCGTATCGTCAATACTGCTTACGCTCGCGCCATCGAACTGATGACAACCCATCGCGTCACGCTCGATCGCATCGCGCAGGAGCTGCGCAAACACGAAACGATTGATGCGCGTCAACTGCAAGACATCTTGCGCGAGACGGGCGCGACCCCCGCGCCAAAAGACGACAGCGCCAAGCCGATAGCCTCGATCCAGGAATACCCAACGGCGATGGAAATAGACCCGCCAACCATTTCGATGGATAACGGCTATCAGGCTGGATAAAAAATAAAAAGATGGCAGGCACGATTGTGTTCCTTTCGTGCCTGCCATCTTTTTATTGATCGTAAGAGTTCATAAAGTCGCGCAGACCGGGGAAATCTTGCATGATGGTATCCACAACCTGGGGCGCGAGTGGCAAGAACGTCCCCTGCGCTTCGGCCAGCACGACACTTTCATCATCTGCTCGTGTCAGCACGCCTGACGCCTGCATCATACGACGACGTTCTGTTCCCAGCCGGGCGCGCACACGCAGCAATGGGCCGTATGGCACATAGCGGCGATAGCGTACTTCCAGGCGACCCGTCATGGTCCATTCCTGATTATTGCCCAGCAGGGATGTGCGCCCCAGTGTCTCATCCAGCAAAGCTGCTACAATGCCCCCGTGAATTACGCCTGGGAAGCCCTGATGTTCCTCGCGCGGCTGAAAGTCGGCCACAATACTGTCTTCCTCCAGGCGAAATACCAGGTGCAGACCAAACGGGTTGCGCTGCCCACAGACAAAGCAGCGCTGATAATCTGTCGTGTCATTCAATTCCATGCAATTTACTCCTCCGGTTGATTGTACAAAAGATTCTAGCAAACATCATCCGCTAAAGACAAGCTGTAGAGAAGCATGGCGACCGCCAGGGTCGCCACTACCATACACGAAAACATGCAAAAAGAGTCGTATAGTAGTGGCGACCCTGGCGGTCGCCATGTCTGCGTTCGTCTTGCCTTTGTACCTCTTTAGCTCTCCGGCGCGTGTTAAATATATGCTACAATTGAAGGTAGAATAAAATCCGAACGTTTTTTATGAGGTGACGAAATGGCAAAAAATTCACGTAGCAAATCCACCCCGGCTCAAAGTGATCAGTCAAAAGGGCAACAAAAAAAGCAGGCAAAAAAAGAGGCAAAGTCGATGCTCGCCATAGAGCGGGTAAAAACCTCTCTTGAAAAAGCCCGGAACAAGCTGGCTAAGGCCCAGGCGCGTGTCGAAGCACGCACAGCGCACCTGCACAACCTCGAGGCGAAGCTGACAGCCGCGCGTGCTACCTCTCCATCAACCACCGTGCCCGTGGGAGCGCCGGATAGCGGCTTCGATCACCAGGGCGGCCAATCCGATACGCAGGAAGTCGCAACAGGCGCAGAGATGCCATCGCAAAGCACCTCAGATGGGGATAATCACGCCAGCGCCGCTCTTGCGGAAAGCGCGACGCCAACGGCCTCTTCCAGGCAGCAAACAGCAGGCACATCCGCGTCAACCCCTGCTCAAGCGGCAGCAATGAACCCTGCCGCTTCTGACCAGGCGAGCGGCACAACTCCTAAGAAAACGAGTGCCAGCAGACCACGAACACCGAGGACCAGCACGCCTCGCCGGTCGCCTGCCAAGACATCAGCCGTGCAATCTTCGTCGTCCACCCCAGCCCGGCGAACAGTGACGCGCAAACCCAGAAGCACAACTAAAACAACGCCCGAAGCATCAAACGGCAACAAAAGCGAATAGATACAATGATGGCGTAGAGCCAGGGCGGGGCAAGTCCCGCCCTGGCTCTGTCATCCTGAGCGCAGCGAAGGATCTCTCGCCCTGATGAATATTAACGACCACACTCGGTCATACCGCGAACCAATCGCCCCGTCCTGTAGGGACAAGGGGCGGGGTTGGGTGGATGAGGTGGCCTTGTGCTTGTCCTGGTTGGAATATGACCACGATGCCTCACGGAACCCCGACGAATCATATTGCCCACAGGACAAGCACAAGGCCCCCACCCTACCCTACATCCACCCCTTGTCCCTACAGGACGGGGGCGGCGATTCAGTGTATTACTGCTGGGAACTAAACGCCATGCTTGCCCCTCGCAATTTTTTTCGCTGAAAACCAGGTGTGTTCTTTATGTGAAGCCAGCACACCTCTCGCATCGAGTTGCAGGTAGATGAGCAGGGCGATGCCGAGCAGCGCCGCCTCGATGAGGTACGCGCCCAGCACATCGCTGGCCCAGTGCGCGCCCAGGTAGACACGCGAGGGGCCAACCATCACCACGAAAAAGCCCGAAACCACCAGTAAAGCGATACGCCACCAGCGTCGTCCATCGAAGAGGATCACCCCGAAGGTAAACAGCAGGCCCCAGAAGGCCACGTAGGACATAACGTGGCCGCTGGGAAAGCTCTGGCCGCTGGCAACGCGAAAGACCTCGACCAGGCTGGCATTGGGGCGCGGGCGACCAACAATGAGCTTAATCAATCCATCCAGGAGTCCACTGATGGCATAGACAACCGCGACGAAGACAGCTTCAAGGCGCAGGTCTACCACCCACAAAATTACGGCGGCCAGCACTACCAGCCCGATTGATAGCCAGTTCTGATAGCCGATATAACTGACGGCAGTCATAATCCCGCTCAGCCAGGGATTCTGGTTTTCTTGAAACTCTTTAGTGATGGTAACATCGACACTCAACACGGGATGGAAATGCACAAACGTTGCCAGCAGTGCGAAAAGTAGAAGCATTACGCCGTAGACACCGAGGAAGATATAGCCGCGTTTGAGCCGGCGATACCAGGGCAGGCGCGCGGCTGCTACCTCTTGTTTGGCCTCCTGCACAACCTCCTGCGCCCCTTCTTGTATATGTTCGACGGGCGCATTCTCTTTATCCGGTGCGCTTTTCCCTGGCTCGTCAAGCTTTTGTCGTTCTGTTTCGCGAGATGTATCTGCCATATTGACCCTCTCCGTTTGCTCTTATCCCGATAGATACTAGTAATACGTTTTGGCGGCTGCAAAAGTAAATGATTGACGAACGCAGCATTTCCCGCTACATTTGTAAGGACGCCATTTATCGTATCTATGCCGCCTACGGCGGCGAATTGAGGGAGAACCGCGAAGTGGTGAGCATTCAGAAAAACAGGCGCATCGTGTTATCTACAAAGGAAGTGTAAATAATGTCGCAACTCGAAGTTCGACGGGCAGAGGAGCGTGACCGCGAAGCGGTGCTGGCTTTTTGCAGCCAGACATGGGAATGGGGAGATTACATCGACTATGTCTGGGATGAATGGCTGCACGATGAAAATGGCGTCTTATTTGTTGCCACGATGGATGGGCAGCCGGTAGGCATTGCCAATATGCGCATGTTGAATGCAAGCGAGGCGTGGTTAGAGGGTATGCGCGTTGATCCTGCTCATCGACAACACGGCATAGCCAACGCGCTCTTCGAGGCGCAAATCACCGAGGCGCTGCGCCGCAATGCTCTTACCGCGCGCCTGATTACCGAGTCTACCAATACCGCCGCCATACGCCTGATCGAGCGCAACCATTTACGCCGCGTAAATGCCTTTGCACAATTTCGTGCTTCCCCACTAACGACAGACACGAAACGCCAATACGGTCTGGTATCGCCTTCCCTGGCAACACTGGCAGACCGCGACGAGATTATCGATTATCTCAATGTCTCCAATATTTTTCCTGCTGCGGGTGGTCTCTACAATGCGAGCTTTACGGCCTATTCCATGACCGCCGCTCTGATCGAGCAGAAGATAACCGCCCAACAGATTTACCTGCTGCGTCGCTGGGATCGCCTGGATGGATTGGCGATGGTGGAACCGCGCGATTTCCGCGAAGAGAAGTTGCTCTCTATTGGCTATATCGATGGTACAACCGAGTCAATCAGCCTGTTAGCCTACGCAATGCGCAAATTGCTCCCCGATTTTGGCCTTAAAAGCATCAATGCTGATATACCTGACCTGATGATGGTACGCGATGCCTTCACCGGCGCCGAATACGAATCTGACGGCTCCATATTCTACATCTACGAGCGCGGGCTGGTTTAAGGATTTAATACCGCATCCACGTCGTACAGGGTGTGGTAGCGCAGCAGCCAGCAGCCGTAGTTCATGCCGCCGCCAACAGCAGGCAGCGCCATCCACTGACCATCGTGCAGGCGGCCCTGGCGCAGGAGCTCCATCAGCGCGGTTGCGATGCTGGCATTGGAGAGGTTGCCATAGTAGCGGAAGTTATCGACAAGCTTGTCCATGGTCGAGCGCGGCCAGCCATAGTCGTTTATCAACAGCTCACCCATGCGGCGCGTGATGCGGGAGTTGGCCTGGTGGGGAATGATATGCGACAGCTCATCGTGAGCTAAACTGGCATGGCGGCACAGCGCATCGACGGATTCGGCCATAGCGCGCGGAGCTTCGCGGAAGACATCCTTGCCGTTCATTTTCGTGTAACCGACATGGTACATGGAAAGGATTTTATTGAGTTCCTCACCCTTGCCCGACTCGTAAAGCTGGCGCATCTTCAAATCGACTTCGGCCATCTCGATCACATCTTTGCGCAGGGGTGTCTGGTAGTAGAGCGATGGTCCCTGGTTCGCATCGGAACCATTGATTACATAGGTATCTTCGTCGCCCCGTTCCAGCAGGTAAGCCGACGCGCCCTCGCCGAAGAGCGAACTGGTTTTCCAGTCCAGCACATTCATAATGTTGGGCAGCAATCCCTCGGCAGTCACCATCAACACCAGCTTCGCCGAACTGGCGGCCAGTATTTCGGCGCAGGTCTGGAAAGCTTCGGTCTGGCACGCGCACGCTCCCTTGAGCATGGTGGCGCGAATCGGCCCCAATCCGAGGCGCATCTGCACCTGGCCGGCAATGGTAGGGAAAGCATCGTTATCGGAAGAAGAAGCCCCGATGACGGTGTCTATCTCGGATGCATCACGTCCGGCGCTTGCCAGGGCGCGCCGAGCCGCGATCACCGCCATATCCACCAGCGATTCGTCCTTCGCATCTGGCCCGTCAATGAGTCCCGGCGCGTCCGCGCCCGCCATCCTGCGGCACAGTTCCATCGTGCTGGCGCGCACATGCCGCGTACTCAATCCCGTCACACGCTCCAGGTCATCCGCGCTGCGCGGGTCCCCCAGCCGGGTCGAAATATATGCAAAAAACTCGTTGGTAATGGTTCCCGAAGGCGCGTAAGTCCCCAGCCCGATCAAGCGCACCTTGGCCTTTGTGTAGATTTGTGGGACGATATACGTGTAATGCGGCCATTGCCCTGTGTTGCCCTGTGACATGAAATGTGACCTCCCTGGCGAGGAAAATGATATTGAGGATAGTATATACTATGGTTTGGCGGGTACACAAG
>Ga0102924_1002949_pt1 | contig 18129 bp, 15 predicted proteins | sample PaiPotPPM11metaG_FD_80116 | JGI IMG/M metagenome (GOLD analysis project Ga0102924, IMG submission 80116) | Iron sulfur acid spring bacterial and archeal communities from Banff, Canada, to study Microbial Dark Matter (Phase II) - Paint Pots PPM... ...
ATCTTCAACTGCGGGCCGAACTCGTGCCCCGATAACGCCGCGTGCATCATGTTCCTGGCGAGCGTGCCGGGGTGCGGGTACGACGACTACGCGTCGCCCTCGCGCACGGGGACGAGCTTCTGCATGAAGGCTTGCCAGGGAGACTCCGATTGCCGGGAGGGCGACGGCTACCGATGCCGCGACTTGTCGCAGCTGGGTGTGTCCGCCATATCGCTCGACGTGTATCCGAAGCCTCGGGTGTGCGCCATCCCGCCCGATCAGCCCCACGGCCCGGGCGCAGACGCCGCCGTGTGCCCCGGGGGCGGCGTCTCGCCTGACGGCGAGTCGGGGTATTTCGACGGGGCAATCCCGCAACAAGACGCCGGCGAAGAGGCCGGCGGCGAGGCAGGGAGCGATGCCGGAATCGACGCGCCGGCGGACGCCGGGTCGGACGCGACCCCGCCCGCCGACGACGGGTCGATCGACGGCGGCACCGAGAGCGGCGCCGACGCGACGATGGACTCCTCCGCGGACGCGACGGTGGACGGCGCGGCCCTCGACGCCTCGGAAGCCGCCGCGGCGGACGCTGGCGGGGGTTGATTCGAGGCGGCTGGCGTTGTCCGTTGCCCCGCCGCGCCCTCGCTCCCACCGCGCACCCATCGTCGCGCGTCTGCTCGTAGGGCGAGCGGTCGAGGCGCTCGTCGTCGTCACGGCGCTCGCGTCGCTCGTCTTCTTCGCCCTCCGGATGCTTCCGGGCGATCCGGCGCGGCTCGTCCTCGGGGACGAGGCGAGCGCCGTCGAGCTGGCGCGCGTGCGGGCGCTCCTTCACCTCGACGAGCCCCTCGTTGCGCAATACGCGCGCTTCCTGCGCGGCTTGCTCACCCTCGATCTCGGCGACTCCTTTCGGCGCCCCGGCACCGCCGCGATGGCGCTCGTGGCGCGAGCGCTGGCGCCGACCGCGCGCCTCGCCGGCGTGTCGGTGGCGCTCGGCGCAGCAGCCGGGCTGCTCGCGGCCGTCCTGGCGAGCGGCCCCTGGCTCTCCCCCCGCGCGCGCGGCTGGATCGAGAGAATCCTCGTCGGCGCCGCCGCGGCACCGCTCGTCGCCTTCGCGCCGGTCGTCACGTGGTGCCTCGCCGCGCGCGCGCGCATCGTCCCCTTGCCCGGGGACCCGGAGGCCGGCGCCGCGGGGCTCCTCTTCGCCAGCGCTCTGCTCGCGGTGCCGCTGGCGGCGCACGTCGGCCGCATCGCGCGCGCGGCGCTGCACGACGTCGAGCGCGCGCCGTTCCTCGCGGTGGCCCGCGCGAAGGGAGCCACGCCCGCGCGCGTGTGGATCCTTCACGCGCTGCCCTCCGTGGCTGGGCCCGTCGTCACGGTCGTCGCGGCGCAGCTGGGCGCGCTCCTCGGCGGCGCCGTCGTCCTCGAGCGCATGTTCGAGCGCGCCGGGTTGGGCACCCTCATCCTGGAGGCGTACAGCACCCGCGACCTGCCCGTGCTCGAGGGCGCCGTCGTGGCGGCCGGCTTGCTCTTCGTCGTCGCGCAGGCCCTCGGAACCGCCGCCCACGCGGCGATCGACCCTCGGGCGCGAGGTTCGCGATGAGCCGGCGGTGGCTCGATCTCGCGCCCCTCGGCGCGCTCGTCGTCGCGGCGGCTGGAGCTCTCGCCCTGGCGCGGGAGGCGCCCGGGCGCCTCGATCCCGAGCGCGCCTGGTGTTCCCCGTCGGGCGCGCGCCCTCTGGGGTGTGGCGAGGCCGGCGTCGACCTGACCGCGCTCGTCGCCTCGGCGGAGCTTCGCGTCGTCGTCCTGGCCGTCTCGGTCGCGCTCGTCGGCTTCGCCCTCGGGACGCCGCTCGGCGCCGCCGCCGCGCTGGCTCGGGGCCGCGTCGAGCGCGCGGTCGAACGCGCCTGCGACCTCGTGCAGGCATTCCCCAGCTTCATCCTCGCCCTCGTCGTGCTGAGCGCCGTGCGCGCTCCCTCGCGTGTCCACATCGGCGCCGTGTTCGCGCTGACGGCATGGGCGCCGTTCGCGCGCCTCGCGCTGTCTCAGACCCGCGTCCTGCGCGACGCCGCCTTCGTCGAGGCCGCGTTCGCACTCGGCCGCAGCCGCCCGGCGGTCGTCGGCCTCCACGTCTTGCCCAACCTGCTGGCGGTGGTGGCCGTGCAGCTCGGATCGACCGCGGCCGCGATCGTCGTGAGCGAGGCAGCCCTCGGCTTCGTCGGCCTCGGTCCGCGCGGCGGCGTGTCCCTCGGCGCGGTCCTCGATCAAGGGGTGGCGGCGATGCTCCGCGCGCCGCACGTCCTCGGCGTGGGCGCGTTCGCCGTCGCGGCGACGAGCGCCGCGATGCTCGTCGCGGGCCGCGCCGCTGCCGCGCGCAGGTGAGCCGCGGAGGAGCATGCTAAGGCAAAGGAGGTGTTCCTCCCGGCGCCTCTACCGCGAAACCTCGAGGCAAGCTTCCGAGACCTCACCTCGGAGAAGGCCTCGACGCGCGCCTCGGCGATCCGCGACGTGGTTCGCCACGCGCTGCGGAGCGACGCCACGCGCGAGCGGGCGATCCCGCAGCTCGAGCGCGCTCTCCGGAACGACGACGTGCCTGCGGTCCGGGCCGAGGCGGCTGTCGCCCTGGCGGACGTCGCTGCGCACGAGGCGCTCCCCACGTTGCTCGTCGCCGTCGAGGACGACGACGCGCACGTCCGCCAGATGGCGCTCTCTGCGCTCGGCGAGATCGGCGACGTCCGCGCGATCCGCCGCCTCGAGCGCGCTCTGCGCGACAGCCGACCCGAGGTCCGTTACCAGGCGGTCATCGCGTTCGCGCGCGTCGCGAGAGACGATCCGGCCGCGGTGGTGGGCACCGTCTTGGGCGCGCTCGACGACGAGGACCCCGCCATCCGCTACATCGCCATGCGCGTCGCCGAAGAGCAGCTCGCCGCGGCGGGCACCGACGACGCGGCCAGCGCGGATGGCCCCCTCCGAAACGACCGCCTCATTGCGCGCGCTGACCAGCTCGTCGACGGCCCCGACGAGGCCGTCGCCGTCGTCGCCGCGCTGTACCTCGCGCGACTCGGGCGGACCCGCGGGCAGGCCGTCGTGCTCGACGTCGTCGCCGAGCGGAGGGAGACCCCGGAGCTCGAGGACGAGCAGGCCTGCGTCGAGGCGACCGGCGACCTCGAGCTTCGCGACGCGATCGCTCACCTCGAGCGGCGCGCATGGGGTCGGCGCCGCGTCCTGCGCACTCTCTTCTCGTGGGGAGCCGGCGATCACGCGAGCTGCGCCTGGCACGCGCGCATCGCGCTGGCGCGCATGGGCCACGAGCGCGCGTGCACCGAGATCCTCGCGGACCTCGGATCGTGGCGCCGCGAGACCCGCGAAGCGGCGGTCGTGGCGGCGGGGCGCGCCCGGTTGCACCAGGCGCGCGCCACGCTCGAGAAGCTGCTCAGCACGTCTACCTCGGGAGAATCCGTCGATGCGGCTCTGGTCCGCGAAGCGCTCGTTCGCCTTGGCGCCGCCTGAGGCCCGCGCGCCGCAGCCGTCGGCCTGGACCGGGGCGCGCTACGACTCCGCGCGCGCCCGCGCCGCCGGTCGCGGCCACGTCGAGAGCTGGTTCCTCAAGGCGAACGACCCGCGCTCGCGGCGCGCGCTCTGGCTTCGCTGGACGCTGTGGGCCGGCGATCGCGCGCCCGACCGTGCGCTGGCCGAGGCGTGGGCCGTCGCGTTCGACGGCGCCGCAGGGCACGTGGCCACGAAGACGACCGTCCCGTTCGAGCGAGCCTCGTTCGGCCGGCGCGGCCTCGACGTCACGGTGGACGGTTGCCGCCTCGCGTGGGGCGGCGCGAGCGGGCGCGTCGAGAGCGGCGGTCGATCCGTGGCCTACGACGTGCGCATCGAGCCGCTGGGCCCGGAGATGCTCCTTTTGCCTGCGCGCTGGATGTACGCGAGCGCCGTCCCGTTCCAGAAGGTCGTCTCCCCGCTGCCCGACGTTCGCGTCCACGGGACGGCGACCGTGCAGGGCGAGACCTGGGTCCTCGACGGCTGGCCCGGGATGGTCGGGCACAACTGGGGGTACGCGCACTCCGAGTACGCCTGGGGACACTGCAACGCGTGGGACGGGGAGGACGACGACGTCGTCCTCGAGGGGTTCACGCTGCGCCCCGGCACAGGCCGTGTGGGCAGCCTTTCGGCGGCCTGGTCCAGACTCGGCGGCCTGGTGTTGCCGTCGCTGACGGCGCTGTCGCTCCGGCAGGGCGGCCAGGAGTACCGCCTGAACGGGTTCGCATCGCTCGCGCGCAACGTCGGATCGATGACGCCGCGTCGCTGGAGCTTTCGCGCGCTGGGGTCCCGGGTCGAGGTCGCCGGCGAAATGTGGGCCGACACGGAGGACTTCGTCGGACTCTTCTACGCGCAACCCGACGGCCGCGAGTGCTACTGCCTCAACTCGAAGCTTGCACGGGCGGAGGTCACGATCAGCGTCTCCGGCCGTCCGCCGCGCACCCTGCGTTCCGAGCGGGCGTCGCTCGAGCTGGCGACGGCCGACCCCCACCACGGCGTGCGAATGTACGTATGACCCCGTCCGACGTTCGCCGACCCGCCGGTGCTTCGATGCGCAACCTCGTGCTGCAGCGCGCGACCGCCGTTGCGAGCCTCGTGCCGGTCGCGGTGTGGCTCGGCGGCTTGCTTGCGCTCGGCGCCATCGCCGCGCCCGTCGTCTTCTCGACGATCGCGATGCCCGCGAGCGCCGACGCGATGACCGTCGTCTTCCGGCGCTTCGACGCCGTCGCGATGTCCTGCGCCGCACTCGTCCTCGCGAGCGAGGCCACGCGGGCTCTCGTCCGCCTGCCCTTCGCCACCACCGACCACGTGCGCGCGGGCACCAGCGTCCTCGCCGCCGCCATCGCGGTCTTCGAAGGGGTGAGCGTCTCGCCGCGCATCGCCTCCCTCCACGCCGGCGGCGCCGTGCGCGGGCTGGGCGAAGCCGGGATGGAGCTCGCCCGCCTCCACGACGTGGCCGAGCTGTGCGGCAAGAGCGAGGTCGCGCTGCTCCTCGCGGTCATCGTCCTGCACGTGGTCACGTTGAGCAGACGAGGGGGCTAGGCGCAGCGGACTGGAGTCGCGGCCTGTCGTCTCCACAAATTCCGCGCCCCCGACGGCGACCTCCGTCCCGACCCCGGGACCCGACCTCGACCGCGACTCCAGCTGGACTCCGAACCCGCCCCGGGCACAAACGCTCGCCCCGCCTCTTCCCATTCCCCTGCGGCGCCCGGATGTTGCGCCAGGTCGACCCCAAGTCGACTCGGGTTGACTGCCCCGGGTACCCGCCCGTAGCCTGCGCCCGTCATAGGCCGGTTTTCCGCCAGCGGGGTCGCGGCCGGGTTTTCCTTCACATTCGGGAGGCAGTCATGTCGTTACGGAAGTGGTTTGGCGTGGCCGTGGCTTCGGCCGTCGTCGGCGGCCTGGCCGGCACGAGCGGATGTTCGAGCAGCACCAGCAGCAACAACACAACGCCGAACGATGCGAGTTCGGAGGGAGCCGTCATTCGGCACCCGGACGGCTCCACCGTCGATACGGGCACCGGCGGCAGCGGCGATGACGGCGGCGATTCGTCCGGGCCCCAGTTCGACAGCACGACCGGCAAGGCCTGCAAGACCGATACGGACTGCAAAGGAGCCGCGCCGGGCTCTCCGGGCGTCAACAAGTGCACGACCGACGTCCTCTTCTCGGGCGGCGAGCTCTTTCCGAGCGGCGTGTGCCTCCTGCCCCTCCCGTGCGACCCGTGCGGCGGGATGACCCCGTGCGACAACCTGATTCACGGCTGCGACGGCCCCGACGGTTCGCCGTCGACGCCGGGCATCTGCCTCCCGAACACGAATCCCCCCGCGGTCGGCAAGGGACTCTGCCTCCCGGCGTGCAGCTTCAAGGGAGACGGGAGCGCGCCGACCGGCTGCGTCGGCAAGGACACGTGCAACGCGATCGGCTTCGATGCCACGACTTCGCCGCCCACCGGCGTCGGCTACTGCTGGGGGGGGTGCGCCGCGGATACCGACTGCGCGACCGGCGAGAAGTGTGACACCACGACCGGCCTTTGCTTGAAGACAGTCACGCCGCCGACGAAGGCCCTGGGCGACGGCTGCACGATGACCGAGGCCAACATGAGCCCGCCGCCGTGCAACTGCGTCTACAACCCGATGTCCGGCCTCGGCTTCTGCACCGAGGTGTGCACCGTCGGCGGCACGCAGTGCCCCACCGGCTGGTTCTGCGAGGCCCAGGAGCCGACGACGCTCACCGGCGCCAACGACGCATCGGTCGCCGGATTCACGATGCAGAACATGGGGCTCGGCGGATTCTGCGTGCCGTCGTGCACGGTGGACGGCGGCGCGATGGGTACCGACTCCGGCACGTGCCCGCCCAACACGACCTGCCAGAACACGAACGCGGGAGGCCCCGGCTGCATCCCGTAGTCGGACTCTGAAACCCGACGCAAAGCCCCGGACGGCCCAGCGCTGTTCGGGGCTTTGCACATCCGGCAGCGGACGAACCCCATGCGCTCGAAGGCATCGGTCTCGAAGGTCCTCCCCGCGTACGCGCGAGGCGCAGCGCTCGGCGGCGGAGCGCTCGTGCTGGCGTGCGGCTCGGGAGGATCGTCGCGGTCGCCGCCGCCGGCGCCGATAGACGCGGGCGATGCGAGCGTGCACCTGGCCTGTCCGCCGTCGGCCCTCGGCGCTTGGCAGCCGACGACGTACCACCACGCGAACGTCGCCCTACCGAACGCGTGCACGGCGGCGCTCATCGCGGACTTCTACAGCTCGTGCCTCGGGCCCGGCGCTTCCTCCACGACCTGCGATCCCTCGTGGGGCTCCGGCGAGGACACCGCTCATCAAGATTGCCAGACGTGCCTGGTCACGCCGAGCACTGCGGAGTCGTGGGGGCCGCTCGTCGAATACGGGAGCACGGTCAGCCTCAACGTCGCCGGCTGCGTCGAGCTGCTCGACCCCGGTGCGCCTGGCGTTTCGTGCGCGACCGCCGTGCAGCAGGCCGATGAATGCGAGCACCAGGCGTGCGACGCAACGTGCCCGGTGACCGACGACACGTCGTTCGCCAACTGGCGCGCGTGCGTGGCCGCTTCCGCGACCGGCGCTTGCGCGACCTACACCGGAGCCGCCGGCTGCGCTCAGAGCGAGGCCGACGCTGGTCCGGCGGCGCGCTGCGTCAGCGGACAGACCTTCCAGGACCAATTCACGGCCATCGCCGCGGTCTTCTGCGCGGGCGCTTAGCGGCCCCGCGCGCTCCCCACGCACGTCCGCGCACGCCGGTCGTTCCGGAGGCCACCGGCCACCCGAGGCCTCCTCGGCCACCGAGGACCGAGCCACCGAGGCCACCGAGGGAGGTGCGTCGCCCACCTGCCACCCGGCCCAAAGTCGCGCTGGGCCGCGCCGCGTGACATAATCGTGAGACTTTCCTTTCTCGCTTCCCAATGGCGCTGCATCCTCCTGCCGTTCGGGCTCTGCCCTTCGTGGCGGCCACGCTGCTCGGCGCGGCCCTCGCCGCCGGGTGCTCCGTCGAACCCATCGCGGCGCCTTCCGGCTCGGGCGCCGGCAGTTCGAGCGGCGCGACGACCGACTCGCCGTCCTCCGGCAGCAACGGCGGTAGCGGCGGGGCGAGTGGCGGCGGCTCGTTCAGCGACGCCAACACCTGCTCTCCGGGATCGGTGCAGACGTTCCAGCCGAGCGCGTACCGGCCCGCGACCGCCGCGTGGCGGGGAGCCTGCGTGGCCAGCAGTCTGAGCGACCCGGTTCAGGGCTTCTACGACGCGTGCCTCGGCAGCTCGGCCTCGAGCAATCTCTGCGCGGAGTTCGCGAAGGACTACGCCGCGTGCGCCGGCTGCATTCTCACGCCCGATACGGCCGACCACTACGGGCCGCTCATCGACCACGGGGGCTTCGTCACGGCGAACATCGCCGGCTGCCTCGAGCTCACCGATCCCGGCCAGCTGTCGTGCGCGAAGTCGGTGCAGGCCCTTTCGGAGTGCGAGCTCGCGTCTTGCCAGGCGAACTGCCCCGTCGTCGACGCGCCGTCGCTCGACGCGTACAACACGTGCGCCGCCCAGGCCGATGAGAGCGGGTGCATGAGCTTCTCCACCGCGGCGACGTGCGCCGATTGGCTACCCGACGGCTCAGCCGGTGCGCCGTGCGTGGCGACCGACTTCAAGCAGTTCTACGACGCTGTCGTCCCGCTGTTCTGCGGATCGCCGCCGCCGCCTGCGCTCGACGCCGGATCGGGGCTCGACGGCGGCTCGTCCTGGGGAGGCGACGCGAGCTCCGGCTGGGATACCGACGCGGCCAGCGATTAAGTTGCGCCGTCGCGGTCAATGCGCTTGAGGTGCGCCCTCGGCTCGGCGCGTGTGACGTGACGCGTCGGCGAGCGAGTTTGCGGCGTCGGGTCAGGTGGCGTAAAGGTCCCGCCGTGCGTTTCTTGTGGATCGTCCTGAGCTGCCTTTGCGCCGGCTGCAGCGGATGCGGCGACGACAGCGCGTCTCCCGCCCCGCCTTCTGCCCCCGCGCATGCGCCCACCGGGAGCGTACCGCTGCGCGCGTTCAAGCTCCCCCACGGCCTCCACCTGATGACGAGCGATGCGGGCGCAAGCGACTGACGTCACGCTCGGCGACGAGCTGCGCGACGACGATCCGGACGTCGCGCTCGCCCGCGTCCTCCGCGACGACGGAAGCGCCGACCCGGCGACCGATCCGCTCCTCTCGGACCCGTTGCTCTCGCGCGCTTACCGCGAGATGCGCCGGGTGCGCCTGCTGGACGCGCGGATGATCCTTCTCCAGCGCCAGGGCCGCGTCGGTTTCTACGGCGCCGCCCAGGGGCAGGAGGCCGTTCCGATCGCGACGGGCCTCGCCGTATCGGAGGGCGACTGGGTGTTTCCCGCGCTGCGGGAGCAGGCGATCATGCTCGTGCGCGGCTTCCCGCTCCGCGCGTTCGTGGCGCAGGTGTTCGCCAACTCGGCCGACGTCCTCAAGGGGCGGCAGATGCCGAGCCACCAGTCGGGCCGCGCCGTAAACCATGTGAGCTGGTCGTCGTGCATCGCGCCTCAGCTTCCGCAAGCCGTGGGCGCGGCGTGGGCCATGCGCGCCAAGAAGACGGGCGCGGTCGCGATTGCGTTCTGTGGCGACGGCGCGACCAGCCAGGCCGATTTTCACACCGCGATGAACTTCGCCGGGGTCTGGCGGGTTCCCTGCGTGATCGTCTGCCAGAATAACCATTGGTCGATCAGCGTCCCCACCTCCAAGCAGACCGCGTCGCGAACGATCGCGGTCAAGGCGCGCGCCTACGGAATGCCCGGCGTCCGCGTGGACGGCAACGACGTCCTCGCCGTCTACAAGACGATGTCCGAGAGCATCGAGCGGGCGCGCGCGGGCGGGGGACCGACGTTCGTCGAGGCCGTCACCTACCGCATGGGCGCGCACTCGACGAGCGACGACCCTTCGCGTTATCGCACGCAGGCCGAAGTCGAGGAGTGGGCCCGCAAAGACCCGCTCGACCGCCTGCGAAAGCACATGCTGCACCTGGGTCTCGTTTCGGACGAGAGCGATGCCGCGCTGGAGAAAGAGCTCTCGGCGGAAGTCGTCGCCGCGGTCGACGAGGTCGAGAAGATGCCGCCGCCCACGCGCGCCTCGCTCCTGGACGACGTCTACGCAGAGCTGCCCTGGCACTTGCGCGAGCAGCTCGAGAGCTTGCTAAAAGCCGCACCCCCTCCTACGCACTAGCCAAGAACCAACCCCTCGAGAATCCCATGGCCAATAAGACGTACGACGCAATTGTCCTCGGCGGCGGCCCGGGCGGATACACGTGCGCCATCCGCCTCGCCCAGCTAAAGCAGAAGGTGCTCTGCGTCGAGAAGGAAGAAGTCGGCGGCGTGTGCCTGAACTGGGGCTGCGTCCCGAGCAAGGCGATCATCGCGACGAGTCACACCTTCGACAAGGTGAAGAACGGGGCGGGCATCGGCCTCCTCGTCGACAACCCGCGCGTCGACGCGAACAAGCTGCAGGACTGGAAAGAAGGGATCGTCAAGAAGCTGACCGGCGGCATCCGCACGCTCTTCCGGGGCAACGGCGTCGACCTCGTGTACGGCGAGGGGCGGCTCACCGGCCCGAAGACGATCACAGTGAAGACGCGCGAGGGGGGCACCGAGGTCGTCGAGGCGACGAAGGGGATCGTCGTCGCGACCGGGTCGTCGACGATCGAGATTCCGAGCTTCAAGTTCGACGGCAAGAAGATCATCGGTGCCCGCGAGGCGGTGAGCCTGCGCGAGGTCCCGAAGCGCCTCCTGGTCATCGGCGGCGGCATCATCGGGCTGGAGCTCGGCGGCGCCTATCAGCGCTTCGGGAGCGAGCTGACGGTCGTCGAGGCGCTGCCCAATCTGCTGACGGGCGTGGACGCGGACCTGACGGCGGTCGTCGAACGGGCGTACGTCAAGCACGGGGCGAAGATCCTCAAGAACGCCAAGGCGGCCGGCGTCGAGTACCAGAAGGACGGCTCGGTCGCGGTTCGCGTCGACGTCGCCGGCAAGAGCGAGACGATCGTCACGGACCTGGTCCTCGTCGCCGTGGGCATGCGCCCGAACGGGGCGGGCGTCGGCCTCGAAGAGCTGGGCGTGAAGGTCGAGCGCGGGTTCGTCCCGACCGACAACCTGGGCCGCACGAACGTGCCGGGCGTCTATGCGATCGGCGACTGCTCGAGCGCACCGCTGCTGGCGCACAAGGCCATGAAGGAGGGCGAGGTCGTCGCCGAGATCGTGGCGGGTCACAAGGCCGCGAAGGACTGGGTCGGCATTCCGGCGGCGATCTTTACGGACCCCGAGATCGCCACCGTCGGACTCGGTGAGGAGCAGGCGAAGCAGAAGGGGCTCGAGGTGACCATCGGCAAGTTCCCGTTCGCGGTGCTCGGCCGCGCGATGGCGGTGAACGAGACCGACGGCTTCATCAAGATCGTTGCCAACAAGGCGACGCACGAGATCCTCGGCGTGCACATCGTGGGGCCGTCGGCGACGGATCTCATCAGCGAGGGCGCCCTCGCGCTCGAGATGCACGCGTTCCTGGAAGACGTCGGGCTCACGATTCACCCGCACCCCACGCTGGGCGAGGGGACGATGGAAGCGAGCCTTCACGGACTCGGGCAGGCGATCCACGTCATGAATCGGTAGCGTTCGCGCCCACGTCGATGCCCCCGAGGAAGGCGCCGATCGATGAAACTCAAGGAGATCGAGCGCCTTCGTGCCGTCGCCATCTTGATGGTGATGAACCTCCATTGGGCCACGCTCTACCCGTTTCTGCCGGAGATCGCTCACGGCACTTGGTCCGGCGTCGATCTCTTCTTCGTCATCTCCGGATACGTCGTCACGCTGTCGCTCCTTCGCCTCTTCCCCGCGGTCGACGACGGCGCTTCCTTCCTGGATGCGTTTGAACGATCGAGGCAAGCGCTCAAGGTCTTCTACGCGCGCCGATTCTTCCGAATCGTGCCTGCAGCGCTGGCGGGGATCTTGATCCAGCGCATATGCATCGACTATTTCCCGGAGCAGTTCAATTCGCGCGACGAATGGCGCGCGGACGCCGTCGCGATCTTCAGCGGCGTCTTCAACTACAAGATCGCGTACAATCCCTTTACCAAGCTCGGCGTCTACTGGAGCTTGTCGGTCGAGGAGCACTTCTATCTCCTCCTTCCGCTCGTCTTTATCGTCCTACGGACGACGAGCCGCCGCCTCGCCGCGTGCGCATTCGTCGCTTTCGCGTGCACGTTCGCGCGCCGGTTCAGCCACCCCGAGGTCCCGCATCCGGACGCGTACCTCAAGTACGCTTCCCACCTGCGGTTCGATACGCTGATGGCCGGCGTGGCCATCGCCCTCATGGCGGAGGCGCGCAAAGGACGGAGCATTCCGCCACCGGTCATGCCGCGCTGGCTGATGCGCTTCGTCATCCTCCCGTGCTGCGTGGGACTCGTCGCGATGTTGCCGGCTGCGATCCCCGAGGACCTCGCGCTTCACGAGGGGTTCGTCGGCCTGTGGATGATCTCGGCCGTGCTCGTGGCGTATGCCGGTATGGATCGCGGCTACGTTCTTTCCTTTCCCGTCGTCGATCGGGTCCTCGAATACGTAGGGTCGCGCTCGTACGGGCTTTACCTCATCCATCTGACGGTCTCCCACCTCGAGGAGGGGATCCGGCACACGTGGGGCGAGTACGATCGATGGCTTCCGACCACCGAGGACTACGCCTTGCGGCGAACCGCCCTGCTTTTCGCCGTCGCGTTGTGCGGGGCGGAGCTGATCCACCGCTTGATCGAACGCCCCTTCATCGCGCTCGGGCGGCGGCTCACGGATCCGACGGTCGACCGGCGGGTCCTCGCGGCCCGGGCCTGGCAGTGGGCGGCGGCGGGGCTGACGGTGTGGACGCTGATCACGTACCGTCATCGCATCGCCCTGGCCTTCGGCCCTCCCAACCTCGCGCGTGGAAAGCTCGTCATCGCCAGCTCCCACCTGGATTACAAGCCGCCGCCGAGCGCGCTGACGAACGGCGTTCTCGAATCCGAGTACGGGTTGCACACGAAGGAAGAGGAAGAACCCTGGGCGGAGATCGATCTGGGCCAGCCGACGCGCGTCGGCAGCATCCACGTCTACAACCGCGAAGACGGCTTTCAGGACCAGCAGCTGCCACTCGAGGTGAGCCTGTCGGTCGACGGGAGCTCGTACAAGGTCGTCGCGTTGCGCGAGAAGATGTTCACGCAGGCGCTGTACTGGCGACTGAACCTCACCGACAAGCCGCTCGTTCGGTACATTCGCCTTCGCGTGAAGAAGAAGACGTTTCTTTGCTTGAGCGAGGTGGAGGTCTACGCCGGATCCGGGCCGCGCTTGTAGTGTCCGGGAGTCGCGGGCCCACTCGGGCGCTACTCCGTCACTTTCCGAAGACCTCGACCTCGCTCAACGCGAGGTAGCTGCGGCGATCGACCCGCAGGCGGACGTAGCGCGCACGATGCTTCTTCCCGTCGATCACCCACGGAGGGTCCTGGCCGAAGTGCGTTTGCTGGCGTCCGACCGGATCGTAGTTCTGCCCGTCGGTCGATAGCTCGACGACGAGCGGCAGGCAGTCGTCGTACCAGCCGTCGCCGCGGTTGTAGACCTTGATCGTCGTTATCGCATACGTCTTGAGCAGATCGATCGTGACGCGCGGCGAGTCCTCCGCATTGGTGTGAATTCCGAAGCTCTTGATGGGCACACCGTCGACGAGCTCGTGGCCGTCGGGAGGGTTGATCTTGTAGCTGCTCGCGACGACGGGCTTGTTCAGCGCGACGTTCCTGGGAACGAACGCAACCATGGCGGCCCGCACGAGGATGTACGCCAGGACCACCGCGACGGCGGCCAGGCGTCCCAGCCGGGTTGCGCGTACGTTGGTCACGGTTCTCGGCTCGACCTTGCCGCGCAAAAGAGACGCCGTCCTCTCGAGAGCCGACCGCGTCTCCTCGAGGGCCTCGGGGGCCAGCCGGTCGAGGTACAGCGGATCATGCGAGAGGATGACGCTGCGCGCGCGGTCGAGGTCTGCGCCGTCGGTGTCCGGAAGCGCGTCTTCGCGGGGCAAGAGCGCCAGGATTGCCGCCCGCGAGATGTCGGCCGGCGTCAGGCTGTACCGATCGTCGATGATCCGGTCCTCCACCTCGCCGGCCCGGATGAGGTGCAGGACGGCGAGCCGCAGGACCTCCGAAGCCACGATGGCATCCCCGATCTTTCGCGCCGCCCGGATGCGGGTCTCCGCCGCGCGGACATGAGCCGCGATGAGGGTCTGTTGCTCCGCCGAGTGCGCACGGCTCGTGAGTTCGGCCTGTTCGAGCAAGAACCACTCGCGGACCGGGGCGAGGTACGCGACCGCCGCGCGCGATTTCATGGCATCCGCCGTCCTTGCTGCCCCTTGTAGCATGGTGGCCCTTCTCAGCGCCGCGACCGCGGGTTCCGACTCCGGTTTCGGCTGGCGGGCCTGCGGTGAACGACTTGGCTGGCGTGAGCCGACTACGCGTCGTGGACTTCAGTCCACGAACGTGGCGCGGGCGCGTCGCGACGTTCGCAGGTAGGAGATCCACAAGGCGCCCCACACGAAGACCTGGAAGAGCGTCGTGGTCGCTTGCTTGAAGTCGTGGTCCGGGAAGAGCTCGTGAGTGGCGATGACGTCCGCCAGGTGAAAGGCGAAGAGCCCCGCGGCCAGACATGGGAAGTGAAGCCTGAACGAGCGCTTCCTGCGCAAATAGCTCAGCAGGACGACGCACGAGTAAGCCAGAAGCGCAAGGTTCCCGGCTGCCTCTATCGAGATCAGCGCCATAACCATTGGCGCGTGGGTCGGGAGTTGAGAGTCCATGAAGGTCCGCCATTGGGCGACCGATAGGACGGGACGAACGGCGCGGACCGTTCCAATGAGGAGCCGGACCGGTGTGAGAAAGACGCCGATCCCCAGGAGGACGAGCCAGCCCCGAAGGCCGGCCAGCTCGGGGTGATCGACCCCTCCGGCGGCGGAGGCGGCGGACGCGACCGGCTGGAATCGGTATACGCGCGTGGCGATCCACGCGAGGAGCGCGGTCAGCGCGGCGAGGCCGATCGCCGCCGGCCACTGAACGCCGTCCGCCAGCGGAGCACGGTAAGTGAGCGCCCGCGTCACCGTGGGCCGGGCCCGATCGAGCGCGGCCAAGTGCGCCGCCAATTGCGGTGCGCTCACCGCCTCCCCCAGCGTCGCGAGGTCGTACGTGTAGAGGACGGTTCGGTTCGCGTAGGCGGACTCGAACTGGAAGCGGAGTCCCGCGCTCCGGGCCTCGACCACCTCCGGCGTCAGCTTGAGTTCGAACGGCACTCTGAGCTGCACGGAGTGCCGGCTGTGGTACGGGAAAGGGAGCCCGAGAGGCGCGGAGCGCCCTTCATCGATCGCCGGGCGTGCAAGCAATCGGTCCAGTTGGTAGAGGGAGAGATCGGCCCGGAACAGCGCAGACTTGTCCGGGTCCTTCCAGAAGTGCGCGATCGCGAAATGCGCGACCACGCGGATCACGTCGTTAGGCCGATCGTCGGCCACCTCGAGCGGACCCGCTTCGTGGATCGACGGGAAATCCTGCCGGTACATGTCGAGATATTCTTTGTTCAGCTGGTCGCGGGTCTTTCGGTTGAACGAGGCCCGCATGAAGTCGGCGACTTCGGCCTCGTAAATGCGTTCGCTGTCGAGGGCCGTTCCGTCGTTGGTGCCCGCTCGACCCACCCGGAACTCGTCACGAATCCGCAGCGTGGGGTCGTCGGTGGGCGGCGGCGTGAGGATTTCGATCGCGCTCGAGCGCACGTCGGCGACGAGCGCGCGTTCGAGGCGAGAGTAGCCGAGGCGATCCAGGCGGCCCCCCTGCAGGCTGATGGTGGGGTCGACCCAGAGGACGGATCCATCGCGCATGGCGACGCGGACAATGGCGTGATTGAAGGCGGCGGGGCTGGGGGCCCACTCGTCGATGCCGCGGCCTCCGCTCGTACGAACCAGCGCCGGCTCGGCGTCGATGTCCGCCGCTCGCAAGATAGCGATCAGGAGCGCCGCCTTCTCCTTGCAGTCGCCGAAGCGACGCTCGAACACCGCCCCAGGATCGGTCGGACGCCAGCGGCCGACGCCGACCTCGATCGCAACGTACCGCACCTCGTCCTGAACGAACCGGATCGCGCGAAGAAGCAGGTCGTCGGACGACCGCGACTCGCTGCGCGCCGACGCAATCCAGTCGCTCAGCGCCCGGGACGGCGGGCGGGCGGGTTGAAAGAGTCGAGCCGCCCAGCCGGCCACCTCGTGCCAGGTCGTGAACTCGGAGATCTGCGCCCATGGAACCGACTCGTACCAGGGCGGTGCGTCTCGCTCCTCGGGGTAAGCGTGGACGCCATGAAGGTCCCACGTGTAATCGACCAGGTCGCCGGTCGCGTCCTCGTGGGGTGAGAGCGAATCCCGGACGTCGGGCGGACCGTGGATAGCGATACGAAGGCGGTGCGATCGCGCCGTGGAGATACGCACGTGAAGGCGATCGATCCGTTCGGAGGACCCGAGGGGGACGGCATCCACGTAGCGCCCCTGCAACGTAGGATCGCGCCCGTGCAGCGTGTAGGAGTACTCGAGGACATCGCCCACCCGAAGGTCCTCGACGAAGAGCACGGCAGATTGTCGGCCGTCGTAGACTTGCGCTTCGAGGTTGGGCTCGCGCTGAATCAGGCGTATCGCGGCAGCGTCGAGGCGATTGAGGATCTGTCCTCCTCTGCGGACGACGGCCGAGTGCAGGACGAGGGTCTGGTAAGTGGGGTCGAATTCGATCTTGATCTGCGAAGTCGCCTCGAGTCCTGCCTCGTTGGTGACCTGCTTGGCCAGATGCCAGTAGCCGTCCTCCTCCCGGCCGCTGACTCTCACCTGTTCGTCGAAGAGAAGGTAGCGTCGCCCGTTCTGCACGCCGTCGGATGCAGGCTGTTGCGTCGCCTCGAGCGCGATGGGTACGATCCACGCCGGTTCGGGGCGAATCGCGAAGGGCGATGCTGCGAACGCAGGCAGCGGTGCCATTGCGGCGCAGACCGCTACGAGCAAGACCCACAGGGGCCCGCGCGAACGTCTGCAGCCGAGACTCGATTGACTCGCCATCCTGGCGCTCCCCCTTGGGCGGGGGAGACTATCCGAGGCCGAAGCACCCGGGATCGGGAGTCGTGCGCGGCCCAAACGGACTGCCTGCCCGGGGTCCTTGCCCATGTCCCCCGTTCGGCCGGGGCCAGCCGGTGTTGCTTGCGCGCACCACGGCCCGAGCGGAGCGCCGCCCGTTCACCGCCTCCCCTTGAATCCCATCATGTTCTGCACGACCGACTCGCTTTCCTCGGCGACTTCCGCTTGCTCGCGCGCTCGGTCCGCGCAGTCTTCGCAGAGCTTCTTCGCCTTGCCCCCGACCTTCACGCTCACCAGGGCGTCGACCTCGTCGCCGCATTGCTTGCACGTCGGCATGACCCTCTTCCCTTTCAGCCCTTGGTCGGCTCGTCCTCGAACTCCGGCGGCGGAGCGCTCGACCTCTTCGCGTCGGCCGGAAGCGCGCGCCAGCGCTCGACGAGCGCGTCGATCGCCTCGCGCGCCAGCGCCCGCAAGTTCGGCAGCGTGGCGCTCGCCGCCGGGACGCGCGCCTCGGGGCGGTCCGGACGGCTCACGACGACGTGCGCTTCGCGGCGGTTCAGCGTGAAGCGCACCCGCCCGGCGCCGAGCTGCAGCCAGATGTCGTCTCCGGTCACGCTCCCGGTCGCCGCGATCCGGTGGGCGCGCGCCAGCTCGAGGACGTACAAGATCGCGCTGCGAGCCTCCCCGAACGCGCTCTCGAGCGCAGCTGCCGTATCGGACACCGTACCCGCCGGCGTCTCGGCGACGAGGTCGCGGACGAGTTTTTGGGGCCATTCGTCCATCGCCGCCTAGCATACGGCACAGCTTGCGCGGACGGGAACGGCGAGCGTGGTAGATTGCAACGCCGTGGGCATCTTCGACCGAATGGGCAAGGTGATTCAGAGCAACCTTCACGCGCTGCTCGACAAGGTGGAAGACGACAAGAAGCTCATCGAGCTCAACCTCGACGAGATGGACGGCCAGATCAAAGCCGGCCACCAGGAGGTGGTCCAGGCCGTCGCCGCCGAGAAACAGTTGCGCAGGAAGGTCGACGACCTCCGCGCCGACGTCGAACGCTGGGACAAGCGCGCAGAGCTCGCGCTCAAGAGCGGCGACGAGGCGCTGGCCCGGGAGGCTCTGAAGCAGAAGAAGCGCGTCGGGGCCGAGGCCGAGGCCGCGGAGAAGGCGCGGGCGGAGCAGCGCAACGCCGCCCTGCGGATGAAGGACGAGCTCGAACGAATGAAGGAGAAGCTCGGCGAGCTCAAGATGCGTAAGGGTGCCATTGTCGCCCGCGCCGCGCAGGCGCGCGGGGGCACGTCGTCCGAGCAGCTCGGCGCAAAGGGCGGAGCGAGCGCGTTCGAGAATTTTCGTCGCATGGAGGAGAAGATCGAGGGCCGCGAGGCCGAAGGCGCCGCGATGGCGGAGGTCGACGAGGCGCTCGGCAAGGGGGAGCAGACCGAGGATCTCGAAGCGAAGTTCCGCGATCTCGAGCGACAGACGGG
>Ga0102924_1002950_pt1 | contig 18128 bp, 12 predicted proteins | sample PaiPotPPM11metaG_FD_80116 | JGI IMG/M metagenome (GOLD analysis project Ga0102924, IMG submission 80116) | Iron sulfur acid spring bacterial and archeal communities from Banff, Canada, to study Microbial Dark Matter (Phase II) - Paint Pots PPM... ...
AATCCGCAGACAATGTTCTTCGCGAAATTGAAAATTCCAAGAAGCTGCCGCTGGAGCGCGTGATCTATGGATTGGGAATTCGTTTTGTGGGCGAGCGCACGGCGCAATTTCTGGCCGAGCATTTCGGAGATATCAGCACACTCGAAGAAGCGGGTGAAGAAGAATTACAGCTAGTGGAAGAGGTCGGGCCACGGATTGCGAAAAGCATTGTGGAATTTTTTGCCGAGCCCAGAAATCGCGAGCTGGTTGAAGAACTCCGCGCCGCCGGACTGACATTGAAGGGCAAGAAAAAAGAACGTGGCACCAAACTGGCAGGCAAGACGTTCGTGCTCACCGGAACCCTGGCCAACTACACGCGCGACGAGGCCAAGAAGATGATCGAGGATTCCGGCGGCAAGGTGGCAGGATCAGTCAGCAAGAAGACCGATTATGTGGTCGCGGGAACTGACGCGGGTTCCAAGCTGGATAACGCGAAGCAGTTGGGGGTGAAGGTAATTGATGAAAAAGAAATGCAAAAGCTGGCTGGCTATACCGGGTCCTGATGGAAGAAACTACGGACGCGCGACGTATTCAGCCAGTAAATCAAGAACAATCCTAGAAGGGCCTCACTTCCAATCATTAAATGCCTGCTCCACATGATGGTCCCCGGCTTCGCAGAATTCCAGGCAGTAAGATTAGAAACAGCTATCAGGGAGCAAACAATGACGGAAATTCTCGCCCAGTTTCGCCCTTGCCAGTAGAACCAGATGAACACATAGCCGAGCAGAATTAGGAATGAGAATGAAACGAACCGTACCTTGGCATTATTCGCGTGCCAATCGATAATCATCCATCCCATTGCGTTCGTCACACACATCAGAATGGCAGTGACTGTAATGCCCATGGGGCGTCCCATATTGCGAAGCATTCTAGCTTAGAAGTGCTGAGCGCACCGGGGAACTAATCCGAAGCACTGGCAAACATCAGGCGATCATTCCCGCTCTGATTTTTCGGTACGTCTCTTCCAGCGCCTCCGGCAGCACTCGGCTCTCTCCCGTCACGGTCATAAAGTTTGTATCGCCGACCCAGCGTGGCAGAACGTGCATGTGGACGTGGCCGGCGACCCCGGCTCCGGCAGCGCGGCCGATATTCATGCCGAGATTAATGCCGTCGGGCGAGTAAATCTGGCGCAGCACGCCTTCCGTCTTCTGTGACAATGACATCATTTCGCTAGCGACGGCTTCAGGCAGCTTTTGGAGTTCGTCCAGGTGCGCGAACGGAACAACCATCACGTGGCCGGACGTGTAGGGAAAGCTATTCAGAATGATGTAGCAGTGCTTCCCGCGATAAACGATTTTAGCCTCGGCATCGGGCAGCTTGGGCAGCTCGCAAAAGATGCAGTCGCCTGATTTGCCTTCGTTCTTCGAAGCGGCTGAAATGTAGGCGTAGCGCCACGGGGTCCAGAGGTAATCCATGGAAGGCAGAGTAGCAGAGAGCTGGGTTACACAAAATATTCAAAACTTTAACCGCAGAGTTCGCAAAGACAACGCTGAGTACGCAGAGAAACCCGCGTGTGGAAATCTAAACTGCGCCACCCACATCCAGTCCAAACATCTGAAATCTAAAATCTGCAATCCAAGACCTTGAAGTCCGGCCTTTCGGATCTCGGCCACGCCTCTTGTCGGACAAGAGTGTCCGACCCTTCGACTTCGCTCAGGGCAAGCTCCACACGGCCAATGTGCGCCAAACTTCCGATTATTAATAATCATCTTGCTCGATTGACACCTTTTCCGAGCGGTTGCTATAGTCGAAGTGTTCCCTTTGGGATTCGGGTTCGATCTTTACGCACCGCTGGCTTAAGTCCATCCGCCAGGATTGGGCTCAACATAAACTGGGCAACATAACAAGACCCAACCAGCAGTTCGCTAACCAGCCCGCATCTCGGACACCGCTGAGAGGCAATGACTTTGTTCGACGACACCAACAACAACTATTCCGACTCCACCACCACAACCTTAACCGAGCAGCAATCAGCCACCGAACTGCATCCTCATTCTCAATCTAATGACGCGCAGTCCGAGCAATCCGCGCAGACGGATGAGCAAAAGCATGCTGCGGCCGATGACTTTGCTTCCGCGCTAGAAAGCTTCACCACAGAAAGCGAAGAATTGGAGAGTGACGACCATGTGCTGAAAGGCACCGTGGTTAAGCTCACGTCCACACACGTTGTGGTGGATATCGGCGCGAAGTCTGAGGGCATGGTGCCGATCGTCCAAGTGCTGGACCATGACGGCAAGCCGAAGTTCCAGCCCGGCGACGAGATCCACGTGGTGCGCGACAAAGGTGAGACGGAAGAGGGATACATCAATCTCTCATTTCAGAAGGCGCAAAAACTGCGCGCCTGGGACGAGATTGAGAAAGCCTACAGCGAAAACCAGCCGATTAAAGCCACAGTAGTCGAGCGCACAAAGGGGGGAGTGACCGTCGATATTCTCGGCGCCAGCGCATTTCTTCCGGGATCGCAGATTGACCTGCGTCCGGTTCGTAACCTGGACGCGCTGAAGGGTCAGACATTCGAAGTTGCCATCGTTAAACTTAACAAGAAGCGTGGCAATGTTGTGGTTTCGCGCAAGCAACTTCTGGAGCAGGAGCAGACCGAGAAACGGTCCAAGCTGCTCGACCACCTGCAGGAAGGCACGATCCTGACCGGAGTAGTAAAGAACCTGACCGAGTATGGCGCGTTCGTTGACCTCGGCGGGATCGATGGCTTGTTGCATATTACCGATATGTCGTGGGGCCGCCTCACGCACCCGCGCGATCTGGTAAACGTCGGCGACCAGATCCAGGTCAAAGTCCTGAAGTTTGATTCTGACAAGCAGCGCGTATCGCTTGGATTCAAGCAGCTCACGCCTGATCCCTGGCTCGATGCCGAGCATCGTTACCCGGTCGGCGCGCACGTGAACGGGCGCGTGATCAGCGTGACCGACTACGGCGCATTTGTTGAGCTGGAACAGGGAATCGAAGGCCTGGTTCACGTAAGCGAGATGACGTGGTCCAAGCGGGCCAAGCATCCCTCGAAGCTGGTCGGTGTGAACGACCAAGTCGAGTGCGTAGTGTTGAACGTGAATCCCACCGAGCGCCGGATTTCGCTGGGAATGCGGCAACTGGCCACGAATCCTTGGGACTCGCTCATTGAGAAATATCCCGTCGGCGCGACGGTTGAAGGCCGTGTTCGCAACCTGACCGATTTTGGCGCATTCATCGAAATTGAAGAAGGCATCGACGGCCTTGTCCACGTGAGCAACTTGAGCTGGACCAAGCGTGTGAAGCACCCCTCGGAAGTGCTGAAAAAAGGCGATCGCGTAAAGGCCGTGGTCCTTGCCATCGACTCAGAGAAGCGGCGCTTGTCACTCGGAGTGAAGCAGCTTCAGCCGGATGTTTGGGAGTCATTCTTCGCCCAGCATCGGGTGGGCGATATTGTTCACGGGAAAGTTCTGCGGGTTGCAGCCTTTGGAGCATTCGTGGAAATCGCGGAAGGCGTCGAAGGTCTCTGCCACAACTCCGAAGCCGTGGATGGCAATGGCCAGCCCTTGCATCTGGAGCCGGGCGTGGAGCATGATTTCAAGATTATCAAGATGAGCCCGGAAGAAAAGAAGGTCGGGCTCAGCATCCGTGCCGCTGGAGAAGAGGCTTCACGCACGGAAGTAGAGAGTTATAAGCAGCCATCTTCGAGCACGGGATCCACGATCGGCGAACTTGTTTCGTGGAAGCGCGCCGGGAACGAGAACGGGTAACGCAGGGACCGCGCACTACTCCTGAAAAATTAAAGCTCCAGGCTTTGGGATCTCAGTCCCGAACCTGGAGCTGTCGTGTCTCAGCCGTAAATCCTTACTTGCTGGCGATCTTCGCCCACTTCGCTAAACCCTGAAGAAATGGAAGCGATCCCTGGGGCGAGGTCACGCTTTGGAGTGAGGTCGCAAACGGCTGCATGCGGCCGTAGAACTCGCGGGTGCTTTCGCGGTCTTGCTTAACCACGGCGCCGTTCAGCTCCAATCCCGCAAATACCCCGCGCGCGCGAGAATAGCTAAGCACCTGGGCGCGCATTTTCCAGTCGGTATCGGCTGCGGCGTGACGGCCAATCGGCCCTCCGGCCACAGTGGCGTCGGCGCCCAGCTTGAACTTGCTGTTGAGCAAATTCTCCATCCCTTTGTGATTCATGATCAGCATGACCAGGTCCACAGCTTGTCCGCCGATCTGCAAGCCGAAGCTGCCGCCCTGGACGGTAAAGAACGCGGGATCACTCCAGCCTTTTGGGGTGCGGCAACTGGCCACTCCGCGTCCGTACTGGGCGCCAAATACGAAACCGGCTTTGAGCATGGAGGGCACCACGGCCACGCAGTCGGCCGATCCCATGACTTCATCAGGAATACCAGTGTCAGGAGCGGCCTGGATTTCCTCGAGAACGGTAGCGGCGGCCTTCATGCGGTCTGCGGCACGGTTGTCTTCCTCTTCGGCAGCAAAGCAGGAGCCGGCCAGACCTAGCAACACAAACAGAACCGACAGTTTTTTCATAGTTTTCACGCTTTCGTTTTCAGGCGTTCGTTTTCACGTATTTCCGAGCTGATTCATTATCGTGAACACCTGATTGTAGGAAATTACTCTGTGGAGCAGGGCAGAGATGTGCGGGCGTAGCCCGAAAACTATTGGCGATTCCGGTACCGGTGGCGAGTGCGGGCAAAAAAATTCGGGGTCAGCAATAGCGGCTAAGCCGCCACTTCTAACCCCGTCTCCCAGGTTCTGTGGTAGGTGAAGCGAGTATGGGCTAGCGTTGCCTGATCAACAAGATTACTGAGGTCATTGTCCTTTGGTAACCACCTAAACCTGCCGTACACCGAAACTCAAAACCGCGGCGGAGGAACGTTTACCGAGTGATACGTATGTAGCGCTGGAGCTGATCTTCGGTGGTCTTCAAGGTTGACGACGGGTCGGCGTAGAAGCCGCGATACCATTCAACGGTCCAGGCGAGAGCTTCGTCAGGGGATAAAACCGGTGACCAGCCGAGTTCAGCCTGCGCCTTATCAGGCCTTGGTTTTGGAAGTCGCAAGAGGTGTTTCGGAGTCTTTTGTGGGGCTGATGCGCCTTCCTCTACGTGCCAAAGTTTCTCGAAGGTTTTTGAGAGTTGGGCCGCCGAAATCAGGCCCTGATCGTCCGGCCCGAAATCCCACCCGCCCGAACATTGCTGACCGCACTCAAACAACTTCTGGCCAAGGAGCAGGTAGGCGCGAACCGGTTCAAGCACGTGCCACAGTCGCAAAGCGGATTGACTGCCTGCGGGGACGGGGCCGGCGGATGTGATGGCGCGCACCAAATCCGGAATTGCGTGGCCTTCTGTCCAATCGCCTCCGCCAATGGCATCTGCCGCGCGCGCCGTTGCGACGGCCGTGTTGGTCTTTTGAAAGTACGATTTGTTGAAAGCTGATCTCGCCAGCTCGGCAGAAGCCAAGCTCGCGCCGTAGAGATCGTCAGCGCTACGCTCCCTGTCCTCTCGAGGGGACCGGGCCTCGTGCTCTGAGGACAAATCGCTGCTTACCAACACCACTGCACGTACTGAGTTGGTGAGCCGCGCCTCTTCCAGAATGTGGACCGTTCCCATCACGTTCGTGGAAAAGGCGTCCACGGGCTCGCGATCCCAGGATTGAGGGCTGGCCTGGGCAGCGCAATGGATAACTATTTCCGGCTGAAACTCCGTGAACATGTTCGCCAGTGAATTGCGGTCACGGATATCGCCAAAAATAGAAGTTATGCCGCGATCCAGAAGGACTGCATCAAAAAAATTAGGCCTGCGGGCAGGAGGCAATCCATATCCACAGACCTGCGCGCCGAGCAGCTTTAGCCAGGCCACCACCCAGCCGCCTTGAAAGCCGGTGTGTCCGGTAACGACGACCCTTTTACCTTTGTAGAAATCAGCGAAAGGATGCGACATCAGCGTAGCCAATAAATGATGGCTGCGGCCAGCGCCGAGACCAGCACACTGGCGATGGTGTATCCGTGAGCGCTGAACCAGCCTTCCTGTTCTTTTTCGCTGGCGCTGAACAGCCGCGCCATACTGGTGGGGCTGCCACGCTCCTCGCAGTCAACGCAAATGGTGTGCTCACGTGAGACGGGAAAACCGCAAGATTCACAAGCATAGACGCTGACTGAAGTCTCGGGAGCGCCGAAAGACTTGCTAGAAACGCCCGAAGGCGCGCCCTCGGGCGCATGCCACAAAACCGGAGCTACGGGCTTCGGAGGTTGTTCACTTACGGCCGGGGTGACCTGCGCCGGTACGGCGATGACCGGCGTCGAAGGTTCAGCTATCGAATGCTCTTCCGCTTCCATGTGATCAATGGCGGTACCAACCATTTCGGCGAGACGGACAATCGACTGCAGGTCGTATTCGCTGAATTGGGCTGCGTCTGAAACCAGCTGAAAAAATCCAGCCGGTTTCGACTCTCGAATGACCGTAACAACTAAAGTTTTCCCATCGGCGCCAATCGACTTATTGGGTTGCAGAACCTTGATATCAGCCGCTGACCCGATCACCGGAGCCGAACTTCCTGCCGCCGCACAATAGACAAATTCCTTGTTCTCAAAGAGCGCAATGGCTGCCCAGGTCGCGCCCGTGATGAAGCGCGCACGGTCCGCCAGCAACTGCAAGCAGGCGTAGAGCTCCACCCTGGCGCTAAGAACCAGGTCTGCGAAACCGAGGGGACCGGAAGACTGGTCTGTGACAGCCATCTGAGTTGCGGCGCTATGAGCCATGAATACTCAGTTCGGAGTGTCGCCCTCGGTTTTTACCAGTGTCAAGAACCAATCGAAAGACGCACACCCGAAAGTCACTTACCGTCCCGATTTTGTACCCATAACAGGCTTTCTCGACCTGCAAATTGAGCCGCCCTTCCTCAACCGAACTACTGCCAATTCGGCACCCAGGATTCATTTTGAAACGCACTCTTCGCCTCCATTCTGAAGCTGATGGGCTTTTTTGTCCGATGTATCAAACGAGCCAGTTATGCAGCGTTTGAGAGCCGTTAAGCCCGGAAACCCCGCTGCCCGACAACATCGAACAAAATCCAGCGCGCTGCGAACCTTGCGCCGCGTGATGGAACACTGCCAGGAACTGGTGTTCATCACCGACGAGTCCGGCGTCGTCCAATATGCAAATCCAGCCTGCCAGACTCTCTGTGGCTACAGCGCGCACGAGTTCACTGAAAAGAGTCTGAACTGGATTGCGGCTGCAGTTCCCAAGGGCGAGGGCTGGGACTCGATGCGCGACGAAGCGCTTCGAAAGGAGCTTTCCGGGGCGTCGCCGGCCTACGCTGTAAACAGGGCGGCGTTGTTGAACTGGACCTCGCCTGTGACCGTGGTTCGAGATCCGCGAACCCAGGTGGCGAGCCTGGCCTGGACGGGGAGGGTGGTGGCGCAACACCATGACATCAAGGCAGAGATCGACCGTTCGAGAAAAATGGACGCGATAGGCACCTTCGCCGGAGGCATCGTCCATGATTTCAATAACCTGCTCATGGTGATTGGCGCGTACGCCGAAATGGGACTCACTTCGGTTCCCACCGAGCACGCGGTTCGCCGCAACTTACGGGAAATCCTGGAAGCGGTACGGCGGGCCTCCGATCTCACACGACGATTGCTGACGTTCGGCCGTCCTCAGGCGGGAGGCCAGCAGTTGACTTCACTCAACTGGATCATCGAAGACGCGGTCGGACTGCTTTCGCGGGTCATAGAAGAAGACATTGAGATTCGCGTCTCTTTAGGCAAGAACGTCTCGCCAGTACGAGCGGACCCGGGTGAGATCGAACAGGTGCTGCTGAACCTGGCGGTCAATGCACGCGACGCTGTGCCGAACGGTGGCGAGCTGGTCATCGAAACTCAGCTCGTCCGGCTGGACAAGGATTTTTCGCAGCAGCATCCGGGAATTACGGCGGGTGATCATGTGCTCTTAACAGTGGCCGATTCCGGTCATGGGATGCGTAGCGAAGAACTGTCCCGAATTTTTGAGCCCTTTTACACAACAAAAGTTGAGGGCAAAGGCACCGGCCTCGGGCTGGCGATCGTGAAATCGATTGTGCAGCAGAACCGGGGCATCGTATCGGCAGACAGTGAGCCCGGAATGGGGACTACGTTTAAGATCTATCTCCCGATTGCGGCACCGTGGACTGAGAAGAAGCCTTCTACTTCGCGGAGTAATGAGGTCCGAACGCTGCACGGTAATGAGGCACTGCTCGTGGTGGAGGATGCCGATTCACTGCGGCACTCTGCCGCAGAATTCCTCACTTCGCTGGGATACCAGGTGCGATCCGCTGCGAACGGCCATGAAGCTCTCAACATATTGAAGAATGAAGCCGGCAACATCGCCTTGGTTATCACCGACGTCGTTATGCCCAGGATGAGCGGGCCGGGTTTCGTCCAGGCTGTAGTCGGCCTCCAACTTCCAATCAAAGTTTTGTTTATGTCCGGCCATGTCGAGAATGTGGTGCTCCGGAAGGGAGTGCAGGCTCTGGAGGGGAATTTTCTGCAGAAACCATTCACGCTAAAATCCCTGGCTCTGAAAATTCGCGAAGTTTTGGACGAGCCTGTGCCCGCTCGTGCTACTGCTGCGGCGACGGCAAGATAGCCAAACTGCTCCCGTATAATTTCCCAAGCATGGGAATCTCAGTTTCCCGCCAGGATATTGGCGAAAACGAACCTTATCTTGTCGCATCCCGCGGCACTTCACGCCTTCGCTACTTCTCTTTGTCGGTCATTCTGGTTCTGTGGGGCGCAATTTATTTTGCCGGAATCTTTACTCCGGCACTACTCGACGATGTTGACAGCGTCCATGCGGAAGCCGCACGTGAAATGGTGCTCCGCCACGATTGGGTCACGCTTTATACCGATGGAGTCCGTTATTTGGAAAAGGCGCCGCTCGCGTATTGGGCAGTGGCTGCGAGTTATGAACTGTTCGGGATAAGCGACTGGAGTACCCGGCTGCCGCTCATGCTCGGCGTCCTTGCGCTGCTCTTGGTCACCTATGCTCTGGGAAGGCACGCTTACGGCGAGCGGGGGGGGCTTTACGCTTCAGTGGTATTGGCCACTTCGCTAGGGCCATACATTTTCACCAGGTTCCAAATTCCCGATATTATCGTTGGCCTCTGGTTGGCGTGGAGCGCATATTTTTTCTTGCTCTCACTAGAGCAGGAGAAGCCTTCGCGATGGGTGTGCTGGGACTTCGCGGCAACTTGTGCGCTGAACGTGTTGACCAAAAGCCTGATCGGGCTTGTGCTCCCGCTGGCTTCCGTCGTCGTGTATCTGCTCATTACCCGCAACCTGCGGCACCTTCTAAAAATGCGCCTGCTGTCGAGTACGCTTGTGTTCCTTGCCATTGCGGCTCCCTGGCACGTTCTTGCGGCGCGGCAGAACCCGGGACAGGGTGCGGTAAAGGGTTTCCTGTGGTTTTACTTTGTGAACGAACAGTTCATGAGGTATTTGGGGAAGCGCGTTCCCCCCGGTTACGACACTGTGCCGCTGCTCATTTTCTGGGGCCTGACAATCCTCTGGCTAGCGCCGTGGATGATCTTCCTGCCGCAGGCACTCAAACAAGTTCCATTGCGCTTGAACCAGTGGCATTCTCAGATGAGCCGCAGCCAGCGCGCGAGCCTGTTCTTCGCAATATGGGCCCTGGTTGAGGTTGGCTTCTTCACTTTCTCGACGCGGCAGGAGTATTACACGATCCCTGCAATCCCGGCGCTTGCCCTCCTGATCGGCGGATGGCTGGCGAAAGAAGCTGCGTCTCCGGAGTCAGAATCAAAATCGGGCAGAATTTCTTCGTGGGTGCTTTTCGCCATCGTCGCTGTGGGCTCCATGATTGGAATTGCGCTGCTTATCTCATCGAAGTCTCCCGCGGCGGGCGCTGACCTTGCCGATCTGCTGAAGAAAAATCCGCAGGATTACGATTTTTCGCTTGGCCATTTTCTTGACCTGACCCCTGAAGCTCTGGGCATGTTTCGCCCGCAGCTGGTTGGGGCCATTGCGTCGCTGCTCATTGGAGCTGGGGTAAATCTGTGGCTGCGTTACCGCCGCAAGCCGCAATATGCAAACATGGCGCTCGCAGCCATGATGGTTGCGCTGCTCTCGTTTGTTCATGCAGCGTTCGTGACCTTCTCTCCGGTGCTTTCATCGAAGCAACTGGCGCTTGCAATCCAAAAGCGCTACCAACCCGGCGACATTATTGTGATTGACGGACAATATCATGAGGCGTCGACGCTTAACTTCTACCTGGGTACGCGGGTCCGCGTATTGCACGAGCCTAGCGGGAATCTTTGGTATGGCGTGAAGTTTCCCGATGCCCCGCGAGTTTTCGAAACACCCGCCACTTTCGCTCAGCTTTGGGCCAGCCCTACGACGGTTTTTGTGTGGACAGACCAGGATTCGCCCAAGGAATTGGCAGGCCTGCCGCATTTCTTTCTCGCGCGCAGTGGTGGGAAATCTATCTTCACCAACCGAGACCTGGGTCATCCGGAACTGGATCACCCGGCGATGACTCACGCGGAGCTCGCCCCGTGACTTGGGTGCTCTTCTGCCTAACTGCGGGTGCTCTGGTCTACACCCTGCTTTCAATTGTTGCCGCGTGGCGATATCGCTCAGTAGTTCCGCTGAAGCTCCTGTCTTCAGAACCGGTCAGCATCCTGAAACCGCTCGCCGGACTCGATGATCTGCTCGAATCCAATCTGCGCACCTTCTTTCTGCAGGACTATCCGAATTTCGAAATTCTTTTTGCGGTGCGAGAAGCCCACGACCCCGCGGTTACGGTGGTCGAAAAACTACGACATGAATTTCCAAACGTGCCGGCGCGTCTCTTTGTAACCGGCGACCCGCCTTACGCAAACGCGAAAGTCTTCAGTCTGGACCGCATGCTCAAGGAAGCCGCCAACGACCTTGTAGTCATGAGCGACAGCGACATTCGCGTGACGCAGGATTTACTGCGCGTAGTCGCCGCCGAATTCCAGGACTCGAACGTTGGCGTCGCAACTTGCCCCTACCGCGCAATTCCGGGCGAGAGTTTCTGGTCGCAGCTGGAGTCGACCGGAATGAACACGAATTTCATCGCAGGAATTCTCGTGGCCCGGATGCTGGAAGGTATGAAATTCGCCGTCGGCCCTACGATTATTGCGCGGCGGCACGTGTTGCAGGCGATAGGCGGTTTCGACCGCTTAAAAGATTATCTGGCTGAAGATTTTGTCATGGGCAAATTTGCCGCCGAAGCGGGTTACGGCGTCATTCTTTCTTCCTATGTGATCGAGCATCACATCGGCAATTCAAATATTTCTAAGAACGCCGCCCATCGCCTTCGTTGGGTACGCAGCACGCGGCGCTCTCGCCCTGCTGGCTATCTCGGCCAACTGTTCACCATGCCGTTACCGTTGGCGCTCACGCTTGTGGCCTGGAACCACGGGTGGTGGCCAGTGCTGGCTGTGACGGCCTGCTTGCGCGGGCTGGCTGCCTACGTTATTTCGGTAAAGGTGCTCGCCGTCAGAATCAACTGGTTATTGCTGCCGATCGAAGACTGTGTGAACTTTCTCTTTTGGGTGGCAGGCTTTTTCGGAAACACAATCGAGTGGCGTGGCCGCAGGTACGAGTTATTTCGTGACGGACGTTTTGCGGTACTGGCGCCGCATTCCTCCGCCGAAAAGGCCGAGCGCGATCTCGCCGGCAGCGGAGTGGGGCATGGTAAGCCTGAATGACAACTTCAGCACACTATTTCACGCGCTTCAGTTTCCCGCGATCCAGGTAGAATTCTTCGCTCCTCCAAACGATCTTCTTCCCCGCGAGCCCTCCGACCCAGACGATCACAGCCAGAATGTCGCGAATCGGCAGCAGCCACAGCGAGCGCCTAATTTGGCTATCATGCAGAACCGAAACTCCGGTCACGAGAGCCATCGACAATCGTAACAATGCGCCTCCAGCGAGCAATGCCCACGCCCACGTCGCTCCGTGCGCTAAAAAAAGGGAAAGAATTGCCCACGGCAAGGTATAGGTGACCAGCAAACCCGCATACCCCCCGGGACGTGACGCCCGAATAGTGCGCGCCCAGCGCAGTTGATGCGAGCAGAATCCTGAGAAGCTGTAGGGCGGCAGGAATGTGTCAACTATTGTGTTTGAGAGTTGCACCTTCAACCCTCGTTCGGCAATTCGTTTCCCCAATTCATAATCATCGGCCAGGTAGTCCACGATTGCTTCGAACCCGCCGATTGCATCGAGGTCTTTCCGCCGCAATGCGAGCGTTGATCCCAATCCGAAATGCAGCCCGCCTTCAATCTGCCTAGCCGCCAGAACTCCAGGCACGAAATCCGTGCTGATACCCAACGATTCCAGCCGCGAAACGATCGTGTCCGCCGGAACCCCGCGGTAGAGACAAGTGACCAGGCCAGTATTCGGCGCTTGCAATTCCGCGATTACAGTTCGCAAGTAATCCGTGGGGACACGAATGTCGCTGTCATTCACCAAAATGAAATCGTATTTGGCCGCCGCCGCAAGCTGAACCAGACTGCTGACTTTTCCGTTCGCGCCGAGATTCTTTTCGCATCGCACAAGGCGAATCGCTCGGCTGGGGAACTCGCGTTGTAACTTTTCAACCAGCGCGGCCGCAGGATCGCTTGCATCGCTGATACCGAACAGGATTTCGTACTCCGGATAATCCTGAAGGCAATGCGAGCGGAAGCTCTCGTACATTTCGGGATCAGTCCCTTTGAGCGGCTTCAGGATCGAGACCGGCGGCAGATCCACGATTTGCGCGGAACGGTGCTTAGACCGTGAGGCATACCGCGCTGCCGCCCAGATGCACAGGACGCAGTAGCCCATGCTCGCTCCGGTGATCACGGCGCTGATTGCGGCCAGTTTGTTCAAACGAACTTTGTACAGGAAGAATTAAAGAAAGACAAAGCCCTGCAGGAGTTGAGCCCCGTTTTCAGGAGCGAAATGTCCGCAGTGAAATGTGAGCGACGAAAAACTACGCGCGCGCAGCCGAGACCAGCAAAAACACCACGCCGATACGAAGCAGAGACCGCGGCAGCTTCCGTAAAATTTTCCATGCCACGAAGCTTATTGACGATCCTTCCGCGCTGGGGAGAACCCGCGCATGAATCTGTGGGCCCGAAAAACGGCTGGATGGTTAAATGAGAGTTTCCGAAACGGCTGAATTTTAGGCTAAAACTCAGCTGTGCTGCAAGTGCTGTGACTAAGCGCTTTTCCGTCTGACAAGAGGCGACTCCCTGCTCGCCCAAGCACTTAAATGGGTTACGCTTACCTCATGCGCGCAAGCGTCGCCGATTGTCTGGCGGATTTCCAGCGTCTTGGCAGTGAACCGGCCTATGCCGAGCGCGTTGGATATCGACTGGTTCGCTCCACCTATGGCGACGTAGCCGCGCTCTCCTACGGCTTCGCCCGCGAGCTTTCTGCGCGTGGAATTCAGAAGGGCGATCGCGTCGTGCTCTGGGGACCGAACTCAGCGGCTTGGGTTGCGGTATTTTTCGGATGCGCAAATCGGGGGGTGATTGCCGTCCCTATGGACGACGCCGCCACGCCCGATTTTGTAATTCGGGTCTTTGAGCAGGTCCAAGCCCGGGTACTCGTCTGCTCGCGAGATCACGCCCAGCCCGGGCTGCCGACGCTGTTCTTTGAAGACCTGCAAAGCGCACTTGAATCCCACTCGCCAGATACATTGGCGCCGGAAAAAATCAGCTCCGAAGACGCATTGCAGATTGTCTTTACGTCTGGCACAACTGCGGAGCCCAAAGGCGTGGTGATTACCCACGGTAACGTGCTTGCAAACGTTGCACCTCTCGAAACGCAGATCCGACCTTATCTGAAATATGAACGCGTCGTGCATCCCCTGCGCTTCCTGAATCTGCTTCCACTCAGCCATGTGTTCGGGCAATTCCTAGGCATGTATCTGCCTCCACTGCTGCGTGGAACGGTTTTCTTTCAGGAGACACTCAAGCCGAGCGACATCATTCACACTCTTCGACGCGAGCGGATCTCAGTGCTGATCGCGGTCCCGCGCATGCTGCAATCTTTGAAAGAGAAGATCGAACGGGACCTCGGGGATTCAGGTGAACTCGAGAAATTCCAGGAACGATATGCATCTGCCAAGGGCAAACACTTTCTCCGCCGATGGTGGATTTTTCGCCGCATCCACCGCCAGTTCGGATGGAAATTCTGGGCCTTCATCTCCGGCGGCGCTGCGCTCGATCGCGAGACCGAAGAATTCTGGGCGCGTCTCGGCTTCGCGGTCATTCAAGGCTACGGCCTAACCGAGACCACTTCCGTCATCAGTGTTAATCACCCTTTTAAAGTTGGCCGCGGCTCGATCGGGAAGGTGCTCGAAGGTCGCGAGGTAAAAGTGGCGCCTGACGGTGAAATTCTGGTGCGGGGCAGCGGAGTCGCGTCGGGTTATTGGAGCGCGGGCGGGCTCCGGTCGGTTGCTTCCGGCGAAGGCTGGTATCACACTGGTGATATCGGTCAGCTCGACTCCGAGGGCAATTTATTTTTTAAAGGCCGAAAGAAAGACGTGATCGTCACGCCGGCGGGAATGAACGTCTATCCCGAAGACCTGGAGAATGCGCTTAAGAGCCAGCCTGAGGTAAAAGACAGCGTTGTCGTCCCACTTGCTCTGAACGGAAATGCCGAGCCTTGCGCGGTCTTAATTCTGAAGACTGTGGACGCCAATGCCGCCGGAATCATTGACCGCGCAAACCAGAGCCTGGCCGAGTACCAGCGCATCCATCGCTGGATTCTTTGGCCATCAGAAGATTTCCCTCGCACCTCAACTCAAAAACCGCGCCGCGCCGAAATTGCAGATACTGCTCAAAAGATTATCATCGGCAACGGCACGGGTACTCCAGCTCGAAACACTCTTCTGTCTGACCTAATTTCGCAAATTACCAAGCGTTCGGCCGGAGATCTTCCGGAAAACGCCCGGCTCGATTCTGACCTGAATCTCAGCTCCCTCGATCGCGTAGAACTGCTCAGCGCCCTGGAAGATCGCTATCAGATTGACCTAAGTGAAAGCAGTTTCTCAGCAGTCAACACTGTCGGTGATCTGGAACGAATGCTGAAGGGCGAGACTCCGGCGCGCGCGGTGTACCACTATCCGGCGTGGGTACAGCGCTGGCCCGTGACATGGATTCGCTTCATTGTCCATTACCTATTGCAGCTGCCATCGGTGTTCGTGCTCGGCTGGCCGCGTATTGTGGGCCGTGAGAATTTGCGTGGCGTGAAAGGTCCAGTGCTGGTCGTATGCAACCACATCGGAGACGTGGATGTAGGCTTTATTCTGGCTGCATTGCCCGCGCGCCTCCGGCACAAACTCGCAACCGCAGCAGGAGGAGAGGCTTTGGAAGCGCTTCGTACTCCCCCTGCAGACCGCAACCTGTTTGCCCGAATATTTGACCGCGTCGAGTGGTTCTTTGGTGTGTCTCTGCTCAATCTTTTTCCGCTGCCCCGCGAGGCCGGATTTCGCGACAGTTTTGCCTTCGCCGGAGAGTCGGTGGACCGCGGCTATAGTGTTCTCGTATTTCCTGAAGGCCATCACACTACAGACGGCAAGATGCGCCCGTTCCGCTCAGGCGTTGGCCTGCTGGTGAATGATCTGAATATTCCGGTCGTTCCTATGCGTATCGACGGCCTTTTCGAAGTTAAGCAGGCAGGCAAGAGGATGGCACGACCTTACCAGATAAAAGTGCGAATCGGCGCGCCGATTGAATTCACCCCTGATGTAGATCCCGAGCGCATCGCATCTGAGTTACAATCGAAAGTCGAGCAACTCTGAGCACAACTTCCACAGTTTCAACAACTTATTCACAGGTCGCCCGGAAAAACCTACACACTCCACTGTATGGACTGCTTGCTCCGCCGCGCATCATGGGTGAGCTAGGAAACCCGGCTCCGGTGACAAAATGGAGTTCACGCCCAACTCACATTCTTCGCACGCAGCACGCCATCCAACGATTTCAGCTCCCCTCCTGATCTGCGCCCAAGCCGAGTAGTCGTGCAAGGAAATCCGGATTTGAGTTCTCGGCAGCACGGCCGAGCATTCCCGTTCAGAGTGACGACACGAGCAAAGCGACGAAGTCGGAGGTCGACTTCTGCGCGTGATGCGCGCATGAGTTGCATATGCCACCTGCGGTTGCAGCCACGCATCCTAGTGTTATCCGCAACCGCAGGCATTTTTTCGAAGGAGTAGAGCCATGGCACGCACTTCAGCATCCTCCAGAGTCCTGACCGATCACGATGAAATTCGCCGCTGGGCAGAAGAGCGCGGCGCCAAGCCTGCTCGGGTGCGCGGAACCGGAGACGGTGATGACGTGAGCATCATTCGCCTCGAATTCCCAGGATACAGCGGCGACGAAAAGCTGGAACCAATTTCCTGGGACGACTGCTTCAGAAAATTAGCCGAGAGTGGTCTCGCGTTGCTGGTCCAGGACAGGACCGCGAATGGGGAACGCAGCAACTTCAATAAATTAGTAAGCGGAGAAACGGCGAGAGTTTCTGAGGGCAGTGGGTCGTCTTCGCGCTCGCGGAATCAACAGCGAGGACGAAGCACATCAAGAGAAGAATTTTCGCGTGAGGAAGAGGAGGAAGGTTACGAGATGTCTGCGAACTACAGCGACGATGACATCGAGCCTTCGGAAGATCTAGAAGACGATGTCGAAATAGAGATCGACACAGAAGAAGAAATGGAGGAAGAAGGAGCTGATGTCGAGGAGTTACGCCCTGTTCGCATGAGCGGCGCGGGAAACTCGCGGGCCCGGAAGCCGAAGGGTCGAGCCACCGGCAGCAAGGGCACTCGCAGCGCTCGCAGTTCTGCGACGGCGAAGCGAACCAGTCCCCAAATGGGCCGCAGTCGGAACGAAAGAAGCACCAAAGCACGTACCGCCTCGAGCAAACGCGGCCAAGCTACCGGCGGCTCACGATCGAGCGCGAAAAAAGCCCCAGCGCGTGCCAAGAGATCCGGTTCACGAACGTCTCGCAGTCGGAGCGGCAGCTCACGGAAACGGGCTGCCTAAGGCCCGAGAGTTGGTCGTGATCCATTCATGATCTCGCCGAGCTGCAGCAACCGCATATCAACCCTGCGTTGAACTGTCCTTCGTGTATTTCCTGTCAAATCAAGTCCCGTTGTTAGCCTGTTAGAATCAACGTTTACCCGCTCCCCTTATGGATTCCCAGCACATTCGCAATTTCGCGATCATCGCGCATATCGACCATGGCAAATCCACGCTGGCCGACCGGTTGCTGGAGCTGACGGGCTCGCTCACCGCGCGAGAGATGCAGGCGCAGGTGCTCGATTCGATGGATCTGGAGCGCGAGCGCGGCATCACCATCAAGGCCCACGCCGTTCGCATGGCATACATCGGGCGTGACGGCGAGACATATCAGCTGAACTTGATCGACACGCCCGGACACGTGGATTTTTCCTACGAAGTTTCGCGGTCGCTGGCGGCCTGCGAAGGCGCGCTGCTGATAGTCGATGCCTCTCAAGGCGTCGAAGCGCAGACGCTGGCGAATTCCTACTTGGCGATCAATCACGGCCTCGAAATAATTCCGGTGATCAACAAAATTGACCTGCCCAGCGCGGACATCCCCCGCACGAAGGAAATGATAGAAGGCGCAGTTGGGCTCGATGCTTCCGACGCGCTGCTCATCAGCGCCAAAACTGGCGAAGGTGTGCCCGATGTGCTCGAGGCCATCGTGAAACGCATTCATCCGCCGAAGGGTAATCCTGACCACCCTCTACGCGCGTTGCTGTTTGATTCCTGGTTCGACCCGTATCGGGGCGTGATTGTGCTGGTGCGCGTCTTTGAAGGCACAATGCGCAAGGGGCAGAAAATTCGGCTGTGGTGGAACAATCGCGTGTTCGAAGTGGAAGCGCTTGGGGTGCTCACGCCCAAGCCGGTCGAAATTGGCGAGCTGCGCGCCGGGGAAGTCGGGTTTCTGATTGCGAATATCAAGAACGTAGCCGACACCAAAATTGGCGACACCATCGTTGACGACGCCAATCCCGCGATCGAGCCGCTACCCGGTTTTGAAGATATCAAACCGATGGTCTTTGCCGGCCTCTA
>Ga0102924_1002952_pt1 | contig 18117 bp, 18 predicted proteins | sample PaiPotPPM11metaG_FD_80116 | JGI IMG/M metagenome (GOLD analysis project Ga0102924, IMG submission 80116) | Iron sulfur acid spring bacterial and archeal communities from Banff, Canada, to study Microbial Dark Matter (Phase II) - Paint Pots PPM... ...
CGCCTGCGCGGAGTCCATCCCAGACAAAGCCCCTCTAGGCGTGGAGACGACAGTATGTCCAAGATCGCCCAAGGTCTGGCGCGAGCCGCGGCGCGGCCACCGCGCAGGCCCACCCGAACGAGCGCCAACGGCCGTACCCTGGCTGCACTGGCGACCCTGCTCGCGTACGCGGCCATCGCGCCGGTTGGCGCGTCGGCGTTCGAAACGGCCTTCACCAAGCCGTTCAAGACGGTCACCGAGATCGGCAGCACTGTGCCGGCCAACGGAGACGTGAACCCTTACGGGATCGTCGACGTGCCGACCAGCTCCGGCAAGCTCCTCGCCGGCGACATCCTGATCAGTAATTTCAACGACGCCGAAAACAAGCAGGGCACGGGCTCGACGATCGTGCAGTTGACGCCCAGCGGCCACCAGTCGCTGTTCGCGCAGATCACGCCGGCGAGCCTGGGATCGGAAACGTGCCCGGGCGGCATCGGCCTGACGACTGCGCTTGCGATCCTGCCCCAGGGATACGTGGTGGTGGGCAGCCTGCCGACCAAGAACGGCAAAGCGGCGACCGCCAAGGAAGGCTGCCTGATCGTGCTCAACAGCGCGGGAGTCCCCGTGGAGACGATCTCGGGTTCGCCGATCGATGGTCCGTGGGACCTGACGGCGGTCAGCCAGGGCAACGACGCGACGCTGTTCGTGTCCAACGTGCTCAACGGCACGGTGGAAGCGAAGGGCACGCCGGTCGACCAGGGAACGGTGGTGCGCATCAAACTGCACGTGACGGCCAAGAAGCCGCCGAAGGTGACGTCTGAGACCGTGATCGCAGAAGGATTTGGAGAGGTCACCAACCCGGCCGCGCTGGTGATCGGGCCGACGGGCGAGACACTCGGTGAGGAAGGCACGCTGTTCGTGGCTGACACGCTGGGCAACCGCATCGCGGCGATCCCCAACGCGCTGACGCGCCAGACGCCGCTGGGCGAAGGCGGCGAAACGGTGGCCACGGGCGGCTTCCTCAACGGCCCGCTGGGCATGACGCTGGCGCCCAACGGGGACATCCTGACGGCCAATGCCAACGACGGCCACATCGTCGAGACGACGCCTGCGGGTGCGGAGTTCCAGCCGGCGGAAACAGGCGCGGGCGAAGGCGGCCTGTTCGGGCTGACCGTGGCGCCGAGCCTCAAGGGCGTGTACTTCGTCAACGATGTAGCCAACACCCTCGAACTGCTCCACTGAGCGCGATCCGCAGAGACACCGGGCGCCTGGCCACTGTGTGTGGTGGCCAGGCCGCCCGCTGCGGGTACCCTGCAGTACGTGGGCAGCGAAGACACCTTCGATCTGGCCGCCGCGGGGCTGCGCGGCGACGGCACCGATCTGGCGATCTCGATCGAGGTGCTCGCAGCAAAGCTCGAGCAGGCGCTGCCCGGGCAGGCACGCGTGGAGCGACGCGGCGGCGGCCTGCTGGGCCGCGGCGAGAAGCGCGTGCGCGCCGTGCGGGTGGAGCTCGGAACGGCCGCCTACCTGCTGGGTGTGAACGGCGGACGGGTGGAGGGCTTTCGCGAGCGCCAGGTGGGCGGCATCTCGATCAAGCGCGAGCCGCTGGCGCCAGACGAATGGATCGCGGCGCTGACCGCAGACCTGCGTGCGGAGTCGCAGCGCAGCGCCCACGCCCGGGCGGCACTCGAGGAGCTGCTGCGCTGATGGGCGACCCGGGGCCAGGGCAGGCCGAGCAGGAGCGCGAGCAGCAGGAATCGCTCGCGCGCGTGGAAGCCGGCGGAATCCCCCTCTCGGCAGAGCGTCGCCTGTCCGAGCTGCGCGGCGCGACGGGAACGGACAGCAAGGTCTCCGGGTCGTTTACCTCCGACCTGTCGGTAAACGGATTCGCGCTGTGCCACCAGCTCGGGCTCAAACCACTCTCGCAGGTGATGGGCAGCTCGATCTACCAGGTGGGCTATCAGGGCGCCAACTGGCCGATGATGATGGGCGGCAGCGTGCTGAGCGAGCTGGAAGTCCTCTCGCAGGCCTGGAACGAGGTGCGCAGGCGGGCGCTCAATCGGATGGAGCTGGAGGCCCGCCACGCGGGAGCGGACGCGGTCGTGGGGGTGCAGCTGCGCACGGCCGCGCACGACTGGGCGGAAGGGGCGATCGAGTACTCGGTCCTCGGCACGGCGGTGCGGCGCAAGGGAACCCCCAAGGGCTCGCAGCCGGTGATGACCGAGCTGTCGGTGAGCGACTACGCCAAGCTGGTCAACGCGGGCGTGGAGCCGCTGGGGATCGTCGCGTGGACGTCTGTGTTCTTCGCCACCTACGCGACCAACTGGTTGATGGAACCAAATCGGCTGAGCCCTGTCGAAAACTACGAGCTGCGCGAGTTCACCGAAGGCGTGTACGGCGCCCGCGAGCAGGTGATGGAACGCCTTGGCCAGCAGGCCCAGCAGCATGGGGCGTCGGGCATAGTGGGGGTGCGCATCGGACACAGCGTCCGCCGCCAGGAGGTCGGCAGCGCCAACCGCTCACGCGGCGGCGCGGTGATCACCTTCGACGCGATCGGCACGGCGATCCGCGAAAGCGCCGATGTGCGCCCGGTCGCACCACAGACCAAGCTCGACCTCTCAAATTAATCATCAAAAATCATCACAGGAGCCAAGCGCATGAGCGAGCCGACATATGACCCCACGTCCCTGGAGGGCGTGCCCGAGGCGGGCCGCGCGCGCCTGGCGCAGAACCGCTCCGGGCTGTTCACCTCAGACCTGTCTGTCAACGAGTTCCTGCTGGTCAAGGAGGCCGGCTTCGATCCCGTGGGGCTGGTGGTGGGCAGCTCGATCTACCACATCGGCATCCAGATGGCGGGGTGGAAGAAAAGCCAGGAGATGACGGTCCTGTCAGAGGCGATGTACGGGGCGCGCCAGCTGGCGATGACGCGCATGGAGGAGGAGGCCGACCAGCTGGGCGCGGACGGCGTGGTGGGCGTGCGCCTGGACATCGGCCGCTACGAGTGGGGCCAGGACATGGCCGAGTTCATCGCGATCGGCACCGCGGTCAAGCACCGCGAAGGCGCGATGCACCGCGCGCCCAACGGCAGGCCGTTCACCAGCGACCTCTCAGGCCAGGACTTCTGGACGCTGCTGCGCACCGGGCACCGTCCCGTGGGGATGGTGATGGGCAGTTGCGTCTATCACGTGGCCCACCGCGGGATGCTCCAGTCGATGGCCCAAACGGGACGCAACGTGGAGCTGTCCAACTTCACCCAGGCCCTGTATGACGCGCGCGAGCTGGCGATGGAGCGGATGCAGTCAGAGGCCCAGGAGATCGGCGCGGAGGGCATCGTGGGCGTGACGCTGGAGGAGAAGAGCCACGGCTGGGGCAGCCACACGATCGAGTTCTTCGCCGTCGGCACCGCGATCGTCCCGCGCGAGGGCCACGACGAGGAGATCCAGGCCCCCACGACGGTGCTGGACCTGAGCTGAGCGCGCCTCACCCGCCGGTCGGCTCTCCCGGTCGGGGATTCCGTACGCTGGTGGGCCCAAGCACAGCCAGGAGGACCACGCCATGAGCATCGTCTTGACCGAAGATCGCGGGCCCGTGAGGCACGTGATCCTCAACCGCCCCGAGAAGCGCAACGCGATGAGTCAGGCGCTGCTGCGCGCGCTCGGTCACGAGCTGCGCTCGGCTGCCGCCGAGCAGTCGGTGCATTGCGTGGTGTTGCGCGGCGAAGGGCCGGTCTTCTCGGCCGGCGTGGACCTGAACGAGCTGGCCGCATCCGCCGACACGCCCGGGCGGCTGCGTCCCTTCCGCGAGGTGTTCCTCGACTGCGCCAACGCGGCCGAAGAGATGGCCAAGCCGGTCGTCTGTCAGATCCATCGGACGTGCGTCGGCGGCGCGCTGGAGGTGGCGCTCGGCTGCGATCTGCGCATCGCCTCCTCAGACGCTCAGTTCGGCCTGCCGGAGGTCCGCTTCGGGATCATCCCCGACGTGGGCGGCTCCAGCCGCCTGCCGGCTGTCGTCGGCCTCGGCCGCGCCAAGGAGCTGATCATGACCGCGCGCACGATCGACGCCGACGAGGCGCAACGCATCGGACTGGTCAACCGCGTGGTCGCGCCCGAGCAGCTCGAGCAGGCCACCGAGGACTTCGTGCAGGAGCTACTGGCCAACTCCCACATCGCGGTCGGCCGCGCCAAGCGCGTGATCGACGCCTCGGCCCGCCCCGCCCTGGGGCAGACGCTGGAGATGGAGGTGGCCGTTCAGGAGTACTGCGTGGCGATGCTGCGCGAGCAGGCGCGCCAAGCCGACGCGCACGGCGAGGCGCCGGCCGAGCCGATCGGCGCAAGCCGCGGATGAGCGGATCCTCAGACGTCAGACGGTAGGCGCCTGAGCATTCACGCGTTCCACTGCACCGGCCCTGCAACAAGCGTGTGGCTGCCGAGCGGGCGACCGAGCACCTCCTGCGCCTGCCGCGAGCACGCGAGCAGCGCCTGCAGGTCGATCCCCGTCTGGATCCCCATCTCGTGCAGCATCGACACGAGGTCCTCGGTGGCGATGTTGCCGGTCGCACCGGCCGGTACGGGGCAGCCGCCGAGCTCGCCGAAGCTCGACTCGAAGCTGTCCACCCCCGCCTCCAGCGCGGCCAGCACGTTGGCCAGTCCCTGGCCGCGGGTGTTGTGGAAGTGGGCTGTCAGCTGAAGGGTCTTCCTGTCCCCCTCCCCCTTCCCCTCCCCCGGTCTCAGCTCCTGGCGCGCCTGCGCGAAGAACCGGCGCACCTGCAGGGGGTTGGCCATCCCGGTGGTGTCGCCGAAGCCGATCTCCTGGGCGCCCGCGTCGCGCAGCCGGGCCGCTAGCTCGAGCACGCGCTCGACCGGCACATGCCCCTCGTACGGGCACCCGAAGGACGTCGAGATGACCGCCTCACAGCGCAGCCCCGCCTCGCGCGCCCGTGCGAGCACGACCTCCAGGCCGGCCAGCGACTGAGCGATCGAGCGGTTGACGTTCTTGCGGTTGTGGGTCTCAGACGCGGACATGAACACGTTGATCTCATCGAAGGCCGCGCGCTCGCGCGCCACGCCGCCTTCGCGCAGCGCGAGCGCCTTGTCCAGGCCGCGCTCGTTGGGGATCAGCACCGAGATGCTCACTTCCGCCGGCACGTCGATGCGCGCGAGCACCTCTTCGGCGTCGGCCAGCTGCGGGATCACGTCGGGGCGCACGAAGCTCGTCACCTCCAGCCGGCGCAGGCCGGTGCGCGCGAGCGCGTCGATCAGCGCGACCTTGCGCTCGGTGGGGATCGTCTCGGGCTCGTTTTGAAAGCCGTCGCGCGGACCGACCTCCCTGACGGTGACCGCGCGCGGCAGGCCGTGCTCGGACGCGCTGCACTGGACGCTCACCGCTTGAAGCCTATACTCGGCCGCCGTGCCCGCAGCGCCTGCCGACAAGGTTGCGATCATCGGCGCCTCGGGCGCCCTCGGCTTCGGTCTCGCGGTCCGTTTTGGGCGGGCCGGCGTGCCCGTCGCGATTGGATCGCGCGACCCCGTGCGCGCCGAGGAGGCTGCCGAGCGGGCGCGCTCGGCAGCGGGAACGGGTGACTTCTCGGCGCACGACAACGCGCAGGCCGTGCGCGAAGCCGACACGGTCATCCTCAGCGTGCCCTTCCGCAACCACTCAGAGACGCTGACCAACCTCAAGGACGCGCTGTCCCCGGGCAAGCTGCTGATCGACGCGACCGTGCCGCTGGCGGCTGCCGTGAGCGGCAAGGCGACGCGGATGCTCGGCGTGTGGCAGGGCTCGGCAGCCGAGCAGGCGCTGGAGATGGCCCCGCAGGGGGTTCGGGTGGTGTCCGCCCTGCACACTGTCAGCGCCGCCTCGCTCACCGACCTCGAGCACCCGCTGGGACAGGACGTCCTGCTGTGCGGCGACGCGCGCGCGGACAAGGCCGACGCGGCCGTCCTGATCGAGCGGATCGACGGCCTGCGCTGCGTCGACTGCGGGCGCCTGGAGATGGCCCGCATCGCCGAGTCGCTGACCGCTCTGCTGATCTCGGTCAACGCCCGCTACAAGATCCACTCGGGCATCCGCCTGACGAGCCTGCCTGAGCGCCTGTGGACGTGAGCTCGGCTGAGGTGGTCGTCCTCGCCGGCGGAACCGGCGGAGCGAAGCTGGCCAGGGGGATGGCCGACGCGCTCGGCGCGCCCGAGCGCCTGGCGGTGATCGTCAACACGGGCGACGACATCGACATCTACGGCGTCCACGTCTCGCCCGACCCCGACCTGGTGTCCTTCTGGCTTGCCGACCTGATCGACGAGCGCGGCTGGGGCCTGTCGGGCGACACCTTCAACGTGATGGACGCTTTGCGCGCACTCGACGTGGACGTGTGGTTCAACCTCGGCGACCGCGATCTGGCCTGGTGTATGGAGCGCGCGCGCCTGCTCGCCGAGGGCTCCTCGCCGACTGCCGCGCTGGCGCGCCTGAACGCGGCGATCGGAGTGCGCTCGCATGTGCTGCCAATGAGCGACGATCCCGTGCGCACTTGGGTTCGCACGGGCGATGCAGGCTGGTGTGGCTTTCAGGAGTTCATGATCCGCGAGCGCGCGGCCGGGCTGATCGAGGGCCTGGAGTACCGCGGCGCCGAGCAGGCCCGTCCGACCGAGCAGGTGCTCGCAGCGATCGCCGGCGCGCGCGCGATCGTGATCGGGCCGTCCAACCCGCTCGCGTCGATCGGCCCGATCCTGGCCGTCCCGCAGATCCGTGACGCCGTGCTGGCGGCCGACGCGCCGGTGATCGCGGTCAGCCCGATCGTCGGCGGGGAGGTGCTCAAGGGGCCGACCGCAGCGTTCATGGCCTTTGCCGCGCTGGACTGCTGCGCTGACGGAGTGGCCGACTTCTACGGCGACCTGCTCGACGGGATCGTGGCCGACGAAAACGTAGGACGCATGGCGACGCTGCAGCTGGACACCCGCATGGACGACGCCAACACGCGCGCGCTGGTGGCCGAGCAGACGCTGTCGTTCGCGGCCGCGCTGGCCGGGTAGCGACCCGCTCAGCCTCCCGTCGCGACGGCGCTCTCGCGCCAGGACGCGAGCGCGCCAAGGGCCCCGTCGATCACGCGTTCGAGGAACGTGTCGCGATCGTTGGCGTGGGGCAGTGGCTCGGCCGGCACGTCCACTCCGAGGAACTCGCACAGCGGCCCCCAGCCTTCGCCCACCTCCCACACGAGCAGCCGCTCCGCGGGCACGACGCGCTTGACCTGCTCGTTGTGGGCAGCCATCTGCTCGATCAGCTGCGCCGGCTGGCTGCCGGCCGCGAACGTGCCCTGAGGACCCCAGAACATGCGGTCCACGAGCGCCAGGTAGCGCCGCCAGCGCGGGTCCACCTCGGCGCGCGCGTGCGCCAGCAGGGGCATCAGCGACTGCCCGTAAGACATCGTCCAGATCGTATCCCTGAAGCTGCGCTCCCAGGACTCGCCGTCGCGTACGCTGAGCAGGACCTTGGCCTGGGGGTAGGCGTCCATCAGCTCGCGATAGAAGTAGCCGCCCGGCCAGTCCACGGTGCTGCGATGCCCGGCGAAGACCTCCTCCCATGGCTTCTCCCCGTCCAGCGCGCTATCCCACAGAGCGACCTGGTCGAGATCAGCGATCACGTTGACCCAGTGGTAGCACGGGCCCAGACCGAGCTGCTCGAGCGCGAGCTTCTGCGTGAGCGTCCCCGTGCGCGGCAGCCCCGCCCCGATCAGGATCAGGTCCGTCGTTGGTGTAGTCGTCTGATTCATCTAGAATTCTCCCTCTCTGCATGACCGTTGTCATCGCAGGATCGCGATTTGGCGACCGCGAAGAAGTCGATAAGAACGGTAGGTGCGCAGCCGGCACGGTGCAGTCTTGCGCATATCGTCGAAGCCAAGCTGGACGGACGCTATCCGGGCAGCTGACCCCAAACAAGGAGTCCCGACTGTGTACAACAGCCTGAGCCTCGACCCGGAGGGGTCGCTTGTCGCCCGTCCGCTGTCCGTCAAGCGCCGATCCACGCGACCGAGCGGACCAAGGATCGCGGCGATCGCGGTGTCCGACTCCGAGCACGCGCTCTCTCAGGAGCAGGTGCTGGAGCGCCTGGGGCTGGCCGGCGACGAGTTCGCGCAGGGCATCTTCGCCCGCTGCGGGGTGCAGCACCGCCACCTGGACCTCGACGAGAACTTCCTGGCCGACGGGCTGCATCGCCGCACGGCGCGCATCGAGACGGCTCTGCTGGAGCATTCGATCCGAGCTGTCGACGCCCTCGGCGTGGACCCGCTGAAGGTCGGGACGGTGGTCAGCGCCACGCTGTACTCGCTCGGCTGTCCCACGCTCGCGCACCGCCTGGTCGACCACTACGAGATGGCACCCACGACCGACAAGTACCACCTGACCGGCGTCGCCTGCGCGAGCGGGGTGCCGCTCATGCGCCTGACCGCCAAAACACTGCGCGACCACCCCGGCCGCGACGCGCTGATCGTGGCGGCCGAGAGCATGAGCGGCCTGATGAGCACGGCCGCACCCGATGACCCAAGGGCGAAGGTCGTCGGCGCGGCGATCTTCGGCGACGGCTGCGCCGCCGCGGTGCTGTCCGACGACCCCGCTGCCGATGGTCCCGTGATCCTCGGCTCCCAGGTTCATCAGATCGCCAACACGCTCGAGGTGGTCAGCATGGACCTTGCCGGCGAGCACAGCTACCTGCATCTCGCCCGCGAGCTGCCCTTCATCGCCGGCGCGGCGCTGGGCGAGGTCGCAGACCGCTTCCTTGCGGCAAACGGGCTGGAGCGCTCGGCGATCGACCATTGGATCGTCCACCCCGGCGGCAGGCGCATCATCGAGAACGTGCAGGAGGCTCTGGAGCTCTCGCGCGATGACGTGGCGCTCAGCTGGGCGGCGCTGGCCGACCACGGCAACGTCGGCACCCCCTCGATCTTCTACGTGCTCAAGGACACCATCGAGCAGCGCCAGCCTCGTCCCGGCGAGCACGGCCTGATGGTGACGATCGGACCTGGGGTCACGGTCGGCTTGATGCTGCTCGGCTGGTGAGCATCTGGGCGGGCGGGCGCCGCGAGGCTGACAGGCCGACGCGGACGCCAGCCGAGACTGTCTAGGCTCTGCTCAGCATGCGCACCGCCGCGATCCTGCCCGTAAAGCGCTTCTCGCGGGCCAAGCAGCGCCTCGGTGCGAGTGTCGCCGATACGCTGCGCCAGCGGCTCGCCCAGGCGATGGTCGCTGACGTGATGCTCGCCCTGGCCCAGACCGCGTCGATCGAGCGCACGATCGTGGTCACGTGCGAGGACTCGATCGCCGCGACCGCGCGCGAACACGCGGCGATCGTCCTCGACGACGCCACCGAGAGCGGCCAGTCCGCGGCCGCGGTAATCGGCGTCCGACGCGCATTGGCCGACGGGATGCAGCGCGTGCTGTGCGTGCCCGGCGACTGCCCCGCGCTGGATCCCTGCGAGCTCGATGCGCTGCTGGAGGCACACGCCCACGGCTTTGCGGCGGGCGAGCCACCAACTCCGGTGGTGATCGTGCCCGACCGGCACGGCAGCGGGACCAACGGCCTGCTGTTGGCGCCTCCCGACGCGATCGCCCCGGCATTCGGCGCCGACAGCTGCGAGCGCCACCACCGCCTGGCACTCACAGCCGGCCTGGCCTGCCGCGTGGAGCGACCCGCATCGCTGCTCCTGGATGTCGACACGGGCGCCGACCTCGCGGCGCTGCGCGAGCGCCTGGCCGGACACGACACCCGCGCCCCGCGCACGCGCGCGGTGCTCGGCCAGCCAGACCGCGCCGACGCGCTGTCCGTCTCCACACCCGCCTGCTGAGGACAGGCGGCGTCCATTCGTGAGCAGCCTGCGCGCACGCGCCGTCAGCGGCATCCCCGAGCTGCACGCAGGCGACGACCTGGCAGCACTGATCGTGGCGGCTACGGGGCCCGAGCAGCCGTCCGATGACCAGGTAGTGGCGATCGCCCACACGGCCGTGTCGAAGGTCGAGGGGGCGATCCGCATGCTCGCCGAGGTGCAGCCGAGCGAGCAAGCCCTGCAGCTGGCCGCGGCCGCCGCGGACGCGGGCGTCGATCACGCCACAGACGCGTGCGCGATCCAGGTGGCGCTGGACGAGTCCAGCGAGGTGCTGCGCGCCGAGCGGGGCGTGCTGATCTGCCGCACGCGTCACGGCTTCGTATGCGCCAACGCGGGAGTGGACGCGTCCAACACCGGCCGCGAGGGCTCGCTCGTGCTGTTGCCCCGCGATCCCGACGCATCCGCGCGACGCATCCGCGCCCGCATCGGCGACCTGACCGGGGCGACGCCCGCGGTGCTCATCAGCGACAGCTTCGGGCGCGCCTGGCGCCACGGCCAGCTGGACGTGTGCATCGGCCTCGCCGGCATGCAGCCGCTGGACGACTGGCGCGGGCGCACGGACGCGAGCGGCATGCTGCTGCGCGCCACCTGGCTGGCCGTCGCCGACGCCGCTGCGGCCGCAGCCGACCTGGCACGCGCCAAGGACTCGCGCGAGCCGGTCGTGCTGATCGACGGCCTGCAGCGCTTTGTCTGTGACGGCGACGGACCGGGGGCAGCCGCGCTGCTGCGCCCCACCGACGAGGATCTGTTTCGCTGATCGCAGACAGGCCGGCGTCACTCGCCGCTGCCGGGCGGCCGGTCAGGCCGTGGCCGGCTGCAGCTGCTCTGCCAGGAACGCCACCAGCGCCCGCTCGACCGCCTCGGGATCGTCCTGAAAGGGCCAGTGGCCGCTGTCGGGGAGGATCACCACGTCGCGCACGTCAAAGAACTCGCGCTGGCGCTCGGCGTACTGGACGCCGATGAACGGGTCCTTGGCCCCCCACACGACCAGCGCGGGCTTGTGCAGGTCGGCCATCGCCTGACCGAGCTGGGTGGCCGTGCTCCCGGGGTCGGGCGTGGCGCGGTAAAGCTTGAGCACGGTGCGCCGCGTGGCGCGATCGTAGTCGTCATACATCTTGTCCACGAACGCCGGCGGCAGCCCCTTCGGGTTGGCTTTCTGCATCGCCCGACGCCAGCCCGCCCGCGGGACCCATGCCTGCACCAACTCGCCGAGCACCGGCGTGCGCCAGCGTTTGGCCATCGAGTGCCACTCATAGCCCGGCATCACGCCTACGTTGATCAGCGCCACGCTCGCCCACGTATCCGCATGCGACAGCCCCCAAAATAGGCCGAACGGGCCGCCGAAGTCGTGCAGGACAAGGTGCACGCGCTCGATCCCCAGCTCGCCCAGCGCGCCCTGCAGGAACTCCGCATAGGACGACACGTGGCAGTCGAACGAGCGCGGCTTGTCGGCTTTGCCGAAGCCGGGCATGTCGAATGCGACCGCTCGGCCGAGCTCCCCGGCCCTGTCCACGAGCGCCGTCCAGTCGCTGCTCGATCCAGGGTTGCCGTGCACGAACGCGACCGCCTCCTTGGTATCTTGGGGGCCCGCTTCGATCAGCGGTGAGCGGATCCCTGCGACTTTGACCTCCCCGGCGATCGACATTCAAACGTTCCCGGCCTGGACGGTGTGCGACCCGCCGCCGGGAGGCGCAGAACGCATGTGACGCGCGTTCACGAGCAGCGCCCGCGGGAGCGTCGTGGCGAACATTCGCGCCGGGCCGATGCTGCGTGTCCCGAAGGCCTCGAAGGTTCTCGCCAGGCGCTCGTCGCGCGCGGCCGCGGCGAACAGCATCTTCTCGCCCGCACTGAACTTCCGCCCGCTGGCGTAGCCGTACATCATCGCCGCGTGGCCGCGCAGCCCGAGCGCATGGCGCCTGCGGTAGCGCTTGAGGCCACGCTCCAGAGCGGCGCCGCTGCTGCGCGCGAAACCATCCGCGAGCGCCGGCGCGACGCTGTCGGCGAGCCACTCCGCTGACTGAAAGGCCCAGCCACAACCGACACCCCACAGGGGATCGATCGCCAGCGCGGCGTCTCCCACCAGCGCCAGACCAGGCGCGGTGACGGCGTGAGCCACATTGGTCATGTCGAGCTTTCCCTGCACTGGTTCGACCAGGCGCGAGGCGCGAATCGGCGGCGCGTCGGGCACCGCCGCCATGAAGTCGACCAGCGCTTTGAGTGGATCTGCCTTGAACTCCCCCAGCAGGTCGTTGGTGGGCATGACCGCATACAACGTCATCCCCTGGTCGGTGGGGAAGGCGGCCGCCATGTGCGGGTCCAAGAACCACAGCGACGCGTCGGGCGCGTGCTCGGTGGGGGGACCTTCGAAGTAGCCTGCGTAGGCGAAGCGCCCATGCGGCACGGTCTTGGTGCGCACGCCGGCTAGCTTGGCCACGCGCGAACCGCGTCCGTCGGCGCCCACGACCAGCGGCGCGCGCAGTGTCGCGGTGTGGCCGTCGGCCGCGCGCGCCCGCACGCCGCGCACCCTGCCGTCGTCCTCGCGCACCAGCTCGTTGACCGCGCACCCAAGGATCAGCTCCACCCCCGACGTTTCGCCTGCCACCCTGCGGATCAGCGGATCCAAGCGCTCGCGGCGCAGGTTCACCCCAGCCGGGACGCGACTGTTCGGTTGCGGGTCGATCCACCCCCAGCGCGTCCACATGTGCCCGCGCGAGCGCACCCCGCCCGCCTCGAGCATCGGCTCCAGCAGGCCGATCCGTTCCAGCGTGCCCACCGCGGAGGCTTGGATGTAGTGGCTGCAGATCCGCTTGAACGTGTTGATGTCCGGGCGCTGCTCCACCAGCGCCACGCGGGCGCCTGCCCGCCCGAGCATGATCGCGCTCGTGCAGCCGGCGAGGCTCGCGCCGACCACCACCGCGTCGTAGTCCGCCTCGCTGGTCGATTGGGCATCTGTGTGCGCTGACTCGGGCATCTCACAGCTCCTTCGCTCGCCGGGTTGCCGACACCAGCCATTCGCAGGCGCCGCCGCCACCGCTATAGTTCGAGACGCACTATACATGACGAACCATGAATAGCAATTCCATTCGCTTGACGAGTACCTCCTATGCGGTGCTCAGCCTGCTCGACCTGCTCGGCGAGGCGACGCCGTATGACCTCAAACAGGCCCTGGAAGTCTCAGTCGAGAACTTCTGGCCGGTGCCCCACACGACCTTCTACGAGGAGCCCTCTCGGCTGGCCGGCGCGGGGTACCTGTCTGTCGAGCAGGAGGCAGCCGGACGGCGGCGCAAGCGCTACGCGCTCACCGACAGCGGCCGCCAAGCGCTGCGCGAGTGGGCCGACTCGCCCGACACGAGCCCCCCCCAGCTGCGCGACGAGGGCATGCTGAAGATCTTCGCCGGCGCCGACCCTCGCCCGATCCTCGCTCAGCGAGCGCAGTGGCAGCGCGCCAAGCTGGCCGAGCTGGAGGGGTATCTGCACAACCTGCAGGAGGGCCAGCGGGGGCCGCGTACCGACAAGTGGCGCGGCGCCGAAGCAACGCTCATCGCGGGCATCGCCTACAACCGCCAGCTGCTCGCGATCACCGACGAATTCCTCGCACAGGAGCCTTGAAGGCCCACCCGCTGGGGCCGCAACCTCGCGCGAAGCTGTGGGCATTGGCTTACTCGGCCCCATGTCCACACAGATGAACGCCTGTACATGCGTTCGCCGCGATGTCAAGCGATTGACGCCCCAGCGTATTCGTGTTACCGTCGGTAAAACGAATATGGGACGCGCGGCTACTCGTCCACCGAGTATGCCGCCCGCGCCACATCGGCGACTTGAAGGGAGGAGCGATGCGGCCTATGGCCAGAGTGCTCCCTGCCGTGATCTGTGTTGGTGCCTGCTCGATCGTCGCAGCTGTGGCCTGGGGAGCCCAGACGCTCACGTTCGAAGCGCGCTTGCAACCCGACAAGCTGGGCTCCCCCACCAACGTAACCGTCAACGGCAAGTTCACTTCGACCTCCGGGGGTCAACCCTCGCCGATCACCAACGTCACCGCATATCTGCCCGCAGGAGTAAAGCTCGACCTGCGCGGCCTGGGTACATGCACGTCAGCGAAATTGCAAGCCGCCGGCCCGAGCGGGTGTCCAGCAAACTCTCGCGCCGGGTTCGGCGGCGGCGTGGGACTGCTCGAACTCGCCAAAGAACTGATCCATGAGCCCTACACCATCGACATATTCCTCGGGCCCAGTGAAGATGGACATCGCGTGTTCCTGGCATACGTGTTCGCAAAGTCGCCCGCGCTGATCGAACTCGTGCTGAAAGCCACAGAAATTCATGCTCCCAAGCCCTACGGGATCGGCTTCAGCATCGAAGTTCCGCCGATACCCACCTTGCCCGGTGCTTCCAATGCCTCCGTGGAAAGCGCCTTCGTCACCTTCGGAGCTAACAACATCTCGTACTTCCAGACAATTGACGGCAAGAAGACCTCCTGCACGTGAAGGGAATCGTCCTGCCCGACAGATGTCCACAACCGGGCCTTCAGATCGGGGCCACGGTCGATTTCGCAGACGGCACGGCTACCACCGGCAAAACCACGATTCCATGTCCAGGCAGATAGCCGGCATCCTCGCGATCGCGCTGCTGACGGTCTGCTCGACCTCGACGCCGACGGCACGAGCGCAAACGGTGGCGAGCATCACGCCGACGCTCCTCCCCGACCGGCCGGGAGCGGGATCCGCGCTGACGATCGCCATCCGCTATGCGGGGGGAGATCTCGGCGTCCCCGAGCCTGTGCGCCGCACGGTCATCCAGTTTCCCTCCGGCATGACACTGGACCTGCCGCAAATTCACACTTGTAGCCCCGAGCGCCTGCGCACGCTGGGAGCCGACGGCTGTCCGGCCGACTCACGTGTGGGCAGCGGCCATGCGCTCCTGGCCGCGCGCGAGGGTTCGCAGACAATCGACGAGGACGCCACCTTGACCGCCTTTCTCGGCCCTGCGCACAACCTGGAGCCGACGCTGGAGATCCTTGGACAGGGCTACACGCCCTTTGACGAGCGCGTCGTGCTGATCGGTTCTGAGCTGCCCGATCGCGCGCCCTACGGAGAAGAGATCGAGATGATTATTCCGCCGATCCCGACGCTGCCTCTCGAGCCGGATGCATCGGTGTTGACATTCTCGTTGACCGTCGGCACACGTGGACACCGGGCAGATGCGAATACCGTGGTCGTGCCGTCCCGGTGCCCAGTCGGCGGTTTTCCGTTCGCCGCCGACTTCACCTATGCCGACGGCTCCACGAGCAGCGCCGCCGCCACCACTCCCTGCCCGCCGGCAGACCGGGTCGCCCACGCTGCAAGCACAGTGTCGCTCGACGTAAGCGCAAGGCTTCACGCGATCAGCAAACACAACCTCACGCTCTACGAGCAGGGGCAGGCCGCGGGCACGGTGAACGGCACGATCTACGTACATCTGACGGTCGTGTCGACCAGCCGCGTGACCGCTGAAGTGCGTATGTACCCAGATGGGGGCTCGATCGTGGGCCTTGCAAGCGCCGACTACCGACGCGGGAGTGAAACCGCCAGCTTCTCGGGCTCGATGTCGATCAGCGGTGGGAGCGGAAGGTTTCAGCGCGCGCGCGGCTCGGGCCTGAGCTTCAGCGGAACCATCCAAAGATCCAACGACGCCGTCACCGTGCACGTCAGCGGTCGGGTGAGCGACTGAGGGACTGCGCCGATGCTCGAGCTGCGCAAACTGGCAAAGCACTACCCGGCCGTCGCCGGCGAGGCCGTGCGCGCGGTGGACGGGGTGTCGCTGCAGGTCGCCCCAGGCGAGATGGTCGCGCTATACGGGCCCAGCGGCTCGGGCAAGACCACCTTGCTGCTGATGATCGCCACGCTGCTCAAACCATCGGCCGGTGCGGTGCTGATCGGCGGGCGCGACGTGTCGTCGCTGTCCGAGCGCGAGGCCTCGCACTTCCGGCTCGCCGAACTGGGCTTCATCCACCAGAGCTATGACCTGATGCCGGGCGTCAGCACGATCGACAACGCCGTGCTGAAGCTGCTCAAGACGATGCGCTGGGGTCAGGCCCGGCGCGAGGTGGAGCCACTGCTCGTCCAGCTGGGCCTGGGCGAGCGCCTGCGCCACCGCGCCGAGACCCTGTCGATGGGCGAGCGCCAGCGTGTGATGATCGCCAGGGCGCTGTCCACCAGGCCGAGCCTGCTGTTGGCAGACGAGCCGACCGGCAGCCTGGACACTCGTCGCGGCGGCGAAGTGCTGGCGCTGCTGGCAGAGCTCTGCCGCGAGCGCGACTTGGCGACAGTGCTGGTCAGCCACGATCCGATGGCCGCGCATTACGCCGACCGCGTGCTCACGCTGCGCGACGGGCGGCTATGCGACCGAGACGAGGTCACGCCGGCCATGCGTCCGTGCGAGCGGGCAGCTTTGTGAAGGCGGCCAACGTCCTGCGCCTGTACGGCGTGCGCCTGCGCGCGCGTGCGGCCCAGGAGTGCTTTGCGCTGGCCGGAATCGCCGCCGGGGTCGCGCTCCTGTTCGCATCACAGGTGTCCACGACGAGCCTGCAAAGCTCGGTCGCGCAGCTGTCGCACGGGATCGTCGGCCGCGCGACGCTGCAGCTGCTGGCCCGCGACCCAACGGGGTTCCCGCGCGACACGCTGAATCGCGTGCGCCGGATCGCGGGCGTGCGCCTAGCGGCACCCCTGCTGGAAGCGAGCGCCGACGCAAGCGGTCCGGGCGGCAGTCAATCGGTCGAGCTGATCGGAGCCGACGAAAGCCTGTCTGAGCTCGGCGGCGCGCTCGTCAGCCACACCTCGCTGGCCCCGTTCGGGGGCTTTGGCGCGATCGCACTGCCGGCGCCGATCGCGCGGGCGATCGGCGTCATGAGGTTCGGACAGGAAATCACCTTCCAGCTGGACGGGCACAGCGTCAGCGCCCCCCTCTACGCACAGCTTCGCGCAGGCCAGATCGGAGCGCTCGTCTCCAGCCCGGTGGCGGTTGCGCCGCTGTCGCTAGCACAGGAAATGACCGGCCTGCCCGGGCGCGTCACGCGTATCCTCGTCCAGCCGGCGCCGGGCGCCGAAGGACGCGTGCGCGCCGCGCTCAACGTCATCGCGGACGGGCGCCTGGACGTGCAGGCGAGCGACTACGACGAGGCGCTGTTCGCCAACGCGGCGACGGCCAACAACAGGTCGACCGATCTGTTTGCGGCGATCAGCGCGCTCGTGGGTTTCCTGTTCGCGTTCAACGCGATGCTGCTCACTGTCCCGCAGCGCCGGCGCCTGGCGGCGGGCCTGCGCCGCGACGGATACACCCCCCAGACGGTCATCGCGGTTCTGCTCGTGGACGCCCTCGCGCTCGGCCTGGTCGCGTGTGCGCTCGGCCTCGCGCTAGGCGATGAGCTGTCGATCCACCTGCTGCACTCCAACCCCGCCTTCCTGTCGCTGGCGTTCGCGTTGGGCTCCCAGCGCGTGGTCAGCCTGCAGAGCGTCGCGATCGCCGCGGGCGGGGGGATGCTCGCGGCGATCGTGGCAGTGCTGAGCCCGCTGCGCGATGTCCTGTCGCGCGACCCGCTCGCGGCCATCCGCCCACCACAGGACTCGCGCGCGGCGCGCGGGCATGACTGGCAGGCGATCGCCGGGCTTGGCTGCCTGGCGGGCGCGACCGCTCTCCTGCTCGTCGATCCGGGGGCGGCGATCGCCGGCATGGTCGCGCTGGTGGCCGCGCTCATGCTGGAGCTGCCGATCGCGCTGAGGGCAGCGCTCGCGCTGCTCTCACGCTTGGCGAGGATGTTCACGGGCGTGGTCTGCCATGTCGCGGCCATGGAGCTGGCGGCCGCCCGCACGCGCGCTCTGGCGATCGCTGCGACGGGCGCGCTTGCGGTGTTCGCCAGCGTGGCCGTGCAGGGCGCCCACCACGACTTGCTCGCAGGCCTGCAAGGCGCCGCTCGCGACACCAACGCAGCGGCCGACGTGTGGGTCGCCCCCGCAGGCGACTACGACCTTCTCCATACCACGCCGTTCCCGCCCGGCCGCCAGGCGCAGCTGGCCCGCCTGCCGGGCGTGCGCCTGGTGGGCCTGTACCGCAGCGGACTGCTCGACTGGGGCGACCGGCGCGTGTGGGTGGTGGCGCCGCCGCCGGGCGTAGCGGCGCAGCTGGCCCAGGCCCAACTGGTGGGGGGCGACGCGCGCTCGGTCGCCCGACGCCTGCGCGCCGGCGGCTGGCTGGTCCTCTCGCAGGCACTCGCCGCCGAACACCACCTGCGCGTGGGCCAAGCG
>Ga0102924_1002953_pt1 | contig 18107 bp, 19 predicted proteins | sample PaiPotPPM11metaG_FD_80116 | JGI IMG/M metagenome (GOLD analysis project Ga0102924, IMG submission 80116) | Iron sulfur acid spring bacterial and archeal communities from Banff, Canada, to study Microbial Dark Matter (Phase II) - Paint Pots PPM... ...
GGCGGGGGCTCGCCGGGGAGGCGGCCGGAGAAGTGGCGGGAGTAGTTCTCGATGCCGTGGCAGTAGCCGACGGACTTGATCATTTCGAGGTCGAAGCGGGTGCGCTGGTGGATGCGCTGGGATTCGACGAGGCGGCCCTCCTTTTCCAGGTAGGTCTCCCACTCGCCTAGTTCGGTGAGGATGGATTCGGTGGCGGTCTTTTTTCGTTCGGGCTGGACTACGTAGTGGGACTTTGGGTAGATGGGGAGGCGGGAATATTTCTGGCGGACGGTGCCGAAGAGAGGGTCGATCTGCGAGAGGGAATCGATCTCGTCGCCGAAGAGCTCGATGCGGTAGGCGTTCTCGTCGTAGGTGGGGAAGACTTCGATGATGTCTCCGCGGACGCGGAAGGTGCCGCGGCGGAAGTCGACGTCGTTGCGGTCGTAGAGGATTTCGACGAGGCGGCGGGTGATGTCTTCGCGGCGGATTTTCTGGCCGCGCTCGAGGAGGAGGAGCATGCCGTAATAGGCTTCGGGAGAGCCGAGGCCGTAGATGCAGGAGACGGAGGAGACGATGATGCAGTCGCGGCGTTCGAAGAGGGAGCGCGTGGCGGATAGGCGGAGCTTGTCTAGTTCTTCGTTGATGGTGGCTTCCTTCTCGATGAAGAGGTCGCCGGCGGGGATGTAGGCTTCGGGCTGGTAGTAGTCGTAGTAGGAGACGAAGTACTCGACGGCGTTGGTGGGGAAGAAGGATTTGAACTCGTGGTAGAGCTGGGCGGCGAGGGTCTTGTTGTGCGCGAGGATGAGGGCGGGGCGCTGGACCTCCTCGATGATTTTGGCCATGGTGAAGGTCTTGCCGGAGCCGGTGACGCCGAGCAGGACCTGGTCCTTCTCTCCGGCGGCGAGGCCGGAGACGAGTTCGGAGATGGCTCGGGGCTGGTCGCCCTGGGGTTTGTAGGTGGTGGCTAGCTGGAAGTCCATAGTTCACCAGAATATCAGGCGTTCGCACGCCCTTTTAAGGCTTCGCGTGGTGCTCCCGATGGTCGCCATGAAGTCTGTGCCGATCACGGGAGGGCTGTCTCCATTGCGGTGACTCTGAGGGGTGCACGCGGTTGCGGGCTCCGGTGGATGTGGAGTACAGTCGATTATCGATAGAGCGAGTATCGATCGAGAATGAGATATGCCAAAACGAAAACTTGATCCTTTACCTGCGGCGGCGTTTCAGATTCTGCTTTCTCTTGCGGACAGCGATCTGCATGGATACGCGATTATGCGGCAAGTCGCCGAGCAGACGGATGGGCGTATGCGGCTTGGCCCCGGGACTCTTTACAGTTCCATCCAGACGTTGCTGGAAGAGAACTGCATCGAAGAGGTGGACAGGCGGAAGGATATTTCTCCCGGAGACGAGCGGCGACGGTACTACCGGTTGACCGCTGCGGGACGGAAGCTGGCGCGTTCCGAGGCTGAGAGACTTGGCGACCTATTGCGGGTCGCGCGCGCGAAGAAGATCTTCAGGGGGGATTATGTCTGAAAAGATCTATGCGTGGCTGTTGCGGCTCTATCCGTCGAGCTTTCAAGAGGCCTATGGCGAGGAAGCGCTGCAGATGTTTCGCGACCGTGCGCGGGAGGAGAAAGGATTGCTCGCCGGCTTGCGGCTCTGGCTCGATCTGCTGGGCGACCTGGCTATTTCTGTTCCGCGTTGCTACCGGACCTTCCCCGCAGCGTTTTCTGCTGCGAAGCCCTGCGCCGACGGCGCGCCTTTCTTTCTCATTCTGGAGGACGAGCCGCTCAGTTTCGGGTCGCTTTTTTATGGAGGCATTGCGTCGGTGGTGTTTTACGGTTTTCTCTTGTTTCTGGTGAGCCATGGCGGAAGCCACTTCCTCATCCGGGCTCCCAAGGCTCCGCAGCCCGTGAGCAATTCCCAGGCAATTGAAACGCCGAAGGCAACAGTCGTGTTCTCCTACTCGCCTACGCATCCGGCACCCGGATCGATGATCACGCTGACCGCGACGGTGGTCGGAGCAGGCACGCGGCCGACGCCGACCGGGCAAGTGCGCTTCTTCGACGGCAGCACCGCACTCACTTCTTTGAGTGTGGGAAAGCTTGATCACGGCGCCGTCACGGTGAAAGCGGAGCTGCCCTCCGGTGTGACGCACTCGCTTTGGGCCCTCTACTATGGCGATGCCAATTACAGGGCTTCCAGTTCCCTGGACGAATGAGCGCGGAGTCGTTCGTTTGCCCGCGTCGAGGCCGGAGATGATTTCGGCAGAGGTCGCAGGGTTTGCGCACACGTGGTTGCGGACGGCTACTGCGCGGGTTGGAGGACGATCTTGCCGGGCAAACAAGGTGTTGGGGCGGCAGGCCTTCAGTCGCGGGTGAGGACCGCGGACAGGACGCCGAGGCGATTCTCGCGGAGGTTGCGGGCGAGATTGCCGGTTAGGGCGGGAAAATCCGGACCCATCACAACGCCGAGGTTGAGTGGGCCGGGCGGCGAGCCGGCCATGGCTGCCTGGAACCAGTCGCGCGCGGTCTGGGTTTCGTCGCGCCAGAGGAACGCCTTGAACTCGGCTTGTTCGAGCGCCGCGCGCGTCTCGTCCGCAGTGAGCAGGAAGCTGGTTGAGGCGTCGCGCGCCCAAGGGGTGGGATAGGCCACATCTCCGTCGCGAAGCACGATGTCGTAGGTGGCGAAGCGGCCGCCGGGCGCGAGGATCCGGCAGACCTCGGCATAGAGGGCCGCACGGTCTTCAATGTTCATCGCGACATGCTGGAGGAAGACGACATCGGACGCTGCGTCTTCGAAGGGCAGATGCAGGGCGTCGCCGAGGCGGAAGGTGACGCGATCGGACAATCCACAGCGCGCGGTCAGGACCCTGGCGGCATCGACGAAGTTGGGGCTCAGGTCGACTCCCGTGACCCTGCAGCCGAAGGTGGAGGCGAGATAGCGTGCCGGGCCGCCGATGCCAGACCCGAGATCCAGCACGCGGGTCGATGGATCAATTCGAGCTGCCTGCGCCAGCTCGGCGGTGGCGTGGATGCCTCGGGTATGGAACTGGTCGAGGGGTGCGAGTTGCGCGACGGTCAGCGTCTGATCCTCAGACGCGATGGTTCGGAGGGCTGATTGGATGCGGTCGGTAAGGCCTGTGGCGCTGTAGTGCTCGCGCACTTTACCGGTGGTATCGGTCATTGCGGTTCTCCAGGAAAGAATAGTCACTTCATTTTTGAAAAACGCTTCTCGAAGTTTGCTATCAAGGCAGCGAGGGCTTCCGGCTGCTCATTTGTGGTGAGGTGACCGCCGGGCAAACGCTCGATCTGAAGGCCGAGGTTTCCCAGCCGTTTCTGCGCGAGGTCGACTTGCCGATGTTCAAAGGGATCTTCGCTGCTGCCGCCGACCAGGAACGGGAACTGATTGCGATAGGCCTGGTAGAGGCGGCCGAAGTCGAGCCGGTCGCCTTGTGCTTTGTGATCGACCACGAAGCCTGCCCCGGCCGCGAGGAAGAACGAGCCGTCATGACGGTCGACGGCGCTGTGGAGTTCGCGTACTTCGGCATCCGTGACGCGATAGTCTTTTGACCACATCACCCGCATCATCCTTTTGAAGAGAGGGAAAGAGCGGCCGAGACCCTGGCGGGCACGGTCGGGGACGCGGCGCAAAATTGGCGTGGTGAACCATGGATGCGTGTGGCCATCCGTGAAGAGGCCGCCATTGAAGATGAAGATGCCGCGAATGTCCGGGCCGCCCACGGGTTCGCCGCGCTCGGCACGCTCAAGCCGGCGTCGCAGATGCTCGAGTACGACGAGCGAGGAAAAGTCAAAGGTGACCAGCGTTGTGGAACGGACAGAGAAATCGCGCCAGATTGCCTCGACAAGATCGGTGCGTTCGGCGGTGGAATAGGCGTAGTCTTTGGGTTTGTCGCTGTCGCCCATGCCGAGGTAGTCGGGGAAGAGCTTTGGCATGTCCTGCGCGTTCGGTAAGTACGGCTGAACCTTCGCTCAGCCCAAGGAGCCGTCGGGAAATCCTGGCAGGAAAGAGACGGCGTGCGCAGGGCTTCCTTCCCGCCGCAAGAAGATGCTGAGGGGCGCGTTTTGCGCCGCAACGAGAGCGCGGGTGCGGGGATTGTAGCCGACCCGCTCGCCTCCGGCGAACCACGCCTGGGCAGAGGGTGTCGGCCGCGCCTGGATGGCGCTGCCGGTAACTGCTTGAACGAGATTGGACATTCTCGCCTCCTGTTCTGGTGTATCTACCGCGTCTTACTGTGCCGTGTGGAGACCGGGTTTCCGCACGAGGAAAGTGAAGGCGGTGATGTGCGTGATCATCAACAGAGGCACGTAGAGGATCGGAATCACGTACGCGGCGCCTAACTGTCCGGCGATGGCAGGAAGGTTCAGCCGGATGGCGTGGTAGTAGTCGAGGAGGATGTCGGTCGCGCCTACAAGATTGAAGGCGACGACGAACAGCCAGAAGAGCGGACGGATCCTTGCCGTGAGAAGCGCCAGGATGGCGAGGATCCCGGTTGCGAAGTCAGCGTAGGCGGCGAAGGGTGCGAAGCCGGCGGGCAGACTGGGGCCGACGACGCCGGGAAGGATGAAGACGAGTCCGAAGAAGCGGAAGCTGTGCAACGTAGCAATGGCGCGCTGCGCTTCGAATGGGCCGACCGATCTGAGCCTGGGCAGAAGATACACGCTGAAGAAAAGCAGGCAGGCGACATAACCCAGAATCAGCTGGATTGGGAAGATAATTTGCGGCGACATTCTTACCTCCTGGTCTGGTGTTCTCTATAGGATGACGCATGTAATCTTAGGGGTTCGGTTAATTTCCTGCAGCCGCTGATGCCGGGTCGGCGAACTGCCGAGCTTTTGATTTCCTTAGTTAATGGTTGCGGATGTGTTCGGGCTGGAGGCCGAGGCCGATGAAGCGGCCGGTGAAGTGCTGGAAGCCGGGGATGCGGGTGAGGATGCGCAAGGCCAGCGGCGGAGTCATCGCGCCCTGGTGATGCAGGGCTTTGTTGGCGACGCCATGTGCGATGACCTGCATGCGCTGGGTGCGGCGGACGACGCCGATGCGGTGCTCCTGAACCCAGCGGAGATGATGGTCCGTCAGCGAGTGGGTACGGAGAGGATCGGCGAGGAAATTGGCGGCGGCGACCGCATCCTGCAGCGCGATGTTGATGCCGATGCCGCCGACGGGGGACATGGCGTGCGCGGCGTCGCCGATACAGAGCAGGCCGGGAAGCCACCAGCGATCGAGGTGATTGATCTGCACGGTGAGGAGCTTGACCTGGTCCCAGGAGTCGAGCTGGGCGGTGCGGCCGGCGAGGAAGGGAGCGAGCTGTTCGATGCTGTCGCGGAAGGCTTCGAGGCCGTTGCGCTGGATCTCCGGGAAGAGGCCCTTGGCGATGATGTAGCCGCACTGGAAGTAGTCGTTGCGGTTGATGAGGATGAGTGCGCGGCCGTAGTTGATGTAGCCGAGTGCGTTCTCGGGGTCGTTGGGATGGCGCGGGAGACTGAACCAGAGGACGTCGATGGGGACTCCCTGCTCGATGAGGTTGAGGTGAGCGGCCTCGCGGGAGATGGCGTGGCGGCCGTCGCAGCCGACGGTGAGGAGGGCGTGGATTTCTGCCGGGCCGTCGGCCGTGTTGGCGAGGACGCCGGTGATGCGCTCGGGTTCGCGCGGATCGGAGCGCAGCAGGCCGGTGGCTTCCCAGCCCATGCGCAGAGTGAATGAGGGAAAAGCCTCGGCTTCGCGGGCGAGGAAGTTGAGGAAGTCCCACTGCGGCATGAGTGCGATGAACTTGCAGGCGGTGGGGAGATGCGAGAAGTCGGACATCTGGAAACGCCGGCCGCCGATGGTGGCGGAGAGTCCGGTGACCTCGGCGTGGGGAATCGAGAGAAAGCGCTGGAGGAGACCGAGTTCGTGGAGGAGTTCGAGCGTGGAGGGATGGACGGTGTCGCCGCGGAAGTCGCGGAAGAAGTCGTGATGCTTTTCAAGCACGGTGACGGGGACGCCGGAGCGGGCGAGGAGGTAGCCCAGCATCATGCCGGCGGGGCCGCCGCCAATGATGCAACATGTGGTGGATGGGGACGGAACAGGCGAAGGAGGCATCCGACCTCTCGAAGTACATCGGGCATTTAGATGCGTATGGTAAGACTAAGGAAAAGAGGGAGGCGCGGTGACGGAACTTTGGCTGATTCGGCATGGGGAAACCGAGTGGAGTGCGAGTGGGAAGCACACGAGCCGGACGGACCTTCCGCTGACGCAACTGGGGCGTGAGCGGGCGGCAAAGCTGGGGAAATACCTGGCGGGGACGAAGTTCGCGGCCGTGCTGCGAAGCCCAATGCTGCGGGCGAAGGAGACGTGCGAGATTGCGGGGTTCGGCGCACAGGCGGTGGTGGATGACGATCTGCGCGAATGGGACTACGGCGTGTACGAGGGTCGGACTTCGGCGGAAATCCAAGCTGAGATTCCGGGGTGGTCGGTGTGGACGTTTCCGATCGTCGGAGGCGAGACGGTCGAACACGTGGGTGATCGCGCGGACCGGGTGATCGCTACGGCGCTGGCGGAGGCGGGAGTGGCGGCTAAGGGCGAGTGTCTGAGGGTAGCGTTGTTTGCGCACGCACATATTTTGCGGATCCTGGCGGCCCGGTGGGTTGGGCTGGAGGCGCGCGGCGGGAGTCTGTTTGCATTGGGGACGGGATCGGTGAGCGTGCTGGGATGGGAACGCGAGACGCGCGTGGTGGAGCGGTGGAATCGCGGGTTCGATGAGTAGGTGGAGGAAGTATTCAGTAGGAAGTAGTCAGTAGTAAGAAGTCAGTGGTTGGCTCATAGCTATGAGGCATGAGCTATGAGGCATGAGCGGGCCGGTAGAATTGAGACATGGTTCCGAGGCTGTTGGTTTTTGATCTGGATGGCACGCTGATCGATTCGCAGATCGATCTTTCGAACTCAATCAATGCAACGCTGGTGAATCTGGGCAGACCAAAACTGCCGCATGCGGTGATTGCCAGCTACATCGGCGATGGAGCGAGCATGCTGGTGCGGCGGGCGCTGGGTGATCCAGAGGGCGATGTTCACGATGATGTGTACGTCGAGAACGCGCTGGGCTACTTTCTGGATTACTATCGCGAGCACAAGCTGGACTTCACGTACGTGTATCCCGGTGTGGTTGAGGCGCTGGACGAGCTGCGCGCGGATTTTCCGGGCGTGGCGATGGCGGTGCTGACGAACAAGCCGGTGCGGCCGTCGCGCGATATCTGCGCGCACTTCGGGCTGGATCGCTACTTCTTCCAGAACTATGGCGGCAACAGCTTTCATACGAAGAAGCCGGATCCGACGGGATTGCTGGCGCTGATGGCGGAGGCTTCGGCTCTGCACGGTGCGGTTGCGCCGATTCTGCCGGCGGAAACGGTGATGATCGGCGACTCGGATGTCGATGTGCTGACGGCGCGGAATTGCGGCGCGCGTGCGGTGGGATGCATGTTTGGGCTGGCTCCGCATACGCTTGCGGCGGCGGGTCCGGATGCGCTTTGCGGGGCGCCTGGCGAGTGGCCGGAGACGCTGCGTGCGCTGGCGCGTTCGGTGAGCCGCGGCTGACTCCGGGCGGGAATGCGGAAGGCATTCCCTGCGTATCTTCTAAATCTTTCATTCTAAGGCGGTTGCCTGGTGCGTGGTGACGTTCGGTCAGGCTGATGCGAAGCTGCGACCGGGCCTTCGGCGCCGGTGGGGCCACCCCGGAAGTGGCCGGAATGGGTGCGCTCGAATTCCACAAACGGGTGACGAGGCTTCGGGCCGTGTGTGCGAAGGCATACGGTAGCCCCGTGTTTTCCGTACTTTGCGCGCGGGTCGGTTGGTCGCAAGTGATGTGATACGGGTCACACGCGATCCGTGATCTTTCGTTCTACGCTTGGTTCAACTCGACCAAGGGTTCGGGGGAACGTGGGCATCGCGGGGCAGCAAGTCCCAAGCGGATGTCTCCGTGGAGGGGTTGGAATGAAACGATTTTTGATATGTGTGGCGCTGATCGCGTTCTTGCCGGGATTGTCGCGGGCCGGGTATGCCGCGAGTGGCAACAAGGCAAAGGCGGTGGTGGCCGACAAGACCAATCCAGCCGATCTGGTCGGTTCGGATGTCTGTGCGACGTGTCACGCCGATGTCGCCAAGAAGTTCAGCCAGAACCCACATTCCAAGCTGGCGTTGCTGCACGGCGGCACGGGTGCGACGTGCGAAAGCTGCCACGGCGGGGGCAAGGCCCATGTGGAGTCGGGTGGTGACGTAACCAAGATCAAGCAGATCAGCAAGCTCTCTTCGAAGGACGTGGATGGGACCTGCCTGGGCTGCCACGCGGCAGCGCATCCGAACTTCGAGCGCTCTCCGCATGCGAAGGCGGGAGTAGGCTGCACCGGTTGCCACAGCGTTCATAGCGGCGACACCGACGAGAAGCTGCTGAAGGCCTCGCAGCCGAACCTCTGCTTCCAATGCCACGCTGACGTGAAGCCGGCGTTTTCCATGCCGTTCCATCACCGGGTGAACGAAGGCCTGATCAAGTGCAGCGACTGCCACGACACGCACGGCACCTTCAACGCGAACAACGTGAAGTCGACCGCCGATCAGAATGCGATCTGCACCAAGTGCCACGCGGAGACGCGCGGTCCGTGGGTGTTCGAGCATGCAGCGGTAAAGGGCGAGGGCTGCACGGGCTGCCATACGCCGCACGGTTCGCAGAATCCGCGGCTGCTGAATGTTGCCAACATCAACCAGCTCTGCAACCAGTGCCACAGCCCGGTTGCAGCCAACACGATACATGGGGCGGGTCAGGGGTCGGCAGACCGTCCACCCTGCATCAACTGCCACACCATGGTCCACGGATCCAACGTCAACCCGGCTCTTATTCGCTAGTGGGGCTGCGCCGTCCTGGGCTCCCGGCCGGCGCGGTCAGATTCAAGGTTTTTGAAGTTTAGTAAGTGTTTTCCAAGTGAGGCTTGAAATGAAGAACATCGGCTGTATTTCCGGGCTACCCAATGACCATGTGACCGGTGCACGGTCCAGACGGACTGCCGGGATCGTTGGGATCGCGGTACTGCTGCTGACGGCTGGAATAGCAGCTGCACAGACGAACCCTTCTGTAAATCTTCCCGCCGGATCGGAAGGGGAGCAGAGCGGATATGCGACGCACCATACCGCGGACCTGGGCGGTCATCTGGTCGGAGTGACCGGCAGCGGAGCCATGTACGACACGCTGGTCAATATCCACTCGGGGCCGCGCGTCCTGGGCCAGACGTTTACGATGCATGCGCTGGAAGGGACCAAGCATCCTCTGATGGATGACCTCACGATATTCAGCGGTGGGTTCGGCGGCGATCCGAACAACTTCGCCAGGATGGAGATGTCCAAGGGCAAGGTGTACGAGTTCTCCGGCTTGTTCCGGCGCGACCGTCAGTACTTTGACTACAACCTGTTGGACAGCCCAAACGTGCCCCAGCAGAGCATTCCCTATGGAATGGTCAACGGCGTGGCGACACCTCAGGTGCTTCCGTATCAGCATCTGCAGGATTCGGGGATGATGTTCAACACCGTGCGCCGGATGACAGACACCAACCTGACTATTCTGCCGCTGTCGAAGGTCTCGTTCCGCATCGGCTACTCGCACAATATTTTCCAGGGGCCGAGCACGATGACCAATCGGTCGATCGGCAAGTACGACTCGCTGTTGTTGAATTATCAGCGCAACGGCACCGATGACATTACCGCCGCGATCGACTGGAAGCCCTTCGAGCATACGAAGCTGACGTTTGAGGAGCTTGTCGACCACTACAAGGCGGACTCCTACTTCACGCTGGCGCCGAGCGACTTTATCGCGCAGGAACCGGACGGAACGCCGGTCGCGCTGGGCAACTATGATGCGCTTCCGAGCTCCGCGTCGCCAATGCCATACACTACCGCCGCATGCGCTACCGGCAGCATGGGGAGTGCCTACACCAGCGCGACGAACTACACCATCTTCTCGGCACCGACCACGCCTGGCGGCCTGCCCGTCATCAACCCGGCGTGCGACGCGATTACGAGCTACACACGCAGCCAGCCGACGCGGTCGCTCTACCCGACCGAAATGGTTCGATTCCAGAGTACGAGCATCAAGAATCTCGCGCTCAATGGCGACATTCGCTACTCGGTTGGAAACACAAATCTGGGCAACTACTACGAGAACTGGCAGGGTTTCGACGCTTCTACGTCGGCTCCTGCAGGAGGCCTTCGGACGGCCACGTTTACCGGCAACGGGACGGCGCAACGGCGGGTAGTGGCAATCGACTACGGCATGACCTGGGACGCGACCAAGACGCTCACCTTCTCCGATCAGGTTGATTTCTCCAACGTCCATCAGCCTGGCTCGAACCTCGTGTCGACCGGTGTCACTCTGCAAACACCTGCGACCACGGGCAATGAGACGATCAATTATTCCGGCACGCTGGTTCCCGGAGCTGCTTACACCATCACTGGAAACGGCAACGGAAGCGCGCTGGTTGGGTACTTTGGCCAGAAATGGATGAGCAACAATGCGACCGTGAGCTGGGAAGCGTCCTCGATGGCGACGGTTTCGCTGACCTACCGCTATCGCACGCATACGGTTATAAGAAACAATCCCCTGGGGTCGAATGAGTGGGATATCAACGAGAATGCGGGAATCTTCAACGCGGCTCTGCGTCCGACTAACCACTGGGACGTGAACGGCACGGTCGAGCTGGCCTACAACGACAACGCGTTTACGCCGATGACACCACGGCAACTGAACCACTACCGGGTGCATACGATGTATCGGCCGAAGCCGTGGATGACGGTGTCGGGCGCATTCAATGACGTGGAGCGGCACAACAATACCAACAATACGGGCACGACTCCCGTGGATGGCCCGCTGCAGCATGTCGATTACAGCCGCATTGGGAGCCTTGGTCTTTCGCTGGCGCCGAATGAGCACTATGGCTTCGACTTCAATTACTCCTATAGCGACGTCTACATTTCGACCAACATCTGCTATTCGAGTGGTGCGGCCGCGACTGCGAATCCCCCGGTTTACGTCGGGACGGCGTCGACCACCAGCAGCGGCGCGCCGAATCTGTGCCCGAGCCTGCTGACCGACTGGGGCCCGGTGAAGGACTTCATGGACGCGCCCACGCAGTATGCGTCCGTATCGCTGGCCTATACGCCGAGCAAGACGATCCACACCGATCTCGGCTATCGCATCAGCGCGGTCAGCGGCAGCCAGTTCTTCAACGACGCCCAAGAGGTGAATGGATCGCTGCAGTCGGCGTACCAGTCTCCCTTTGTGAAAGTTGCGTGGACTGTTCATCCAGGATGGATATGGAGAGCGGAATACAACTACTATGGCTACGGCGAGGGAGGTCCTTCGGGCGCCGCCTTCTGCAGCACTACCACTTCCGCGACAGCCGTTGTGTTCCCTTGCAGCACTCCGCCAGCCGGCTTGCAGACAGGTCTGACTGAATCATCTTCTGGATTGACTGCACCCAGGAATTTCCACGCAAATAACGTGACCCTCAGTATGCATTACGAGTTCTGACTGTAGGGTTCCAGTAGCCGCACGACAACAGATCGAAAGAAACAGGAGATTGACTATGAGGATTCGTACCGGAATTGCAATGGTCGCCATGCTGGCGGCTACGACGATCACCACCGCCTTCGCGCAAGCAGGAGCGGACACCTATAAAGCCAAGTGCGCGATGTGCCACGGCGTGGACGGCATGGGAGCTACGCCGGCAGGGAAGGCGATGGGCGCGAAGCCGTTCAATTCGCCGGAGTATGTGAAGGCGAGCGATGCCGATCTGATCGCCGGAACGACGAATGGCAAAGGGAAGATGCCTGCACAAAAGGGCAAGCTGACCGATGCACAGATCAAGGATGCTGTTGCTTACATCCGCACGCTGCAGAAGAAGTAGTCGCAGCGAAGTTGCCTGTGACGGAATCGATCGGTTCGGAAGAGAACGGCGGCTACCCTCTCTTACTGCGAGATCGACTCCGGGTTGGGGAGCGGGGGCGGATTTTATCCGCCTCCGCTGCAGGCTTGAATCCCCGACGAAGTGTGTGCGTGGCTTTTCCCGGATTCGCCGGTGCCGCACCAGAGTTTTTTGTACGTGAGGTTGTGGCATGGCTGGGCCCGTATTTGTTTTCCCTGGGAAGCGACGCGTTTGGCGATCATGGGTGCGGAAGCTTGGACCGCATGGAGCAGATGCCGCTGCGACGGTCCTTATTGCGGCACTGATCTTGTTCCTGCTGTTTGGAGTGCCGTCGTTTCTGCACGCACAGACTGACTGCCTTGCATGCCACGCGGATAAGACGATGCAGGATGCCAACGGAAAGAATGTGGGCGTTGACGCCGACAGCTTCCACGCGAGCATCCACGGCGGTTTGAGCTGCAGCGATTGCCACATCTCGATCAAGGAATATCCGCATCCGGAGAAGGTGGCTGCGGTGAAGTGCGAGACGTGCCACGAGGAGCAGGCGTCTGCGATTGGCGGCAGCGTGCACGCGAAGGCCAGCGCGCATCCATGCACCAGTTGCCACGGGGATGCGCACACCATTGTGGCGAAGAGCGATCCGAAGTCCGCGGTCTATCCGTTGAATATTCCGAAGACCTGCGGGACGTGTCACGCGAATGAGGCGATGGCGAAGAAGTTCGGTCTGCAGAATGTGTATTCGACATACATGGATTCGATCCATGGATATGCGGTGAGCAAGGAAGGCTTGCTGGTGGCGGCGAATTGCATGAGCTGCCACGGGTCGCACGGCATTCTGAGCCACAAGGATCCGAAGAGCCCGATCGCCAGGGCGAACGTTCCGGAGACTTGCGGGACGTGCCACGGCGGAGTGAAGGACGACTATGCGGATGGCGTGCACGGCAAGGCGGTCGCGGGCGGCAATATGAAGGCGCCAGTGTGCACCGACTGTCACACGGCGCATGCGATTCTGCAGCCGACAGAAGCGACGTTCCGTATGCAGTCGACGCCGATCTGCGGCTCGTGCCACAAGGATCAACTGGCGACCTACCGGGACACGTTCCACTCGCAACTGGGGCTGCTGGGCGGCTATGTGGAGACGGCGCGCTGCTGGGACTGCCACCAGGCGCACAAGGTTCTGCCGGCGTCCGACCCGCATTCGCCGGTGGCGCAGGCGAACCTGGTCGCGACGTGCAGCCGCTGTCATCGCGATGCGAATTTGAGCTTCGTCCAGTATCAGCCGCATGCGAATCCTCACAATCGCAAGCTGAATCCGGCGCTGTACTACGTGCGGACGTTCATGAACCTGCTGCTGTGGTGCACGCTCAGTTTCTTCACGCTGCATACGCTGCTGTGGTTCCTCCGCTCGAAGCGGGAGCAGCGCGAGAACGGACACGCGGAGGAGGAAACGCATGATTGACGAGATGGAAACGATGCCCGCGGAGCAGGCTGCCGGGAAGGCGCAGGAGAAGTTCTATGTGCGCTTCACGCTGCCGCAGAGGTATCTGCACGCCGTGCTGTTCACGTCGTTCCTGGGGCTGGCGGCGACAGGGCTGCCGATGCGCTTCAGCGAAAACGCGCTGGCGCGGACGTTTGCGAGCGCGGTGGGCGGCTTCGGCGCGATTCTCTTCTTTCACAAGTTCTGCGCGATCGTTCTGACGCTGGCGTTTCTCTATCACTTGAAGGACATCGCGACGCGGGCCTTCGTGAACAACGAGAAAGGCCTGTTCTGGGGACCGACTTCGATGGTCGCGAACTGGAAAGATGCGCAGGACCTGGTTGGCCATATTCGCTGGTTTCTGGGCCTGGGGCCGAAGCCGAAGTTCGATCGCTACGCGTACTGGGAGAAGTTTGACTACTGGGCGGTGTTCTGGGGGATGATTGTTATCGGATTCTCGGGCTACGCGATGTGGTTTGCGCCGTTCTTCGCGCGATTTCTGCCGGGTTGGGCGCTGAATGCGGTGTTGGTGGTCCACGGAGAGGAAGCGCTGCTGGCGATTCTGTTCATTTTCTCGATCCACTTTGTGAACACGCATCTGCGTCCGGGGAGCTTTCCGATGGACATGGTGATCTTTACCGGGAAAGAGACGGAAGAGGAGTTCGAAAAGAAGCGTACGCTGGAGTACCAGCGGCTGGCCGCCGCGGGGAAGCTGGAAGCGCGTGTCGGCGATAAGCCGGTCTATTGGTGGGTAAATTTTGCAAAGGTTGTGGGGACCATTGCTATTTTGATTGGTCTGGTCCTGCTGGTGTTGACACTGATCGCCTATTTTGGCGGTGGGTAGCCCTTAGGAGAATTCTGTATGTCTCAGTGGAGCAAGCTGGAGAAGAGCCTTCGTCCGGCTCTTTTCTATGGAAATAATCCGATCAGTTTGATCGGTGGTGCGCTGACGACTGCGTCGGCGTTTGTGCTGATTGGCTTCTGGGTGGTGTCGATCTTCGGGCACAGCGGCCCGACGAACCCGTACGTCGGGATCGTTGTTGACCTGTTCCTGCCGGGACTGTTTGTGTTCGGGCTGGTGCTGATCCCGATCGGCATGTGGCTGCGACACAAGCGGCTGGTTGCGCTGGGTGAAGTGCCGCAGGTGTTTCCGGAGATTGGGCTGAAGGATCCGTTCTTTCGCCGCGGGATTGAGTTGGTGGTTGCGGCGACCTTTATCAACTTCGTCATCGTGGGTACGGCGAGCTATCGCGGCATTTCGTATATGGATTCCCCGAACTTCTGCGGGCAGACTTGCCACGTGATGGCTCCGCAGTGGGCCGCGTACCAAGTGTCGCCGCACTCTCATGTGGCCTGCGTTCAGTGCCACATCGGGGCTGGAGTCGCTGCGGAAGTGCATGCCAAGGTAAACGGCACGAAGCAGTTGATTGAGGTGGTGCTGAACCGGTATCCGAGTCCGATCCTGGCGCCGCTTTCGGCACTGCGCCCGGCGCGGGCGACGTGCGAGGAGTGCCACTCGCCGACGAGGTTTGTGGGCGAGAAGCTGCTGGTGGAGACGATGTACGGCGACGATGAGAAGAACTCGGTGACGCACAACGTGCTGGCGCTGCACCTGGGCGGAGTGGATTCGTTGTCACGGCAGAGCGGGATCCATGGGCATCATCTGGACCACTACGAATATGTGGCGACCGATTCGACCTACGAGACGATTATCGCGGTGAACAAGCATAATGCGGATGGGTCGATCACGCAGTTTGTCAGCTCCGATTGGAAGGGGCCTGTGCAGGGTGTGACGCGGCAGATGGACTGCATGGATTGCCATCAGCAGGCGACACATACGTTCCAGACCGCGGAGGACGCGATCGATGAGGCGATGACGGTGGGTAGCCCCGATCCGGCGCTGCCGTTCGTGCACAAGAAGGGGTTGGAGCTGATCCAGGCGACGTATAGCTCTCAGGCAGAGGCGGCGGCGAAGATTACGGCAGGGCTGGGCGACTTCTACCGCACACAGTATCCGGCGGTGTGGAGTGGGCAACGGGATGCGGTGGACTCGGCCGCGAAGAGCCTGGTGACGATTTACCAGCGGAATGTTTTCCCTGAGATGAAGGTGACGTGGGGGACTTACACCAGCGGAATGGGGCATACCGCGCCGGGACACAATCCGTCGGCGGGATGCTTCCGCTGCCACGACGGGAGCCATACGTCGAAGGATGGGAAGACGATTACGAACGACTGCTCGGTGTGCCACAATCTGTTGGCGAGCGACGAGGCGAATCCGAAGCAGTTGTCGGATCTGGGACTGCAGCAGTAGGAGTGGTTCAGACAAGAGGCTTATCTACACCAGCTATCAGCGTTCAGCTGTCAGCGATCAGCACGCGTTTGAGATGGCGAGGCTATCGGGTGGCGAGTTCGTCGCGCATGGCAGTTAGTTCGGCGTGGGCGTGCTGATTGCCGGTGCAGGTGGCGGCGGCTAGGCCGGCTTCGATGCGATCGAGGGCTTCCTGAGTGCGGCCGAGTTTCGCCAGCGTCTGCGCAGACATCTGGAAGGCGGGCACGTAGTCGGGATTGTGCTCGATGCAGGCGGCGAAGGCGGCGAGGGCGGCGTCGGTATTGCCTTGGGTGAGGTACTCCATGGCGAGGCCGTAGCGGGCGAAGGCGTTGGCGGGATCGAGTTGCAGGATTTCGTTGAGCGCGGCGAGCTTGTCCATACATGGATTGTAGTGGCGCTCGGGGAGAAAGGCTTAACACCGATCTATACCGATTGAACCGATCGATAACAAGCTAAAGACGAAAGACTTCTCGAAGACGGTGCGAACCTGCATTTGGTCGGCGCTTGTCGGTGTTGATCGGTGTTAAGCCCTTGTTTTGTTCCGGCATTTAGAATGGAGAGATGAGCGAAGAGAAAGTCGTGTCGCGGACGGTAGCGGAGTCGCAGGCGGAGCGGAGTGAGATTATCTTTCCGGCGGACTCGAATGCGCTGGGGAATTTGTTTGGCGGACGGCTGATGCAGTTTATCGACCTGGTCGGTGCGGTGGCGGCAGTGCGGCACTCGCGGGCGATTGTGGTCACGGCTTCGATGGACCATTCGGACTTTGTGGCTCCGGTGCATATTGGGGATCTGTTGATTCTGAAGGCCAGTGTGAACCGGGCGTTCCGGACCAGCATGGAGGTCGGCATTCGTGCGATGGTGGAGGATGCGCGGGCCGGGACGGTGCGCCATGTTTCGTCGGCCTATGTGACCTATGTGGCGGTCGACCGCGAGGGGCGGCCCGTGCCGGTGCCGTGCGTGGTTCCGGAGACAGAACATCAGAAGCGGCGGTTTGCGGATGCGGCGCGGCGGCGGGAGTTGCGTGCGGAGGAGACCAAACGGACGCGGGATGTTCGGGCTGCGCTGGGCGGCGGATGGCACGTTTGAGGACGACACGGGGGAGGAACGATCGATGAGAGCACAGGGGCAGGCCGGGCAGGACAGCAAGTATATTGCAGCGTTTGTTGCCGCCGGAGTTTTCTATCTCGCGGGCGCGATCTTCATGGTGATGGCGTTTTCGCCGCGACAGGCGGTGCCTCTGTTTCTGGGTGCGATGTTCTTCTTTGTCGGGTCTATTTGGGTGGTTATCGGAGCGAAGTACAAGAAGGATGCTGATCAGAGAAGCTGAACAGTGCGGATTGCTGACAGCATAGGAGATTTTGAATGGGACATATGGGAGCAGGAGCGCCGCAGCCGCCGCAGGGACCACAGCCGTTGCCTGGCGTGGCGCACGTGGTGGCGGTGGGCAGCGGCAAGGGCGGCGTGGGCAAGACCACGATTGCGGTGAACCTGGCGGTGGCGCTGGGCAAACTCGGCTACAAGGTCGGGCTGATCGACGCGGACATCTATGGGCCGAACGTGCCGATGATGCTGGGGCAGACGCGGCAGCCGAACATTGTCGGCGACAACCGCATTGGGCCGCTGGTCGGGCACGGCGTGAAGTTTATTTCCGTCGGACTGATCTCGCCCGGCGATAAGCCGATGGTGATGCGCGGGCCGATGCTGCACCAGATCATCCGGCAGTTCCTGCAGCAGGTGGAGTGGGGCGAACTGGACTTCCTGATCATCGACCTGCCTCCGGGCACGGGCGACGTGGTGATCTCGCTGGTGCAGACGGTGCCGCTGACGGGCGCGGTGGTGGTGTCAACGCCGAGCGATGTGAGTCTGCAGGATGCGCGGAAGGCGATTGAGATGTTCCACCAGGTGAAGGTGGAGGTGATCGGGATTGTGGAGAATATGAGCCACTTCACGTGCCCGCACTGCCAGCAGGTGATCGATATCTTTTCCAGTGGCGGGGCGGAGCGGACGGCGCAGCAGTATGGGCTGGAGTTCCTTGGGTCAGTGGAACTGGATGGGGCGATCCGCTCCGGCGGCGACCGCGGCTTGCCGGTGACGCTGGCGGGGCCGGAGAGCCCGGTGGCCAAGCCGTTTTTTGAAATGGCGCGGAAAGTGGCGGATCGGGCGAAGGAGATTGCCGGATCGAGCGAGGAGATTCTGGAAATCTCTTAGAGGCAGTTGCCAGTTGCCGGTTGTCGGTGAGCCAAACGGTGGCCAGAGAACGCCTCGTTCCCGATGGCGCTCGAGCGGCGGCTGGCTACCGGTTAGTTCCAGTGGCTTTTAGCTGTCGGATTTCCCGGGGGCTGGGGGAGCCTGGGTTCTCTCCGTA
>Ga0102924_1002956_pt1 | contig 18103 bp, 11 predicted proteins | sample PaiPotPPM11metaG_FD_80116 | JGI IMG/M metagenome (GOLD analysis project Ga0102924, IMG submission 80116) | Iron sulfur acid spring bacterial and archeal communities from Banff, Canada, to study Microbial Dark Matter (Phase II) - Paint Pots PPM... ...
GTGAGCGGCGCGGCTTATTCGGCAGCGATATCCCGAGTTCCGGTGCGGCTGCGCGCGATACCGGCGAATACGCCGTCGAGGATCGCAAGCCCCTGGTCGATTTCGTTGTCGGTGCAGACCATTGGCGGGACCAGCCGGATCACGTTTGTCCGGGCGTGGCTGCCGCGAGCCTGCACCAGCAGGCCCTTGGCCTCGCATTGCCGCACCGCCTCCCGACACATTTCGTTGGCCGGTTTGCGCGTCTCGCGATCTTCGACCAATTCGATGCCGAGCAGCACGCCGCGACCGCGCACGTCGCCGATAAAATCGTAGCGCCGGGCCATCGCGGTCACCGCCGTCTTGACCCGCGCTTCGATCGCAGCGGCGCGCTCGGGCAGCTTCTCCTCCAATACGATATCGATGCTGGCAACCCCGGCGGCGCAGGTGATCGGGTCGCAGGCATGCGAGCGAGTGGCGAAATAGCCGTTCTCGACAGCGCGCTCGGCGATCTCTGCGGTCGTGCATACGGCGCTGACCGGCAGGCCGGCGCCGAAATGCTTCGACACCGTCATGATGTCGGGCACAACATCTTCGTGCAGGTGCCCCCACATCTTGCCGGTCTTGCCGAGCCCGGTTTGCGACTCGTCCATGATCAGCAGCATGCCGCGCTCGCGGCAGTATTGTTGCAGCAGCTTCACATAACCAGGCGGCGGCACGACGATGCCGCCGGCGCTCATTACCGGCTCGATGATCATTGCCGCCGGTTTGCCGGTGAGGTTTGCGTCGGCCAGCTCCATGCTCGACGCCAGGCACTGCACGTCGCAGGACGGAAACGACTTGCCGACCGGACAGCGGTAGCAGAAAGGCGACAGGATCGCGGCCGTCGACGGCGCCGCAAGCCCGTGCCGCCCGCGGTTCCAGCCGAAGGTCAGCGAGCGGGTAATGAACGAAGTCGAGCCGTGCAGCGCCATATGCAGACCCAGCACATCGACCCCGCCGGTCGCCTTGCGCGCGAGATCGATCGCGGCCTCGATCGCGTCGCTGCCGCTGACCAGGAAGAGCGACTTCTGCAACGGCGGCGTCAGTATTTGCCCGAGGCGCTCATGCAGCTCGAGCCGGTCGACATTGAGGAAGGTCTTGGTCGAGTGGCTGATCGTCTGAAGATTGCGCTGCACCGCCGCGACATAACGCGGGTGATTGTGACCGAGGGCAGCCGCCATTTGGCCGGACCCAAAATCGAGATATTCCCGGCCCTGGGTATCAATCACCCAAACACCGCGGGCGGCGGCGATGACCGGCTTCGCCTCGAGCCCAGCCATGTATGCCGTCTTCGACGTCGGGATCATCCACTGATCCGCTATACGGCTGATCCGCTCGCGATCCATCCAATTATCCTTCCGACACGGGCCTTGCAGCCGGCATCATCTAACGCAGTCGACAGACTCACAATCGCAAATGCCGAAGAATTTTAGGATTGTGAACCCGCGCGCAGACCGCCGAAGGTCGATGTATCGCAGATAGATGTTACGGCCAGCGCCCATCGCATCTTCTGCCTGCCCGTCGCTTAACAACGGCGACGTTCGGCGCCGAGCCGGCGATTGGTGTTCGTCCCGAACGATCTAGCTGCTTGCCTCGGTCCAGCGGGCGTAGACCTTCATGCCCGTTTCGACTGGTCGCCGATCGGTCCTGCCCGGTTCTGCTCGAAGGCGATCAGCGGGCTGCCAATCGGCAGCCCGATGTGGCCGCGAAGCCGTGATAGATCATCTCTGTTGCGGCGCCTCTCCCCGCGGATCAGTCAATTTGCGTGCCAAAACGCCTTGCCATCCGCGCCGGTGCCACACGGCATTAGCGGCCGGTACGGCGGCGAGGGAATTCGACGAGGATCCGTCGCCTATGCGAACCCCGCCGCCGATGAACCCCGCCGCCGATACGGCTAAACGGGCCGGGAGCGAGTTGCGCTGCTACATGGACAGCGGGCGATGAGGTCAGCCGGCCGACCGCTCCCGAATCTGTGACGTGAAATCCGCGGCGTGGGGCTTAATCTATTGTACGCTGCCACGGGAGGACTTCGCGATGCCTATCGGCCGATCGACTTCGATTATGGTGATTGCCGCCACGGTAGGCGCGGCGTTCTGGGCCTCTTCCTCCGTCGCTGAGGAGAAACGCGCGATCCCGAGCCCGGGGGTCGACGAGCCGGCCGCCGCCGCGGCGGCCGTGGAGGTAGCCGTCCTTGCCGGCGGCTGCTTCTGGGGCGTTCAGGGCGTCTTCCAGCATGTCGATGGTGTCACCAGCGCCGTATCGGGCTATGCGGGCGGCGCGAAGGACACCGCCGACTACGAAAAGGTCAGCACCGGCACGACGGGCCATGCGGAGTCGGTCCGGATCACCTTCGACCCGCGACGGATCAGCTATGGCCGACTGCTCCAGATCTACTTCGCGGTAGCACACGACCCGACCGAGCTGAACCGCCAGGGTCCCGATCGAGGAACCCAGTACCGGTCGGCGATCTTCCCGACAAATTCCGAGCAGGCGCGGATTGCCGAAGCCTACATCACCCAACTGAATCGTGCCCACTCGTTTCCCGCGACAATTGCGACGAAGATCGAGCCGAACCGGCAATTCGTCGCTGCCGAGGACTACCATCAGGACTACCTGACCCAGCACCCGTCGCAGCCTTATATCGCGATCAATGACCTGCCGAAGATCGACGAACTGAAACGTCTGTTCCCCGATCTCTATCGGGAGGCGCCCGTACTGGTGGCAGCCGCGCGGTCGGGCCGCTGAACGACCGGAATACAAAGCCGCCATAGCGCGCGGCATCGATGCCGCCGTCTTCGTTCGGCCGCAGCTCGATGCAGTCGACGCCCGGGGCCAACAACGTTTCGCTAGCCGCGTATCGAAAGCGGTCAAGAATACCGGCCAGGGCCGCGTAGAGTCGTCCGATCGAACCTGTCTGCCGCGCCTGGGTGGGGCAGTCTTGTCATATCGCTGTGGGAATGGACGTGATCGCAATAAGATGGTCGCGGACCTCTCGTGCACGGCGGTTCGGGGAGATGCGGGAGAAAGCGATATGGCAGAAGAAATTCGATTGGGCCTGATCGGGGCCAGCGTCAGGGGCACCTGGTCATCCCGCTCCCACCTTCCGGCGGTGCAGGCCAGCTCGGAGGTGGAGTTGACGGCAGTCTGCACCACCAAGGCAGACAGCGCCGAGGCAGCTCGACAGGCCTATGGCGCGCGGCTGGCATTTGACGATTATCGCCGAATGATTGCCTCCCCGGAGATCGACGCGGTCGCGGTCGTGGTGCGCGTCCCGTCTCATTATGCACCGGTCAAGGCGGCACTGGAGGCGGGCAAGCACGTCTATTGCGAATGGCCGCTCGGACGGACGACGATCGAAGCCGAGGAGCTGGCGGCCTTGGCCAAGGCCAAGGGCGTGGTCACGGCAATAGGCCTGCAGGCGCGGGTCAATCCCGCCCTGATGCACATGAAGGAACTGGTCGAGGCCGGTTATGTCGGTGAGATGATGGCGGTCCATGTCAGCATGATCCGCGACGGCGTGCTGACGCGACCGTCGCACCGCACATGGCAACGCGACGCCGAGCTCGGCGCCAATACGCTGACCATTGCCAATGGCCACACGATCGACGCGATGCGTTTCGTCACCGGTGATTTTGCCCAACTCTCGGCGGTTGTCACAACCCAGGCGAAGCAGTGGCTCGACACTGGCACCAACACGCTGCTCGATGTCACCGCGCCCGACAACGTAGCGATCAGCGGCAAGTTGGCGAACGGCGCCATTGTGTCAAGCCATGTTGGTCACATCCCGTTCGCCGGCAGCGGTTATCGCATGGAAATCTATGGCCGAGAGGGGACGCTGGTTGCATCGGGTGAAGATTCACCGCAGCTCGGCGAAGTTTTCCTTCATGGCGCGAAGGGCGCGGCGGCTCTCGCACCGATCCTGGTGCCGGAGCGTTTCAGCTTTGCCACCCCTGACACGCCGTCGGGCGAGGCAGCCAATGTCGGACAAATGTACGCTCTATTTGCCGCCGCAATTCGGGGCCGTGAAAACGGCCTGCCGAGCTTTGCGACCGCGGTTGAGCTGCACCGCCTCGTCGATGCGATCAACCGAGCGTCCAGCGATGGCCGCGGAGTGAAGTTTGGCTAGCGTCAGGATCGACCACCACGCCAGAAAGCGCTTGGCGCTCGTCGCCGACACCTCGATCTTCGGCCTCGCGCGTGGCGCGAGAACTCTACGACATCGTTCGCCGAGGAGGACGACGCACGGACACCGCCTCGGCGCCAACGGGCCACCAAGGCGATCTCAAACGTAATCCTAAGGATGAGACCGGCATCCGCTGCGCGACGAGATGTTGACGAAACACTGTTCCGGTCGCTGTCGGCACGTACGGGCCGTGCTTGAGGCATGGAGCGCCGTTACAACGAAGATTAGAGGCGAGATGCGCTAGCACGGCGGCGGGAGCGACTCCGATGAAAATTTATGTTCTGTCTTATCTTGCGACGGCAGTTGTGTTGCTCGTTTGCGATATCGTGTGGCTGTCCACGACCGCCAACACGCTTTACCGGCCGCTGCTCGGCGATTTGCTGCTGGAAAAATTCAGCGTGGTGCCGGCGGTCGTGTTCTACGTGGTTTATGTTGCCGGCGTGGTCTTCTTTGCGATTTCGCCGGCGATTACGTCAGGCCGCTGGACGACCGCGTTGGTGTATGGCGCGCTGTTCGGTTTCGTCGCTTACGCGACCTACGATCTGACCAACCAAACGACGCTGAAATCCTGGCCGGCGACGATCACCGTCGTCGATCTATGCTGGGGAACGGTGCTCACCTCAGTCTCGGCGACGCTCGGCTACGTCATCGCTACCGCGCTTGCGAAGGCAACCAGCGCTTAGTCTAACGAACACCTCGCCGCCACGGGAGGAAACTGGGCGCTCACCGGCCAGTGCCATTACGAACCGGCTTGACTTCGCGCGCAGCGAACCAATCGGGCAGCTTGGCAATGTCGAAGAGGATAATCTTGCCGATCGAGATTCTGGGTGGGCCAATCCCGCGGGCAGTCCATCGATGAGCCGCGCGCCGGACGCAACACGGCAATCGGGGGGCTTATAATCCTCTGGCACATACGGCTGCGGGGGGCTTTCAGCGATCACCGACTACAGCATATTCGCGGCCGGCGACGTGGTGCTGCAATCCGGGCTGACCTACCGCAAGGCGCGCCTAGCCTATAAGACCTACGGCACGCTCGACGCCGCAAAGTCGAATGTGATCGTCTATCCGACGTCGTACGGTGCCCAGCATTACGATCTCGAATGGGCGATCGCACCGGGGAAGGCGCGCGACCCGACCCGCTATTTCATCGTCATCGTCAACAAGTTCGGCAATGGCCTGTCGTCGTCGCCGAGCAACACGCCGCCGCCATTCGACCGCGGCCGCTACCCGCATTTCACGATGACCGACAATGTGCGCGTGCAGCAGCGCCTGTTGCAGGAGGTGTTCGGGATCGAGCGGGTGCACCTCGTCTATGGGTTCTCGATGGGGGCGCAACAGGCGTTCCATTGGGGCGCGCTGTTCCCCGACCGGGTCGAGCGCATTGCCCCGATCTGCGGCTCGGCGAAAACATCGCCGCATAATTTCGTGTTTCTCGAGGGCGTGAAGGCGGCGCTGACCGCCGACCCGGCGTGGCAGGATGGCTGGTTCGCCACCCCGCCGACGCGCGGTTTCCAGGCGATGGGCCGCGTCTACGCGGGCTGGGGGTTGAGCCAGGCCTTCTACCGCGAGGAGGTGTGGAAGAGGCTCGGGTTTTCCTCGCTCGAAGATTTCCTCGTCGGCAGCTGGGAGGCGAATTTCCGGCGGCGCGACCCCAACGACCTGCTGGCGATGCTGTGGACCTGGCAGCACGCCGATATCAGCACCAATGAATTATACGGCGGAGATATCGACAAGGCGCTCCGCGGGATCACCGCGAAGGCAATCGTGATGCCGTGCGAGACCGACCTCTATTTCACCGTTGAGGACAACCGCCGCGAGGTTGCGGGCATGCCGAACGCCGAACTGCGCCCGATCCCGTCGATTTGGGGCCACCGCGCCGGCAACCCCGCGGCCAACCCGGCGGATGCCAAATTCATCGACGACGCGGTGAAGGAGTTGCTGGCGGGAAGCTGACAGCTGCATCCGCAGGGCGGCTCCATGCAGACCAACCCGATGGCGCGGCGGCGCATGCCGGCGCGCGAGTTCAGGTCTACTCTATTAAAGAAGCAGCCAAGGAGGCGTTGTAGCATGCTCGCGCGGCGCCGTTTGATCGTTGATTGATCGACGGCCTGTCAGCCGCGCTCAGCGGCGAGAGCACGATCGAAACGGCCAAATCCAGCAAGCAATTTCGACGGCTACGCGCCGCTGCGGATCGATGCGTGCCCCGAAATCGTCGTTGACCGAAGCCTCGAAACCCAGCAATTCTGCGCCCTGGAAGAGTACCGCTCCCGGTGGGGCGCGCGGGCTTCAAACCCGTTGGAGGGCGCCAGGCGTCCTTGGTAGGTTCGACTCCTGCCTCTTCCGTGATTTCGATGATAAATCGTCGCCAACCTATCCATTGTACCTGTTGGCTGGAGCAACTTCCGGTCCGGGTATGGTGGTTGGGCGGACTCGCACCACCTTAACCGAACGATCGTTCGGTTAAGGCTATAACGCAGGTGGAGAGGCGGTTCGTCGCCCAGTACGCGTCTCCGACAACGAGCGGGAAATCTTTGAAAACGGACCGCAGAAGGTCTGCAGCCCTACCCGCGCGTGTATTGACCGCAGCCGCGGCGTGGACCAGGCATGCGACTGGCGCGTGGGAAGAAGTGCCGAGCATCCCGTCGCCGTCCCCAATCTTAGATAGTGCTTCACGATGCATTCTGCTGCGTTCTTCGGAAAACGCGGATCGCGCGAGCGATGGTCGGGAAATCGGACTGTGATGCCTTCACAAGCCATAAGAAGGTTAATTCCGGCAACCGTATCGTAAGCAAGCGGTGTCGGTGCAGTTTTATCCTGAGTAAGGGCTGCATCGGAGATAAGTGCGGCGCAAAGGTCTGCGAAGAAGCCGCCCTCGGTATCAGATGATATGGCCCGGCAAGGTCATTGCCGCCGCATCAAGCCCGGCCGGTAAAGAAATCGAAACTATTCTCGCTCAGATTTTAGGCAAAGAGAGACGAGCATGCGCCTCAAGACTGTCTTCCTGGCCGGTATGGGCCTGTGTTCCGGCTTGGCGCTCCTGGTGGCCCTGGTCGTGGTCGTGCAGGAATGGCGCCATCTGAAGGCCGTCGACCAGGCCGCCGCCGCCGCCACGGCTCTCAGTCCAGCCCTCTCTGTATCGGAACGACTCGCCCTCGAACGGGGCGGGTACAACGAGGCGCTGTTCAGGGACGCGCAAGCATCGGCCGCGGGACTCACCATATTGGAGCGTCTTCGCACAAATACCGACAACGCGTTCGATAGCACCTTTGCGGCACTGCGCGTCGCTCGCTATCCGGAAGCGGAACGCCATGCCACTGCGTTGCAGGCGATTCACGAGTCTCTCGCAAAACTGCGGGTCAAGGCTCAGACCGAGATCGCTCGCCCCAAGGCCGAACGAGATCCCGTTTTCGTTTCGCAGTACGCCCAATCGGTCTTCGACGTAACCGGCCAAGTCACGAGTCTTCAGGCCGGTATCGAAATGGCTATCGATCGCGTCGAGCCTCATATCGGCCAGTATGCGGGTGTGGCTCGCGTCATCGGTCTGTTGCGTGACTTCGCCGGGCGGAAGCAGACCCTGTACGTCCAAATCCTATCCGGCGGCCGCTCGGTCGACCCGGAAATGGAACGGCTGCTTGCCGATGCGGACGCACGGATCGACGTTTTATGGAACCGCGCCCTGACGATGATCAGCCTGTCCGACGACCCCCGCCTTGTGGCCATGGCTGAAACTGTCGGGCGTGAGTATTTCGCGGCAAATACAACCGTTTATAACCGCATCCATGCGACGCATCCGGCGAGCGCGGGTTGGCCGGGAGATGTTGCCAGCTTTCGGGCATGGGGGGTTCCCACGCTCCAGGCGATCCTCAAACTTCGCGATGCTGCCTTGGATGTGGCAAGCGAGGGAATGATAGCGCAGAGGAATGAGGCGATTGCCGATTTGGGCATCGGTCTGGGCGTTGCCGTTGTCGTGGTCCTGACCGCGTCTTCCTTCGCAATCTATTTCAGCCGGGCTGTTGTCTATCCGCTCACCCGCATCGAAAGCGCAGTAACGGAGATCGCTGCGGGCAATTTGAGCGTCGAAGTACCCCAAGGCGGCCGCGCGGCCAATGAAATCGGCCGTGTCGCTGGTGCTGTCGATACGCTCCGCCGCAAGCTCATCGAAACCGGCGACGAGCGGGACGAACGCGAAGAGCAGTTACGCTCGGCCAAGGCGGCGGCAGAAGAGGCAAGCCGAGCCAAGTCCCAATTCCTCGCAAATATGAGCCACGAGCTGCGTACGCCCCTGAACGCGATCATCGGCTTCGCCGATCTGATGCTGAACGAACTATTCGGTCCATTGTCGGCGCGGTATCGTGGCTACATCGCAGACATCCAACATAGCGGTAAGCATCTGCTAGACGTGATCAGCGACGTGCTCGATTTCGCAACAATCGAGGCGGGGCACCTTCGTCTCGAAGAGGAATGCTTCGCCTTGCGGACCGCCATCGAAGCCTCGCTCCACATGGTCGAGCCCCGAGCCAAACACGAAGGGATCGAAATTGATAGTCGCCTCAACGTCGACTTCCAGATGCGCGGCGACGAACGGCGGGTTCGACAAGTCTTGCTGAATTTGCTTTCCAATGCAGTGAAGTTCACGCCGCGAGGCGGACGCATTGACGTTGAGGCCTGGCGCGATGTCGATGGTGAGATCGCGATCGCTGTGCGCGATACCGGGATCGGTATTGCCGAGGACGATCTCACGCGCGTTTTGGAGATTTTCGTCCAGGCCGAAAACGCTACCAGCAAGGCCAATGAGGGGACCGGGCTGGGCCTGCCGCTGACGAAAAGCCTCGTTGAGGCAATGGGGGGCAGACTGACATTGCAGAGCGAGGTTGGGGTTGGAACCGTGGCGACAGTACGGTTGCCCCCGAACAGGGTGATTGACGCGGCCTCGACCACGCTCGGTGTCGAGTCGGGATCGACGAAATCCGCTGCTTGACCTGTACCAGCCTTGCTGCCGCATCCGTGCGGATTGGCAGCTCAGCGACCCTGCTCGACCCTCAAGCTGCTCGCCGGCAGCGGTCGCAACAATTCAGCCTCGGGCACAGTTAGATCGAGCCAAGCGAGCCAGTCTGCAGGGTCGAGCACAACCACCTGTCGATCGTGGATCGGCGCCCCATCGCGTCCAGGCCCGGGGGTCAGGATTGTTAACACCACGAGCCGCTCGCTGAGATTCTAAAGAATGCTTGATGCACCGCATATGAGGTAAGCCGGAGCGGCCTGCACCATTTTTTTCAGTCAACCCGGTGGTCGGGGCGGCCGGAATAGCGGCAAGGAGTCGAGTCCATCTCCCTCGTCACCGATCATGGGCGGGGATGATCTGAGACATTGCGGTTTGCGCCGTCACTTGCCACGGCAAGATGTGCATGCGTCGAACTTTTTCGATGCACGGGTCGTGCTGCCGCCGGGTCAGCCGACGCCAGTAATCGAGTTCGGCCGATTTGCTACCTCTCCTGCAAAACCTCTTGCGTCTTAGCCTTCGCCGGTGTGACATTCGCGCCGCGGTGTCCCTGTGGGTCTTTCCAAACGCTCCGTTCCCCCTTGGAAAGGATCACAGAGGAGAGAGCACATGATCACCGCAACGGATGACGACTTGTCCACCCGAACCCGCGGAACCCGAAAGGATGGTTCTGCGGCCGACGCGGTACTGCTCGCGCTGATCGACGAACTGCGGGAGTGCGAGAAGCGCCGGGAGGATCTATTAAATCGCCTCTCGATCGAGGACGGCGACAATCAGACCGCAGGTGCATTGAAGGCCGCGTGCGACATTGCGATGACGATCTATTCGCGGATTGCCGCGATGAAGCCGACTACTGTCGCCGGTGTGCTCTGTCAGCTTGAACTGGCAGCCAGTGGTTGGGTTGCGCCATCGACGGTGCCGATCGCAATGGCGGGCCTCCGCGAGATCGCCAACCGTCCGCCGCCCCTGAAGGTGGGCAGGCTTCCGTCTGCTCCGCCGATGTCCTCCGCCTTCGCCAGGTTTGAGGTAGCCGCCGGCGCCGGCCCGGCGTGACTGCTCGCGCGGAGCGGCAGGGGCCTGAGGCACAGCCCCGTGGATCACGGCGCTATGGTTCCCTTATCATCGTCGGGCGCGCGGGCCCGCATCCGCATTGTCTGTCGTCTATAGGGCAGGAACGACGTTCGGTACTGAATGCTAGATCAATCCGACGGATATGACGAACGCCGGCCGTCAGTGCGAGGACATAAGTGATCGTCAGGGCGAATTGGGTGGGCGATTCCGTTGAGTTGACGCCAACGAGCCTGTCATGCTCGCGCGTTCCGGACCAGCGCTCCGCCTTATCGCCGCTGCTGATAACGAGCGGCTGTCGCAGCTTGGGTTTTGTTGGAGACCGTGAATGATCAGAGTGTCGCGCCTGCCGCTTGTGCTTCCGTTGTGCCTTTTGTTGGTCTGTTTCGCGGGAGCGATGCCCAGCCGAGCCCAGGTCGACGTGGTTCGCATCCCGCTCGGAGCGGGCGGCTTTGGGTTTCTGCCGCTCTATGTGATGCAAGCACGCGGCCTGATCGAAAAGCATGCGCACGAAGCTGGCCTCGGTGAATTGAAGGTTGACTGGATCAAGGTCGGCGGTCCGACGGCAGTCAACGATGCGTTGCTGTCGGGTTCGGCCGATTTTATCGCCGCCGGGCCGCCGGGGTTCCTGACCCTTTGGTCGCGCACGACGACTTCGCTCAAGGTCAAGAGCGTCGCGGCGATGACGGCTCTGCCGACTTTTTTGACGACCCGCCTGGAAAGGCTGAAGTCGCTCGATGATTTTCAGCCGGGCGACAAGATTGCCGTGACGGCGCCGCGGGTCTCGATCGTCTCGATCTGTATGCAGATGTATGCACGACAAAAATACGGCGCCGCCGAGACCTATCGGTACGAGGCGATGAGCCTGCCGATGAGCCATCCCGACGCCACGATCGCGATGCTCAGCGGCAACAACATCATCGCCGCCGATTGGTCGTCGCCGCCTTTCTATGAGCGCGAGCTGAAGAACCCAGCCATCCACACGATTACCGACACAGACAAAGTCCTGGGCGGCTCGGCGACGTTCACGATGCTGTCGGCGACCAGCAAGTTCCGTGAAGCAAACCCGAAAGCCTACGCTGCGGTGCTGGCGGCGCTGAAGGACGCGGTCGCGCTGATCCAGACGGACAAGGAAGCGGCCGCCAAGATTTTCCTGGAGAAGGAACCAGGCGGCTTCAGCGAGGCAGAAATCGTCGAGGTGCTCAACAGCCCCCAGATGAAATTCGGCACCACGCCACAGGCAATAATGAAATACGCGAACTTCATGTACGACACAGGTCTGATCAAGATCCGCCCGGAATCTTGGCAGGATGTGTTCTTTCCGGAAATCCACGACGCGCCGGGCAATTGACCCGCGGTTCAGTGCTGCATGCCCCAGCGGCGCACCGTGCGTTCCTCGATGCTGCGGAACACGATGCTCTCCATGAATAGACCGATGATGATCACGGTCAGGAGCCCGGCAAATACCGCCGCGATATCGAGCGAATTGCGGTTCTCGAAAATGAACCAGCCGATACCGCCCGAGCCCGAGCTGACGCCGAACACCAGTTCGGCCGCGATCAGGGTACGCCAGGCAAATGCCCAGCCGATCTTCAGCCCCGCCAGGATCGAAGGAAATGCCGCCGGTATCAGGATTTTCAGCACAAAGCGTACGCCCTTCAGGCCGTAATTTTGGCCGGCCATGCGCAGCGTCTCCGATACCGCCAGGAAACCGCTATGCGTGTTGAGCGAGACTGGCCACAGCACCGAATGAATCAGCACAAAGACGATGCTGGGAGTCCCAAGCCCGAACCATAACAGGGCCAACGGCAAAAGCGCGATCGCCGGCAGCGGATTGAACATCGCTGTCAGAGTGGAGAGGATGTCGGTGCCGATGCGGGTCGACACCGCGAAGGTCGTCAGCACCGCAGCCAGCCCGATGCCGATTGAATAGCCGATCAGCAGCACCTTGATCGAGGCCCAGATCCGCTCCAACAGCATCCCTGTGGTCAGCGCATCCCACAGCGCCGCGACGGTGTCGCGGAAGGTCGGCAGGATCAGCGGATTGTCGAGCGGCTGCGCGTATGCCTGCCATATGGCGCAGAGCGCGACCAGAATGGCCAACCGGCGCAGGGCGGTGATGCCGACCAGCCGCTCCCAAACCGACAACGGGCGGGCGATATCGCCGATATTCCGCGCATCAAGGGTGGACCGCTCGATCTCGGGCCGCACCGGTGGAACTGCTGGGACGCCCCTGTCGTGGTCGGTCGACGCGATCGTCACCGCACCCCCTCTTCCTCGATACGTTCGGCGAACAGCATGTCGTGGATGCGGTTCTGCAAAGCGACAAACTCGGCGCCGCCGCTGTCGTAGCCGTGCATGCCGGCATTGAGCTCCGCCTTGACCTGGCCAGGATGCGGCGATAGCACCAGAATGCGATTGCCGACGATGATCGCCTCCTCGATCGAATGGGTGACGAACAGCATCGTGAAGCGGATGTCCTCCCACAATTGCAGCAGCTCCTCCTGCATCTTGCGGCGGGTCAGCGCATCGAGCGCCGCAAACGGCTCATCCATCAGCAAGATGTCCGGTTCCATTGCCATCGCTCGGGCAATGGCGACACGCTGCTTCATGCCGCCCGACAGCATGTGCGGGTAGACGTCGGCGAAGCCGCCGAGCCCAACCTTCTCGATCGCCGCGAGCGCCCGCTCGGCTGCATCGCCGCGGCCGCAAACTCCGGCGGTGACGAGCGGAAACATGATGTTCTGCCGGACCGTCTTCCACGGCAGCAACTGGTCGAATTCCTGGAACACCATCATGCGGTCGGGGCCCGGCTTGCGCACCGGCGCGCCGTTGATCTGGATCGTGCCCTCGACCGGCTTGACGAAGCCGGCGACGGCCTTCAACAGGCTCGACTTCCCGCAGCCGGACGGTCCCAGGAGAATGAACCGGTCACCGCGGTACACCGAAAAATCGACGCGATAAGTGGCGGTGACCAGATGTTGCCTGGTCTTGTACTGCAGCGTCACCCCGCGAACATCGAGAAGCACGCCGGCGGGCCCAGCTTGTGGCGCAACTGCCAGCGCCTCCGACATTGCAATGTCCCTTATAATCATTCGCGTCGGTCGGCCAAGCTAAGCAAGACCCGATGAACCGTCAAACGCCCGGGATCGCGCTGCATAGCCGCACGATCTCGCCGGCATCGCGCTCCTGCTCCAGTACCCGCACCCGCCGAATGATCTCGGCGGTGCGCTCGGGTCCGATCGCGGCTCGGGCATTGGCCTCGAATTTTTGCTCTATTTCGTCCGCTGTCATCGGGTTCTGCGGACTGCCGTGGTTAAAGGGCTGAATGTGTTCGAGGCGGCGACCATCGACCGTCTCGACAACAACCCAGCCGCGCCATTGCTCGCGACCCGGCGCGTTATCGTCCACCTCGCATTCGACACGGCTCGCCAGATCCAGCAGTGCGGGGTTGCGCAGCCGTTCCGGGTTGTAGCTTTCAAGGTCGAGCTTGCCGTAGGTGAATACCTCTGCCAGCGAGAACTGCATGCTGACGCGGCCGTGCCAAGTCGTCGCGGGGCGAATCTTTTCGGCCCGCGGCTCGGCCACGATCGGCACCATATAATCGGCGATCCGGCAAGTGATCTTGGCGATCTGGTCAGGGCGCAACCCATCCTCGTAAAACTTTCGCGCCGCGTCGAGGAAGGCATGGAACAGATGACCGGTCGGATAGGGCTTGAACGAGATCCGCCGGCTCTCCCATTCGCGGCCGAGCCCGCTCAGCATCCGTTCGTAGTCGAACCGGTAGCCCGGCTCGCGCACATGCTGGTGAAAGAAGCCCCACCGCCCCTCGAACACTTCGTCCGGCCCGGTCACGCCCGCCGCCGCCAGTCGAGCCGCGGTGATTCCCGATTGCGCGGCGAGCCCGGGATGCAGCGATTTGGCCGATGCGCCGTCGCTCCAGCTCTGCATGCTGCCGGAGGTCATGCTGCCGGCGATACCCGCGGCGTGCGCGGTGCGGGCCGGGTCGAGGCCGAGAAGGCGGCACACGGCATAGGTGGCACCGAACGCCCCGACGATCCCGGTCGGATGATAGCCGGATTTATAGAATTCCCCCGGGGCGGCGATGCCGATCCGGCATACGATCTCATTGCCGGCGGCGACGGCGGCTATCAACTCCCGTCCAGCCAGGCAACCGGCCTCGCAGACAGCCAATGAGGCGGCGACAACCGGGCTGCTAACGTGGATCGCGGTCTCGTTGTGGGTATCGTCAAACTCGAATTCATGGGCGAGGGCACCGTTCACGAGGGCGGCGAGTTGCGCCGGCATCCGGGTTCCATACCCCAGAACCGTGCTCTCCTCACCGGTCCCCATCCGCAGCACGGCGCCATAGACCGAGCGGCCGAACGCGGTGCCGATGCTCGGCAGCGCAACCCCGATCACGTCAAGGATGCGCAACTTGGTCAGCGTCAGGATGTCTTGCGGAAGATCCTCAAACCGCTGATTCCCGCCCCATTCGGCAAGCCTGGCGCTGTATGAACTCGACATGACAATCTCTCAACTCCACCAGTCACGCGGCCACGCCGCCTATGTGCGTTCCAAACGCCTACCATATGACGGGGCAATTAACATGATTGCCAGCGACCCGGTGAATGTCGTGAAGATCACCTTCGCCAAGGGCGCGCCTCGTTGGGCGACCCTTCAGGCCCGTTCAACTCCAGCATCGAAGGCAACACCAACCGTGCCATCGATTTCAATGACGGGGACAAGGTTGACGAAAAGGTCGTGAATAGGGTCGGGCGGCAAGGGTTACCTCGGCACGATCCGAGAGGACCTTTCCGTGATGGGTTGTCTCGGGAGACCGGCTTTTTGCCGCCGCATCTAAGGATGTTTTGTTCTCCGATAGGCAATCGCAGCATGCGGTTGGGATCGCCTTGCAAGCAAAGATGACGGCGCGGTGTAAACCGAAGGGGTAAGCCGCGGAACACCTCCCAAGTGAGCCCGTTGAGAGAATAAGCCTCGCTGGTGGCCGGCGGCATCCAAACCTCGCCACCGGTTCGCCGACGGGCCGTCCAAGCTTTCATGGAATTGCGATGAACACGACTTCAGCGGCCTGGCTCCAATGAGCGTAGCGGACAGCCTGGCCGCTCCCCATACGCGCCGCGCGCATGTCACCGCCAAAACTGGCGGTCGAGAAGCCGCTGAATTCGTTCCGTATTCCCCGCGGCAAGCGGCGCCTTTGGCGCGCGACTTGCGACGCGAGATCGCCGGCGAGGTGCGCTTCTCCGACAGCGATCGTGCGCTCTATTCGACCGACAGCTCCAATTACCGCCAGGTGCCGATCGGCGTGGTGATCCCGCGCAGCATCGGCGACCTCGTGACGACGATGCGGCTGTGCCGTGAGCACGGCGCGCCGTTCCTGTCGCGCGGCGGCGGCACCAGTCTCGCCGGCCAGTGCTGCAACACCGCGGTCGTCGTCGATTACTCGAAATACCTGAACCACATCCTGACGATCGACCCGGACGAAAAGATCGCCTGGGTCGAGCCCGGCACGGTCCTCGACGATCTGCGCGACGCGGCCGAGCAGTATCACCTGACGTTCGGGCCGGACCCGTCGACGCACAACCACAACACCCTCGGCGGGATGATCGGCAACAACTCCTGCGGCGTGCATTCGGTGATGGCCGGCCGCACCGCCGACAACGTTCACGAACTGGACGTGCTGACCTATGACGGGCTGCGGCTTCGCGTCGGGCCGACCAGTGACGAACAGTTGCAGCAGATCGTCGCCGCCGGCGGCCGACGCGGCGATATTTATCGGGCGCTCGACTCGTTGCGCCGGCGTTACGCCGAGCTGATCCACGCGCGCTATCCGCGCATTCCGCGCCGGGTGTCGGGCTACAACCTCGACAATCTGCTGCCGGAGAACGGCTTCAACATCGCCCGCGCGCTGGTCGGCTCCGAGGGCACCTGCGTCGCCGTGGTGAAGGCCGGGCTGCGGCTCGTCCACAGCCCGCCGGAACGGGTCGTGGTGGCGATCGGGTTTCCCGACATCTTCACCGCCGGCGATGCGGTGCCGCTGGTGCGCTCGCACGGGCCGATCGGCCTTGAAGGCATGGACCAGCGCCTCGTCGACTACATGCGCATCAAGCATTTCCACGAACAGGCGATCGAGTCGCTGCCGGAAGGCTCCGGCTGGCTGACCGCCGAGTTCGGCGGCGACACCGAGCAGAAGGCCGTCGAGCAGGCCCAGGCATTGATCGCTGCCTTGCAGAAGGAGCACGAGGTCGCCGACGCCAAGCTGATCCGGAACAAGGCCGAGCAGGCGCGGATCTGGGCCGTGCGCAAGGCCGGGCTCGGCGCCACCGCCTATGTGCCGGGGAAGCCCGATACCTGGGAGGGCTGGGAGGATTCGGCGGTGCCGCCGGACAAGGTCGGCGATTACCTGCGCGACCTCGACAAATTGGCAAAGCGCTACGGCTACGAATCGGCGTTATACGGCCATTTCGGTGACGGCTGCATTCATTGCCGCTGGAATTTCGGCTTGCGCAGCGAGGACGGCGTCAAGCAGTGGCGCCAATTTCTCGACGAGGCCGGCGATCTCGTCGTCAGCTATGGCGGCTCGCTGTCGGGCGAGCATGGCGACGGCCAGTCGAAGGCCGAGATGCTCGGCAAGATGTATGGGCCCGAGCTGCTGGAAGCGTTCCGCGAGTTCAAGTCGATCTGGGACCCGGAGTGGAAGATGAACCCGGGCAAGGTCGTCGATCCCTACCCAATCACGTCCAACCTGCGGCTGGGGCCCGACTACCGGCCGCCGAAACTCGAGACCCGGTTTTCCTTTCCGACGGAAGGCGGCTGGGACCGCGCCGCGTTCCGCTGCGTAGGGATCGGCGAATGCCGCCACAACCGCGACTACGAAGGCGTCATGTGCCCGAGCTACCGGGCGACGCATGAGGAGAAGCATTCGACGCGCGGCCGCGCCCATCTGCTGTTCGAAATGATGCATGGCGGGCCGCTCAAGGACGGCTGGAAGAGCGACGCCGTCGAGGACGCGCTGAACCTGTGCCTCGCCTGCAAGGGCTGCAAGCACGATTGCCCAGTCAACGTCGACATGGCGACGTACAAGGCCGAATTCCGCTCGCATTACTACAAGGGAAAACTGCGGCCGCGCGCCGCCTATTCGATGGGCCTGATCCACTGGTGGGCACGCGCGGCAAGCGTGTTTCCGGCACTGGCGAACATGCTGTCGCAGACGCCCGGGATCGCCGCCGCCGTCAAATTTGCCGGCGGGCTGGCGCAGCAGCGCCGGATCCCGGAATTCCCGGCCGAGACGTTCCGCGACTGGTTCGCGCGCCACCCGGCGCGGAACCCCGCCGGACCGGAGGTGCTGCTATTTCCGGACACCTTCAACAATTTCCTGCGGCCGGAAACCGCGATCGCCGCGCTGCATGTTTTGGAAGCGGCCGGCTGGCGGGTGACGATTCCGGAGCGCACGGTATGCTGCGGCCGCCCGCTCTACGATTGGGGCATGCTCGACACCGCCGACAAGCTGTTGCGGCAATTGCTCGACACGCTCGGCCCGGCGCTGGCGCGCGGCGTGCCCGTGGTTGGGCTGGAGCCGGCCTGCGTCTCCGCCTTCCGCGACGAGATCCCGGCGCTGTTCCCGAACGACCAGCGCGCCAGCCAATTGCAGCGCCAAAGCTATATGTTGGCCCAGCTCGTCACCGAGCGTTGCCCCGATTTGCACCTGCCGGCGGAATGGGGCGACAAGGCGCTGGTGCAAATCCACTGTCACCAGCATGCCGTATTACAGCCGAAGGGCGAGGTCGAGCTGCTGGAAAAGGTGGGTTTCGACA
>Ga0102924_1002957_pt1 | contig 18101 bp, 17 predicted proteins | sample PaiPotPPM11metaG_FD_80116 | JGI IMG/M metagenome (GOLD analysis project Ga0102924, IMG submission 80116) | Iron sulfur acid spring bacterial and archeal communities from Banff, Canada, to study Microbial Dark Matter (Phase II) - Paint Pots PPM... ...
CCCCCGCGCCCGTCCTGCCCCACGTCGACACCGCCGTGGGCCAAGACGTCCTCGACCGCATCAACGCCGCGCTGCACACCTACCCGACCGGGTTCACCGTCCACCCCAAGCTCGAGCGGGTATTCGCCAACCGGGCCAAGGCCTACGAAGCCGGGACGGTGGACTGGGCGCTGGCCGAGGCCATGGCCTACGGCTCGCTGCTCCTCGAGGGGATCGACGTCCGGCTGGCCGGCCAGGACACCCGCCGGGGGACGTTCAGCCACCGCAACTCGACGCTCGTCGACCACGTCACGGGGGCCGAGTACGTGCCCCTCGCCAACCTGGCACCGGACACCCAGGGCCCGAGCGGCCCCCCCGAGCGGGGGGGGCCAGGCCGGTTCTTCTGCTACGACTCGCTGCTCTCCGAGTATGCCGCCCTGGGGTTCGAGTACGGCTACTCGGTGGTGGCCAAGGACGCCCTGGTGGCCTGGGAGGCCCAGTTCGGGGACTTCTTCAACGGCGCCCAGATCATCATCGACCAGTTCATCACCGCCGCCGAGGAGAAGTGGGGCCAGTCCTCGGGCCTGGTGATGCTCCTGCCGCACGGCTACGAGGGACAGGGGGCCGAGCACTCCTCGGCCCGGCTGGAGCGCTGGCTCCAGGCGTGCGCCAACGACAACCTCCAGGTGGTCAACCCCACCAACGCCGCCCAGTTCTTCCACCTCCTCCGCCGTCAGGTGCTGCGGACGGTGCGCAAGCCGCTCGTGGTCATGGCGCCGAAGTCGGGTCTGCGGCTGCGCGAGTACCAGTCCCCGGCGACGGCGCTGTCGTCAGGGACGTTCGCCGAGGTGTTGGACGATCCCGGCGTGGACGACCCATCGGCGGTGCGACGCGTGATCCTGTGCTCGGGCAAGGTCGCCTACAAGCTCCTTGGCCGGCGCGGCCCCTCGGAGGCCGTGGTCCGGGTGGAGCAGATCTATCCCTGGCCGGCCGAACAGGTCGCCGACGCCCTGGCCCGCTACGAGCACGCCGGCGACGTGGTCTGGGTGCAGGAGGAGCCGGAGAACATGGGAGCCTGGCAGTTCGTCCACGGCCGGCTCCACGCCCTGCTGCGCGACGACTACCGGCTCACCCACGTGGCCCGGGCCGAGGCGGGTGCCCCGGCGGCGGGGTCGTCGGTGTTCCACGAGCTCGAGGAGAACGACATCCTCGACCGGGTCTTCGGCTCCGCGGGTTAGGCCCCCGGCGCGGGGTCGGTGGGCTGGAGGTCGAGCGCCGCGGAGTTCATGCAGAACCGCAGGCCGGTCGGTTGGGGCCCGTCGTCGAAGACGTGGCCGAGGTGGGACCCGCACCGCCGGCAGCGCACCTCCGTGCGCACCATGCCGTGGGCGCGGTCGGACACCAGGACCACGGCGTCGGCCACCTTGGGCTCGTAGAAGCTGGGCCAGCCCGTCCCCGACTCGAACTTGGTGGCGGCGTCGAACAGCTCGGCCCCGCACGCCGCGCAGCGGTACACGCCGTCGTCGTGGCAGTCCCAGTACTCACCGGAGAAGGCCCGCTCGGTGCCGGCCTGACGGAGCACGCTGTACTGCTCGGGGGTCAGCTCGTGGCGCCACTCGTCGTCGCTCTTGGCGACCTCGGGCTCGGGAACGGGATCGGTCATCGCCTCAGCCTCTCACGGACTCCGCCCTTACCGGGAAGCCCACCGCCGCCTCCAGCTCGTCCAGGGCGCCGGCGGGGTCGACGACCTTGATCGTGGTCATGCCCATGGCCCGGGCCGGCTTCAGGTTGATGCCCAGGTCGTCGAGGAACACCGTCTCGTCGGGCGCCACACCGAGCTGCTCGCACGCCAGCTCGTAGATGCGCGGATCGGGCTTGCGCAGGCCCACCTTGGAGGACTCGATGACGACATGGAAGAGGCCCATGATCTCCTCGAGCTCGGGACGGCGCCGGACCGCAGCACCGGCGACGATGCCCGTGAAGGTGTTGGTCACCAGTCCGGTGGGGATCCGGTCGGCGCAGCGGCGCACGGCCTCCACCATCTCCGGCCGTGTTCCCCCGCCCAACAGGGCGAGCACGGCACGGGCGTCGAGCCGGTGCCCGGCGGCCGCCGCCTCGGCCTCGAACAGCAGGGCGAACTCGTCCGGTGACACCTCGTTGCGCTCCAGGCGCGCCCAGGCGTTGCTGTCCGGGTTGGTGGCGTTGAGGGAGCGGATGAGGCCGGCCGGAAGGCCGTTGTTCTCCTCGTAGCGGGCGAAGGCGTCGAACGGGCTGGCCAGGATGACGCCGCCGAAGTCCCAGAGGGTGGCGCTGATGGGCACGTCGCCGGTCTAGTCGGTCCGTTCGAGGAAGCGGCGGGCCAGGCGCCCCCACAGCTCCACCGACAGGCGCAGGCTCTCGACGTCGATGCGCTCGTCGTCGCCGTGGAACATGGCGCTGAAGCGACCCGGCGTCATGTGGTCGCTGAACAGGCCGAACCCGTAGGCCGTCGATCCGTGGCGCCGGTAGAACCGGGCGTCGGTGGCCCCCGTCGTCATGGTGGGCAGGCAGGTGGCGCCCGGCGACAGCTCGGCGGCGACCTGCGCGATCGCCTCCCACAGCGGCGTCCGCACCGGTGAGGCGGTGGCGGCGTCGTCCACGACGCTCACCACCTCGACGCGGTCGGCGAGGTCTCCGATGGCCTCGGCCAGCGCGGCGCGGACCTCGTCCGTCCCCTGACCGGGCAGGGTACGGACGTCGATGTCCATGACCACGTGGTCGGGGATGACGTTGGTCTTGGTGCCGGCGTGCATGACGGTCGGGGCCATGGTCAGGTGGGTGCACGCGTCGGCGGTGCGGGCCAGGTCGAGCCGGGGGAGGGTGGCGGCGACCTCGTCGATGCGCCCGGCGTCGAGCAGGGCGGCGGAGAGGTCGGGCTCGAACGCCATCCCCTGCACGTAGCGCCGCCAGGCCTCCCCGATCACCGCCGGGCCCCGGAAGTCGGAGATGCGCTGGACCACCCGGGCGGCGGTGACGAGGGCGTTGTCGGTCCGCAACGGGCGGGACGCGTGGCCGGGCGTGCCCCGCACGACCAGCCGGGTCCACATCGCCCCCTTCTCGCCCACCGTGACCCCCAGGCGGGTGCCGGCCGGCGTCCGCAAAGGAACGCCCCCCGACTCGGTGATCAGGTATTCGCCGCCCACCTGATCCCACGCGTGGTCGGTGAGCCATCCGGCGCCGTGCTCCCCGAGCGCCTCTTCGTCGGCGACGCCGACGAAGACCAGTGTCCCCTCCGGGCGCCACCCGGTGTCGGCCAGGCGGCGGGTGGCGAGCGCCATCGAGGCGGTGAGGTTGAGCATGTCGACGGCGCCCCTTCCCCAGACGACGCCGTCCACCACCTCCCCGCCGAAGGGGTCCCGCTGCCACCCCTCGGGGCTGGCGGGGACCACGTCGGTGTGGCCGAGGAGCACGAGGGTCGGGGCCGATGGGTCACGGCCCTCGATGCGCGCCACGATCGACCGGCGGCCGGGTGCCGGCTCGTAGCTCTGCAGGTCGAGACCCGGGCCCTCCAGCACGGCGCCGAGCACGGCGGCGTTGCGGTGCTCGTGGCCCGATGCCGTCGTCCCGTCGTTGACACAGGCGTTGGCGATGAGGCGGCTGAGGAGCTCGGTGATCTCGCCCGTCGGGTCGTCAGCCACCGGTCGGATGGTAGGTTCCCCTGATTGGGGGCCGCGCCGTGCTTTACTGACCTGCCGTAATGGCAGCTCGCCGCGTCGTCGTCGACGGCTCAAACATCGCCACCGAGGGCCGCACCCTTCCCAGCTTGAAGCAGCTGAACGAGGCAGTGCTGGCCTTCATCACCGAGTACCCGGACACCGAGGTGACCGTCGTCGTCGACGCGACCTTCGGTCACCGCATCGACCCCACCGAGGTGGCGGAGTTCGAGGAGGCCGAGGCCAACAACGAGGTGGTGTCCCCGCCGGCCGGCGCCATCGGCCGTGGGGACGCCTTCCTGTTGCGGATCGCCGGGAAGATCGGCGCCACCGTCCTCTCCAACGACTCGTTCCAGGAGTTCCACGGTGAGCACGAGTGGCTGTTCGAGGACGGCCGGCTGATCGGCGGCAAGCCGGTGCAGGGGATCGGGTGGATCTTCACGCCGCGGACCCCGGTGCGCGGGGTCAAGAGCCGCAAGGCGGTCAAGGACGCCAAGAAGACCAAGGGGCCGGCCCTGGCGGTCGCGCCCACGATGTCCGGCGAGTCCCTCGGGCCGCGACCGGTGCCCAAGGCGCCGCCGCCGAGACGCAAGGAGAAGGGCGACGGGGACGGGGGCAAGCCCGGCAAATCGGACCACCGCGATGCGGCCCGGGTGGCCGATGCCATCGCCACGGCCACCGCCGAGTCGGTGGTCGGCAACGGTGGGGGTCGCAAGCGCCGCCGGAAGAAGCGGGGCGGCCGTCCGGCGGAGCCGGTGAACGAGGCGCTTCCCTTCATCAGCTTCATCGCCGAGCACCCGCTGGGGTCGCAGGTCGATGGCGAGGTGGAGACCTTCACGTCGCACGGAGCGTTCGTGCTGGCCGAGGGAGCGAGGTGCTATGTCCCGATCAGCGCCCTCGGCGACCCGCCGCCCCGGGCGGCGCGCGACGTGCTCAACCGGGGAGAGCGGCGGGTGTTCGTCGTCCAGGCGCTCGACCCCCAACGCCGCGGCATCGAGCTGGCCCTGCCCGAGTTCGCCCGGGTGGCGGGCTCGCCGCTGCCCGAGACCATCGAGGCGGAGATCACCGAAGCTCCGGCCCCCGTCGAGGGGGCGGGCGCCAGGCGGCGCAAGGCTGCTCCGGCCGCCCGCCGGGCTGCGGCCCGGACCGAGCCGGTGCCCGTCGCCGTGGACGCGGAGGCCGGCATCCTCCCGGAGGCGGCGCCGGTGCCGTCCGGACGCGGTCGCAAGCGGGCAGCCGCCCCCGTCGATGCCGAGGTCCCGGCCGAAGCCGCCCCCGCCGTTCCGGAGGTGCCTGCGGTGGCGGAGACGTCGCGCGGGGGGCGCAAGAAGGCGGGTGCCCAGGTGGCAGCGGCGGTTCCCGACGGCCCGGTGATGACCGAGCAGCCGTCCGTGGGGCGGGGCCGGCGGCCGGGGACGGGAGTGACTCCGGCGTTGCCGGAGGAGGTCGAGGCCGCGAGCTCCCGTACGGCGGCCCGTCGGAACCCGGCCAAGGGGACGGCGGTTGCCAAGAAGGCGGCCAAGGCGCCGGCGAAGGCGGCCAAGGCGCCGGCCCAGCCGGCCGAGGGGGCCAAGGCGCCGGCCAAGGTGGTCAAGGCGCCGGCCCAGCCGGCCGAGGGGGCCGAGCGGGCCAAGGCGGTCAAGGTGGTCAAGGCGCCGGCGAAGGCGGCCACGGCGCCCGGCGCGGCGGCCAAGGGCACCACGGCCGCCAAGAAGGCCGCCAAGAAGGCCGCCACAGCCACCAAGGCGCCGGCCAAGGCGGCAACAGCCGCCACCAAGGCGGTCAATGCCACCAAGGCTCCCGGCAAGGCCACGAAGGCCGCCGCCAGGTCGACCAAGCGGACGGCGAGGACCACCAAGCAGTCCGACTGACGCCCGGCCCGGGCGGCCCGGCGGCCGGCCGTGCGCCCCTAACGTGGGCGGGTGCGCCTGGCGACGTGGAACGTCAACTCGCTCAAGGTCCGGCTCCCGCGGGTGGAGGAGTGGCTGGCCTACGCCCAGCCCGACGTCCTCTGCCTGCAAGAGACCAAGATCGCCGATGCCGCCTTCCCCACCATGCCCTTCGCCGCCCTGGGGTACGAGGTCGCCCATCACGGTGACGGGCGGTGGAACGGGGTCGCCATCCTCAGCCGGGTGGGCCTCGAACACGTCACCGAGGGCTTCGGCCCGGCGGCGGGGGAGGTCGGGGTCAGCCTGGCCGGGGAGGTTGCCGCCGAGCGGCGCCTCCTGGCCGCCACCTGCGGCGGGATGCGGGTGGTGACCGTCTACGTGCCCAACGGCCGGTCGCTCGACCACGAGCAGTTCGCGGCGAAGCTGGACTGGCTGGGGCGCCTCCAGGCGTGGCTGGCCACGTCGGCGTCTCCCGACGTCCCGCTGGCCATCTGCGGCGACTTCAACGTCGCCCCCGACGACCGGGACGTGTACGACCCCCGGCTCTACGTGGGGACGACGCACACCAGCCCCGCCGAGCGTGAGGCGCTGGCGTCCCTGGAGTCGTGGGGCCTCGAGGACGCCTTCCGGCTCCTCTACCCCCAGGACCGGCTCTTCACCTGGTGGGACTACCGGGCCGGGGACTTCCACAACCACCGGGGGATGCGCATCGACCTCGTACTGGTCACCCGGCCCCTGGCCGCAGCCGTGCGGTGGGGGCTGATCGACCGCAACGCCCGCAAGGGAAAGCAGCCGTCCGACCACGCTCCCCTGCTCATCGACTTCGACGACCGGATGGCGGGACTCGGCCGTTGACCGAGGGAGCCGACGCCAAGGGCAAGACTGACGGCATGGCCGAGTTCGGTGAGTCGGTGGAGGCGGCGAAGGCGGCAGAGCTCACCCCCGCCCAGGTCGAGATGCGCAGGGCCGGCAACGCCGTACGGCGCATCATCCACAAGCTGGTGGCGACCCGGGCCCCCGCCGACCAGCTCGCCGAGTTGGCCAGCCGCCTCGAAGGTGTCGCCGACGAGCTCGCCCCCTATCCCCAAGGGCGGGCCTACGAGGGGTTCGCCGAGAGCGCCAACGCCGGAAACCCCTACGCCTTCTTCGACAACTCACCGATCATGGGCCAGGCCAACCCCCTTGCCCCACCGATGCGGGTGGAGGTGCAGGGCCGGTCGGTGGTGGGACGCGTCCGGTTCGGCGCCGCCTACGAAGGCCCTCCCGGTTGCGTCCACGGTGGCTACGTCGCCGCCACCTTCGACGAGATCCTCGGCATGGCCCAGGCGCTCACCGGCCAACGGGGCATGACGGGCACGCTCACGATCCGCTACCGCCGCCCGACGCCGCTGCACCACGAGCTGCGCTTCGAGGGTGACTTCGTGCGCCAGGAGGGGCGCAAGATCTTCACCGTGGGCCGGTGCCTGGCCGATGGGGAGGTCACCGCCGAGGCGGAGGGCATCTTCGTGACCGTCGACTTCTCGCGGATCGCCGCCCTCTACGACAGCCGGCCGGTCGCCGGCGAGTAGGCACCCGGGGCAAGGAGGCGGCGCGGCGCCTCGGGGAAGATGGCGAACTGCTCCAGGTCCATCGGGACCGGGAGGGCCGCCGTCCCGGAGCCGGCGAAGGGCCGTGGCCGGCGGGGCTCCCGCCCGCCGGCGCTACCACCCCGGCCCCGGTAGATGATCAGGCCGCTGACGGGGTCGGGGACCGCGTCGAGCGCGGCCTGGACGGAGAGGGCCTGACGGAACCGGTCCCAAGCGGACTCGTCGGCGAACTCGATCTCGAACACCGTCCCCCATGGGTGCCGGTGCCAGTCCCAGTTGGTGGCCCCCGTGGCCAGCGCCTCGGTCACCAGGGCGTCACCGAAGGCCTCGGCCCACCCGGCCGCCGAGTAGGTGCCGTCCAAGACCTCGATCGAGAACCACTCCGCCACGCGTCCATGCTATCCCCGGGGTCAAGGCCGGGGCCCCGGAGCGGGATCAGGGTCGCCCGGCGTCCCACTCCCGGACCAGGTCGACCTCGGCTCGGGCGTGCTCCTCCATCCCCGACACGATGGCTCGCTCGACCTTGCCGCCGACCAGCGGCACGCTGACGACGATCTGCCCTTCGGCGACCCGCCGGCTTGCCGCCGCCCCGTCGGGCTGGAGCTCGAAGGTGCCCCGGCAGCGCAACAGGCCGGCGTAGTGGTCGGGGAGGATGACGAAGTCGGTGGTGTGGGTGGTGCGGTCGGTGGTGGACTCTTCGACCCACGTGAGCTTGGCCGGATCGACCACCCTCCGGACGGCGGGCGAGAGGTCGCCGGCGAATGCGTACCGGACGCGCTGGTGGACGTGATCGCCGTGCACCTCGTGGGTGAGCAGTTGGGGATGGCCGAGCTTGGGCAGCTCGGCCATGCGCTCCACGAAGCGAGGATCCCCGAGGGCCACCTCGACCACATCCACCGGCAGGTCGAAGACCTGCTCGATCCGGAACCGCACCGGGGAACCCTACCGGGCCAGCACGCCGACCAGCTCGGGCGCCCAGCGGCTCACCCGTGGTCGGGCGCCGCCCGCCGCCCGGATGATGTCCGGCCCGGTGGCCGGGCCGGCGCCCGCCAGGGCCCACACGACATCGTCGGGCAGGATCACGGCCGGCGCCACCCGGGCGGCCCGTGCTCGCACCCGTCGCCACCTGAGGAGGGCTTGGAGGCGGGCGGTCACCGCCGGATCGGCCTCCTCGCCGCCGGTCGGCACGGCGGCGCGCAGCGAGGCCAGGCGGGCCCGCTGATCGGCGGGGTCGGGCTCGGCGGCGAGGATGGTCGCCACCTGGCTCAGCTCGGCCAGCCACCGGCTGGGCCGGCAGGCGACGCCGCTACGCCGGGCGGCCCAGGACAGGGAGAGCTCGTCCTCGGCCCGGGTCAGGGCCACGTAGAGGAGGCGCTGCTCCTCGGCCAGCGCGAGGGGATCGCCGGCCGACGCCAGGGGAACGAGACCCTCCTCGAGGCCCACCACCCAGACGGCCGGCCACTCCAGGCCCTTGGCCCGGTGGAAGGTGGCGAGGTCGACGCCGGCACCCGGAGCCTCGTCGGCGGTGACGCCGCTGGCGTCCAGCCATGACTGCAGCCCGGAGACGGTGCCGGCCGGTGCCGTCGACCGGAACTCGGCCACCGCCCGCTCCAAGGCATCGCGGTCGGGACCGGGCGCCTCGTCGGCCAGCAGCTCGGCGAGATCGCCCACCGGGGCCCGCCCGGGAAGGGCGTCCAGCCACCCCCGCACCTCCGCCCGGTCAGCCAGGGGCCGAGGATCGCGCAGGCGCCAGGGGATGCCGGCCCGCTCCAGCGCGCCGGCCATCGTCCGCAGGCGCTCGTTGGTCCGGGCCAGGACGGCCATGGCTCCCCACGACCGCCCGGGCGCCCGTCGGGCGGCGACGGCGTCCGCCACGGCGTCCGCCTCGGCACGGTCGTCGGCGTGGGCACGCAGGGAGGGCAGGGGCCCCGGCGGCCGCCGGCTGCACCCGGGCCGGGAGCCGGGCCCCCCCGGCGGTCCGCCGGCGACGGCCTGTGACGGGCCTGGGCGGACGGCGCCGGCCAGGGCCACCACCTCGGGGGTGGAACGGAAGTTGTCGGCGAGGGTCAAGACGGTCACGCCGGGCCAGTCCGCCGCCACCCGGTCGAACAGATCCGGTGACGACCCGTTGAACCCGTACACCGACTGGTCGGGGTCGCCGACCACGCAGACGTCCGGCCGCCCGCCCACCCAGCCGGACAACAGCCGCCGGTGGGCGGGATTGAGGTCCTGGTACTCGTCGACGAAGACGTGCCGATAGCGCCAGCGGGCAGCCGCCGCCGCTTCGGCGTCCTCCGTGAGCAACCGGGTGCAACCCTCCAGGACGTCGTCGAGGTCGAGCACCCGGCGGAACCGCTTGGCCTGGTCGTAGCGGCGCCAGACGTCGGCGGTGACGGCGGGGTCAATCGAGGGTCGGCGGCCGGCCTGCCGGAGCAGCTCCGAGTACCCGTCGGGACCGGACCCCTGGCGCCGGGCCCAGCCCAGCTCGCCGGTCACCGCCGTCACCTCCGCCCGCCGGGGCTCCCTCCCGAACACGGCCGCCAGGGCCGGGCCGATCAGCCGCCCGGGCCGCCCGAGGATGGCCGGCGGCTCCTGCCCCCGGTCGGCGCGGTGGCGGGCCAGCTCCGCCCAGGCGACGGAGTGGAACGTCCCGGCGACCACACCGGCCTGGCGGGCCCCGGCGGGCAGGCCCAGGCGGCCGAGGCGGGCGAGCAGCTCGGAGGCGGCCCGCCGGCTGAAGGTCAGCACCAGGACGTGGCTGGGGTCGATGTCCTGGGTGCGGCAGCGCCGGGCGACGCGGCGGGTGAGGGCGCGGGTCTTGCCCGATCCCGGCCCGGCGATGACGGCCAGCGGGGCGGCCTCGCTGGTCACCACCGCGGCCTGGGCGGGGCTGAGCCCGACGAGGAGGTCACCGTCCACTGGAGGCGAAGCTACCGACGGCCGGTGACAAGAACGCGGACCCGGATCCGGGCCCGGTCGTCCCGGGCCCAGGCCCGGATCGGCCACGGGTACCCCGCTACGCTGGCAGCCCGCCATGCGCCCGCCCGCCCTGCTTCCCGCCGAGCGCGGCCCCGGACCGGCTGACCGCGGCCCCGGCCAGGCAGAGTCGTGGTCCTGAGCGCCCTGCCCGGCGGCCTGCTCGGCGCCCGCCAAGGGAACCCTCCGGCGACGGTGGTGGCCCTCCACGGCTGGCAGCGCAGCCACGCCGACTTCGATGCCGTCCTCGCCGGCCTCGACGCCGTCGCCCCCGATCTCCCCGGCTTTGGGGCGACCCCGCCTCCGCCCGCCGCCTGGGGTTCGGCGGACTACGCCGCAGCCGTCCTGCCCCTGTGCGGGGAAGGCCCGCCCGTGGTGCTCGTCGGTCACTCCTTCGGGGGCAAGGTGGCGGCGACGCTGGCCGCCGCCCACCCCGAGCGCGTGGCCGCCCTCGTGCTGACCGGCGCCCCGGTGCTCCGGCCCGCCGATCAGGCCCGCCCCCGGGCATCACTGGCCCACCGGCTGGCCCGCGGACTGCACCGTGCCGGGCTGATCAGCGACGCCCGCATGGAGGCCCGGCGACGGAGGGCCGGGTCGGACGACTATCGGGCCGCCGAGGGGGCGATGCGCGACGTGCTCGTGCGGTCGATCGCCGAGATGGACGACGGGACCTATCGCCGCGCCCTCGGCGCCTTGCGCTGCCCCGTCGAGCTCGTCTGGGGTGAGCGCGACACCGCTGCCCCTCCGGCGGTGGCCCACGAGGCGGCCGCCCTCGTGGCCGATGCGAGGGTGACGATCCTGCCCGGCATCGGCCACCTCACCCCCACCGACGCACCCGCCGAGCTGCGGGCGGCGATCGACCGCCACCGGTGACCGCCCTACGCGTGGTCGCCATCGTGGCCGCCGTGGTGGCGACCGGGCTGGCCGACTTCCGGTGGCTGCGGGTCGCCCAGCGCGAGCACTACCTGCCCGGGTCGGCCACCCGGTTCGCCCTCCGCTGGTGGGCCGGGTTCGGGCCCAACGTCGTCCTCGGCGCGGCGGCCGTCGGAGGGGTGGTCGGGTCGCCGTTGTCGCCATTCCTGGCGCTGGCCGCCGCCCTCGCCATCGGGGCCGGCCCGCTCCGGTTCCCGCTGGTCGGCCGGTCGCCGGGCCCGCTGGTCTGGACGCCGCGGCTCCGGGCCGTGGCGGCGGTCACCGGCGGGCTCCAGGCGGTGGTGATCGGCGCCGGCATCCTCCTGGGTGGGGGCGTCCCGGTCAGCGCGCTGGCGGCCCTGCTCGCCCCCCTGGCCGTGGACGGGGCGCTGGTCGTCCTGGGGCCGGTCGAGGACCGCAAGGCCGATCGATTCGTGGAGCAGGCCCGCCGCCGCCTCGCCGAGGTGGATCCCACCGTCGTGGCCATCACCGGGTCATACGGAAAGACGACCACCAAGGTGTACGCCGCCCACCTGATGGCGGGAGCCCGGTCCGTCGTGCCCACGCCGGCCAGCTTCAACAACCGGGCCGGCCTGTCCCGGGCGGTCAACGAGAACCTGGTACCCGGCACCGAGGTCTTCATCGCCGAGATGGGCACCTACGGGCCGGGCGAGATCGCCGAGCTCTGCCGTTGGTGCCCCCCCCGCATCTCCGCTATCACCGCCATCGGCCCCGTCCACCTCGAGCGCTTCGGCGACGAGGACGCCATCGTGCGGGCCAAGTCCGAGATCTTCGCCGCCGCCGACGTGGCGGTCGTCAACGTGGACGACCCCCGCCTGGCCCAGGTGGCGGACGCCCAGGAGGCGGCGGGCAAGCAGGTCGTCCGCTGCTCGGCCGCCGACCCAGGCGCCGATGTCGCCGCCCGGGAGGCCGACGGGCGCCTGGTGGTCACCCGGTCGGGTGACGCGGTCGCCGACATCGACGCGCCCGACGTGCCGGCGGGGAACGTGGCCGTCGCCGTGGCGCTGGCGCTGGCGGTCGGCACGCCGGTGCCCACGGTGGCCGGGGCCCTCACCACCCTCCCGCCGGTGGCCAACCGCCGGACGGTGACGACGCTGTCCACCGGTGCCACGGCCATCGACGACACGTTCAACTCCAATCCGGCCGGGACCAGGGCGGCCCTCGCGACCCTGGCCAAGCTCGGCCGTCCGGGTCGCAAGCGGGTGGTCGTCACCCCGGGGATGGTGGAGCTGGGGCCCCGCCAGCGGCCCGAGAACCAGGCCTTCGCCGCCGCCGCCGGGCGGGCCGCCACCCAGGTCATCGTCGTGGGCTGGACCAACCGGGCGGCGCTGGTGGCCGGCATCGAGGACGCCGGGGCCGGCGACGGGGAGCGGGCGACGCTGCTGCTGGCCGACCGCCATGCCGACGCCGTCGCCTGGGTGCGGGCCAACACCGAGGCCGGAGACGTGGTCCTGTACGAGAACCAGCTGCCCGACCACTACCCATAGGCTGGCGGCGTGACCACTCCCGCCGTCATCTTCGGAGGGCCATCGCCCGAGCACGACATCAGCATCCTGAGCGGGCTGCAGGCGGCGCGGGCGCTCACCCGGGCCGGTCGGTCCCCCGTGTCCCTGTACTGGTCCAAGGCCGGCGAGTGGCACGAGGTCGAGGCCGGCCTGGAGGGCGGTGACTTCGCCGACGGGGTCCCTCGCAAGGCCCGACCCCTGCGCCTGGTGACCGGCCCGGGAGGGGGGTTCGTCGCCGAGGGAGGGGCGCTGCGCAAGGAGCGACCGCTCGACATCGAGGCCGCCGTCGTGTGCTGCCACGGTGCCCCGGGCGAGGACGGGACGCTCCAGGCCGTCCTCGACCTGGCGGGGATCCGTTACACCGGTCCGGACGCGGCCGCGGCCGCCCTGGGCATGGACAAGCTCGCCTTCGGCGCCGTCGCCGCCGGCGCCGGTCTCCCGGTGCTCCCGCGGCAGGCGGCCGTGGCCGACGACGGTTGGGCGCCGTCGTTCCCCGGCCCCTACATCGTCAAGCCCCGCTTCGGCGGATCCTCCATCGGCATCGCCACGGCCGCCGACGGGCCCACCGTGGCGGCCTTGCTGGCCGGGAGCGTGCACCTCCGCGCCGGCGCCGTGGTCGAGCCCTACCGGCCCGACGCGATCGACCTCGAGATCGCCGTCCGGTCCTACCCGCAGCTCGAGCTGTCGGCCATCTCCAAGCCCGAGCGGGTCGGCGGCGCGGGGGAGATCTACAGCTACCAGCAGAAGTACGTCGGGGGCGAGGGCATGGCCGGCTCGCCGCGGGAGACGAACCCCGCACTCCCCGGCTCGACCGCCAAGTCGCTGCGAGAGCACGCCGTCACCATCGCCGGGCTGACCCGCATCCGCGGGGTGGCGAGGGTGGACTTCCTGCTGGACGGCGACGACCTCTACCTCAACGAGGTCAACACCATCCCCGGGTCCCTCGCCCGCCACCTGTGGGTGGACCCGGACGTTCCCTTCGAGCGGCTCCTCGATGACATGCTGGCCGAGGCCGGTGTCCGGCCGACCACCCACTGGACCACGGCCGGCGCCGACGGGACCGCCCTCCGGTCCGCCGGCACCATCGACGGCAAGCTCGGATGACCCACCTGGCGGTGAGCGCCATCGGCGCCGACCGGCCGGGCATCGTGGCCGCCGTCACCGGCGTGCTCGTGGACCGCGGCTGCAACCTGGAGGACACCAGCATGTCGATCCTCCGTGGCCACTTCGCCATGATGCTGGTCGTCGCCGTGCCGCGCGGGGTGACCTCGGCCGAGCTCGAGGCCTCGATCACCGCCGCCACCGCCGAGCTCGACCTCGTGGTCGTCGTCAGGCCGATCGACGAGGACGTGCCCCGGTCGCCGGCGGGCGAGGCGTGGACGGTGTCGGTCTACGGCGCCGACCGGCCCGGCATCGTCCATCGGGTGACCAGCGTGCTCGCCGGTGAGGGGGCCAACGTGGTCGACCTCGAGACCCGCGTGATCGGGGACGACGACCGCCCCGTGTACGCCATGTTCCTGGACGTCACCATCCCGCCCGGCACCGATGGCGGCGCGCTGGCCGATCGCCTCCAGGACCTGGCCGGCGAGCTCGGCGTGTCGTGCTCCGCCCATCCGGCGGACGCGGACATCCTGTAGGGCGGCAGTGGCCGTCCGTCGGGTCGTCAGGCTCCCGGAGGGGGTGCTCACCCAGGTGGCGAAGCCGGTGGTGGCGATCGACGAGGCGGCCCGGGAGCTCGCCGTCGACCTGGTCGACACCATGCGGGCGTCGCCCGCCTGCGTGGGCCTCGCCGCCCCCCAGCTCGGAGTCGGGCTCCGGGCGTTCGCCCTGGACGTGACCGGCCACAGGAAGGCGCGCTCGTGCCACGGCGAGGTGGTCCTCTTCAACCCCGACGTGCTGGCCGCCGACGGGCCGGTCGTGGCCCGCGAAGGGTGCATGAGCGTCCCCGACCTGACCGGCGACGTGGCCCGGGCCTCGCACCTCGTGGTCCGGGGGCTGACCCCCGGCGGCGACGAGCGGATCCTCGAGGTGGACGCCTTCGAGGCGCGCGCCGTCCTCCACGAGATCGACCACCTCGACGGCCTGACGTTCCTCGACCGTGTCGTCAGCCACGACCGCCTGTTCCACCGCAAGGTCTATCGCTGACGGGCCCGGCTTGGGCCTAGTGCGGCGCCCAGGCGTCGGGGTCGGCGGTCAGCTTCTCGATCGCCGGGGGGAGGGTGCCGGCGGCCACGTCGGCGAGGGTCACCGCCTCTAGCACCGACCGCAGGGCCGCCCGCATGGCGATCCACACCCGCTGGAGCGGCTCGGCAGGCCCCTGGTAACCCACCTGCTCCGGCCGCACCCCGCGGATGTTGGCCAGCGGCCCGTCGACCGCCCGGATGACCTCGGCCACCGAGATCTCCTGGGGCGCCCGGTTGAGCCGGTACCCCCCCTCGGCGCCGCGCTGGCTGGCGACGAGCCCGGCCCGCCGGAGGTCGAGAAGGATGTTCTCCAGGAACTTCACGGGGATGTCCTGGGCGGTCGCCAGCGTCTCCCCCTTGACCGGCCGGGCTGACCCTCCCGCGGCCAGCGTGAGCATGGCCCGGACGGCGTAGTCGGACTTCGCCGAGATGTTCACCCCGCCATCATGGCTGGGATCGCAGCGACCCCAGCGGTGGCATGGGGCGGTACCGTTCCGCCCGGTGCCGTTCCCGACCAAGCTCCTCAACGACGGTGAGGACGTGATCCTCGACCTCCGGCCCCATTGGTCGACGCTCGCCCGGCCGGTGGCGGCGCTGGTGGCGGTACTGGCGGCCACCGTCGTCGTCGCCACCGTCAGCCACCTGGCCTGGCGCGTCCTCGCCGTGGTCCTGCTGGCCACCGCCGGCTGGGTCGGGGTCCGGGTGTTGCGACGCCAGACGACGAACTTCGTGGTGACGACCGACCGCCTGGTGTACCGCTCGGGGATCCTGGCCAAGCACGGCAAGGAGATCCCGCTCGAACGGGTGAACGACATCGCCTTCCGGCAAAGCGTGTTCGAGCGCCTCATCGGGACCGGCGACCTGTCGATCGAGTCGGCGGGCGCCCAGAGCCGCGAGACCTTCGGGGACATCCCCCGGCCGTCGGTCGTGCAGAACGAGATCTACCGGCAGATGGAGGCCTCGGCCGCACGCCACGCCGACCGGGCGGCGGGCCGTCGGGACCTCTCAGTGCCCGAGCAGCTCGAAAAGCTCGACGACCTGCGGCAGCGGGGGATCATCACCCGGGCCGAGTTCGACGCCAAGAAGCAGAAGCTCCTCGACCGGATGTAGCCGCGACCAGCGCCGTCAGGACTTGAGCGCTGAGAGGGGCAGGATCTCCTGGCCGGCCGCCTGGGCCTGGCTGAGCATGGAGAGGACCTGGCCGGCGCTGAGGTGGCGGGCGTCGATCACGTAGACCCCGCCGGGGCGCATCGCCGGGAGGATGCCGGTGGTGGGGACGAGGGCGTGGGTGAGCACGACGGTCTCGTTCTCCCACTTGGCCGAGGCCAGCTCGAAGCCGTTGGCGGCCCGACCAGGGACGAGGATGCGCACGCGTCCCCCCGTGGCGTCGCGAATGGCGTCGCCGGCACGGGAGATGTCCGTTGGGGCCCACGCCAGGCCCCCATGGTGACCCCACCCCCCGTTGGCCACGTCGCAGCCGTCGGCCGCCAGTTGGGCCACGAAACCCGGGTAGGCGAAAGCCAGCTCTCCCGAGACGATGGCCGTCACCCGGTCGGCGGCCAGGGCGGCGGGCACCCGGGGGTCGGCGACGGCGTCGGGGCCGAGACGGACGGCGAGGTAGACGGACGTGGAGTTCTTCGGCGGGTGGGCGGCCAACCCGGTGGCGGCGGCGATCCCCGAGCCGGCGCTGGTGATCCCAACGCCCAGGACCAAGGACGCCACGGCGGTGGCGGCGATCATGGCCGGGCGCAGGCGGGCGCGGGCCGTGCGGCCGCGCTCGGCGACCGCCGTGCGGGCCACGGCGACAGGCACGGGCCGGCGGCCGAGCGTGACGATGTCGGCGGCCGCGTCGCCGGCGAACATGAGCCGCCCGGCGGCACGGCGCTCGGCCCCCTCGGGCCCCAGCGTGGCGTCGAGCACCTCCCGGAGGTCGGAGGGGTGGGCCAGCGCAGCCACCCCTGCCGCCTCCATGTCCTTGGCGTTGCCCTTGCCGTGCCCGGCGATGGGGCGGTAGCTCACCACCGGCAGCCCGGCGGCGAACGCCTCCATGCAGGTCAGGCCCCCAGCGTTCTCCACCAGGACGTCGGCGGCGGCCATGAGCGTGGGCATGTCGTCGGTCCAGCCGTACACCCATCCCGCCCCGCGGGCGGAGAGCCGGCGACGCAGACGGTCGTTGCGACCGCACACGGCGAGGGGCAGCCAGGTGCCGGTGGCCAGCACGTCGTCGAACGTCCGCCGTACGGCGCCGACCCCCCACGAGCCGGCGACCAGGAGCACCACTCGCTGGTCGGGGCCGATGCCCAGCCGGGCGCGCGCCTCGGCCCGGTCAGGGAGGGCGGCGGTGAAGCGGTCGGAGACGAGCGGTCCCGGGGCGGACGCCGGCGCGCCGGTCTGCTCGTGGGCGGCCACCGCCGAGCGGGGGTGGACGGCCATGTGGAGGTCGACCCCGGGGGCGGCCCAGAGGGGGTGGACGGCGAAGTCGGTGATGTACGTCGAGACGGGGATGGACAAGCGCCCCCGACGGCGCAGGCGGCCCAGGGTCAGCGACGCCAGGGGGTAGGTCGAGACCACCACGTCGGCCCCGCTCGCCTCCACCCAGCGGCGGATCTTCCAGGTGGTGAGCAGGGCGAGCAGGCTGACCAGCGGGGCGGCCATGACCGGCAGGAGGTACCACAGCCGGTAGGTCGCCTCATAGGTCCACGGAGCCAGCCTGAGCTCCCACTGGTAGCTGAGGCGCACGGCGCGCCCGATCCCGACCGGGAAGGCGCTGAGGTAGTCCTGGACCTCCGCCTGGTGCCCGTCGTCGCGGAGACGCTGCTCCAGCTCACGGGCGGCACCGTCGTGCCCGGCACCCATGCTCGCAGAGATGATGAGGACGTTCACGGCTCCCACCGGCTGAAGATGTCGGGCGCCAGCGGCCCGAGGTCCGGGCCGCTTGCCGGCTCCAGCGCACGTAGCCGGCAAGGCTAGCCTGCCCCATCCGCCGTGCCGAGGGGTGAACCATTGCCGACCGTCGAAGTGCGCCCGGTCACCGGCCTGCTTGGCCGGCGCCGGTTCGTGGACCTGCCGTTCCGACTGTACCGGGACGATCCGAAGTGGGTTCCGCCGCTGCGCATCTCCGTCTACGACCGCATCTCGCCCCGGCATCCCGCCAACGCCACCCAGCAGACGCAGCTGTGGATGGCCTGGCGGGGGACCGAGCCGGTGGGGCGGATCGGGGCCTGCATCGACTCGATGTTCGACCAGCCGCACGGGGAGCGGTGGGGATGGGTCGGCTTCTTCGAGTGCATCGACGACCAGCACGTCGCCGATGCGCTCTTCGGGGCGGCGACGACCTGGGCCCAGTCGAAGGGGGCGC
>Ga0102924_1002960_pt1 | contig 18096 bp, 20 predicted proteins | sample PaiPotPPM11metaG_FD_80116 | JGI IMG/M metagenome (GOLD analysis project Ga0102924, IMG submission 80116) | Iron sulfur acid spring bacterial and archeal communities from Banff, Canada, to study Microbial Dark Matter (Phase II) - Paint Pots PPM... ...
CCCTAGCCCCCGACCCGGAGGGAGGAACGGGATGGTCAATGGGACGGCGATGCATCCGGCCAGCGAGCGCGAGTACCTGCTGGTGCTGGCCGGGCAGACGGAGACGTTGAAACGGACCATCGATGCGCTCACGGCGACGCAGGAGCGGTACGCGACGGACATGATCAGCTTGCGAGAGCGCGTCGATAGCCTGCGCGATCGCGTGGATAGCGTGACGACGCAGCTTCGCGTGCTCGTCGGCGTCCTGCTGTTCGTGGTGACGCCGGTCTATGGAGCCTCCATCTGGTCGGTGGTGGCGCACGCACTGGGTTCGGCCAAGCCGTAGGAGTGGACCCTCACCCCCGGCCCCTCTCCCGCTCGGCGGGAGAGGGGAGCATGACGACGAGGTGAGCGGTCTGTTCAGGGGCGGCGGATGATGAACGAGATGAGGACATGCTGATGGGCCGACTGATTCGCTGCGAGTGTTGCCGGCGCGTGTCGGCCGTGCCCCTGTTCGCGGTTATGGAGCCGGGCGGGGAGGCGACGCGCCAGATCTGCACGCGCTGCTCGACACACGTGTCGCTCACGGAGCAGGGCACGGTGTTTGTGCCGGCGCAATGCCCCGATTGCCTGCGCCCGCGCCTGCGCGTGTTGCAGCGGGGAGGCGGCGCGATCGCCGGGCGCTAGGTCGTGTGTACGCCAGGAGCGACCAGGCCTGAGGAAGCGAACGGGCCGTGGGAGCCGGCCGGGTAGGGGCGGGTCGCTGTGCCCGCCCTGGTTGCCGTACCGGCGACCGCCATCTATCGCTCGCTGCCGCGGCGTTTGCATGCCGAAAGGGAATGCAACAGGTGGTGTTACCAGGGCGGGCACAGCGACCCGCCCCTACCCGGCCGGCTCGGAATGGCCTGCCGCCTGACAAACGGCCCAAGCGTGGAGGCAAGGGGAGAAAACGCGATGGGAAGCAAGCTCTGGCTGCACGTCTCCGACGGCGCGGACCGTGGGTCGGTAGAGGGAGCCGTGAGAAGCGCGCCGTGGGGTGGGATCAAGAGCTTGAAAGACACCTGGCCGCTCCCGCAGGCGCGGTCGGTGGACGTCGCGGTTCGGGTGCTGCGCGTGTATGGGATCGAAGGCGGCTCTCCGGGGCAGCAAGAAAGGACCGTCGATGCCGGACTACAGCAAGGCTGCGTGGGCGCCGTCGCCGAACTTCTGGAGCGGTCGCTCGGGGGAGGCAATCCGCGCGATCGTGCTGCACGGGACGGCCGGCGGCGGCGCGGTGCAGTGGTTTGCCAATGCGGCAAGCCAGGTGTCCGCACACTACGTGGTTGACACCGACGGGAGCGTGACCCAGTGCGTGGCCGAGGCGGACAGCGCCTGGCACGCGGGCGTGGTCACGCCGAACAGCCGGTATGTGAGAGGGACGAACCCCAACCTTTGGTCAATTGGTGTGGAGCACGTCCGCGATGCGACGAACGCCAGCCCGATTACCGATGCCCAGCTCGCGGCGAGCGTCGCGCTCGTCAAGGACATCGTGCGGCGGAGGGGGAGCTCAGCCTCATCCTGCACGACCAGATCGACATCGGTCGTGTCTGCCCGGGTCCGGCGTTCCCGCTCCAGACCTTGCAACAGGCCGTCAACCCTCCGCCGCCGCCGGTCGATCCGCTCGACGCCGAGGCGAGCAGCTACTACTTCCAGCGGGGCGCGCAGGTGGACAAGACACACGCGATCTGGGCCGCCTGCCTGTTCCCGCTCTATGCCTTCTGGAAGCAGCTCGTCACCAATGGCAACGCCTTGTCCGACCTGGTCAAGCCTGGGCCGGTCGTGCAAGACGAGGCGGACGCCATCTGGGGCGAATCCCGACCGGCGCACACGGTGCGCCTGACCAATCGCGTAGTGGGCGTGTATCTGGGTTCGGATGGGCAGTGGCTGCCCTATCAGGTTGAGCTGTAGTCGTCGAAAGAGAGGAGATATCGTGAACCCGCAATTGAAGGTCTGGCTGTGGACGGCGTTCTGGGGCTTGCTCGCGGCGGGCATTGACGGCATCGAGCAGGCGGCGGTGTTGCATCCGATAGCGGCGTCACAGCTCGATTGGCGGGCGCTGCTGGCCGCCTTCGCGGTGGGCGTGCTGGGGTATCTGCACGGGCTGAAGACGCCGCCGCCGTTGCCGTGGCAGGGGCCGGCAGCGCCGCAGGCGAAGTAGGGGACGGGGGGCCACGCCGCACGCAGTGGCGTACACGGGAGTGCTATCACCCTTGGCATCGCCGTCCACCTGGCGTAGACTAGGCGGTAGGCGGACGGATCGCTGTGCCGATCGCATGGCGACCGCGTCGTGGGCGGGGGCGCTCCACGGAGCGCGTCCTCCGCTACGCCGAAGAGAGGTATTCCCGGATGGGTGCGCGCGTTCGTCGGTGGATGCTGTAGCGCCCGGCTCCGCGTCAGCCCGCCCCGCAAAGCGCGCCGCGCACGCCAGCCCGAACGCGGTAAACGCCAGCGTCGCGGGCAACATTCTCGTCGTGCCTGGCGCGCTGCTCCGCCTGATTGGTGAGCTCTCGACCAGGAAAGGGCTAGTCGAGGTGCTCCGGCCATTGCTGCGCCTGGTGGATCACGGCGATGACTTCGACGATCCCCGCGCGCAGGCGGTAGGCCGCGGTGTAGGAGGTGCGGGGGATGACGAGCTCGTACGTACCGGACACGCGGCCCGGACGTCCCTTCAAGGGGAAGGAAGCGAGTCCGTTGATCGCCTCCCTGATGCGAGCGGCCACTCGGTCGGCCGCCACGGGGCTGTCTTGGGCGATGCGGTCTTGGAGCTCCTCCACGGCCCTGAGCGCCGGCTCGGTCCAGTGGACCGGCATCAGCGCGCGCGCTCGGACCGGTATTTGTTGAAAACCCTCGCCACCTCCTCCTCCGTGGCGAAGTCGCTGGCGTCGGCGGCGCGGATGCCCTCCAGGATCTTGGCGATTTGCCAGGACTCGACCTCAATGTAGCGACGCAGCGCCTCCAAGGCCAGGTATTGCCGGGTACGGCCGGTGGTCTTGGCGAGCTCGTCGAATTGCGCGCGCATGCGCTCGGGCACGCGGACGGTGATGGTGGTGGTGGATTCGGTCACGGTAGCCATGGGTCCTCCTCGGTGACTCCATGTGTACAAGAGATTTTCGGGTACACGACGATGATACCGTCCAGCGCATTGGATGGCCGGTTGGCCCCTACGCGATGTCTTGCCACGGCGACTCTGGATTAGCGATGCCGGCGTGGGCGGCCAGGATGTCCAGCACGTCCTTGCGCTGGCGGGAGACGGCCCAGCGCCACTGACCAAAGCCGCCGTGGGCGTTGACAGCGGCCACCCACTCGGCCAGGAAGCGGCGCTTGGCGCGCTGCTCCTCGTCGTCCTGCCCTTTCACCTCCAGGACCAGCATGCTGCCGTCGGCCAGGCGGATGAGGAAATCGGGCAGGTACTTGTGGATGACGCCTTTGTAGGTGTAGAGGACCTCGAAGCCGAGGTGATCGTTCTTGACCCAGGCGGCGACGCGCGGGCTGCGCTCCAACTCGTAGGCCTCGCCGGCTTCCCAGGTGCTGTCGTAGGTGCAGACGTTAATGTGCGAGCGCAGCGTGGCGGCGCAGGGTTTGCTGGTGTACCAGGCGCGCACGTCGACGGTGGAGCGCATGGGGTGCTCGGTGTCGAACACCGGGGTGAGCACCTCGGCGTTCTCGAAGCGGATCGCTTCCCAGATGTGCTGGACCAGCTTGCTCAGGTTCATGGTGATCACGACGCGGCGGCGTAAGGGGTCCTGCGCGAAGAGCGCGGGCTGGATCTGCAGGCGATCGCTGGCGACGACGCGCTCGACCAGCGCCACCAACTGGGCCAGCAATTGCTCGCGGTTGCCTCTCCAGGAGGGCTGTATCTGGTCGAAGACGTCGCGGGCCGTCTCGAAGATGATCTTCTGGGTGCGGAAGCCGCGGCCGAGCTTGAGTAGGTCGATCTCGGCGATGCGGGTGACGTCCGGCTTGCCGGCCACGACCGGCGCCAGCTCGGCCAGCATGGCCACGTCGGCGGCGTTGAGCTGGAGGGGCGAAAGACGCTCCAGGTCAAGGCTGAGCCGCGGCCGGTACTCGTGGTCGATGCGCAGCAGGTTGGGCCAGGTGATGGCGTAGGCCGCCTTGGCAGGGTCCGCCTCGACGCGCGTCTTGGGTGAGGGCGGCGGCGGTGGCGGCCCATCGCCGCCTTCGTGAGGGAGGAAGGTGAAGGGGACGCCGAAGATGTTGACATACTCCGGCTCGAACAGGCCGGTCTCGGCGTCGACCTCGTAGGAGGTGCGGCGCAGGCCGCGGCCGACGACCTGCTCGCAGAGCAACTGGCTGGTGAAGGCGCGCAGCCCCATGATGTGCGTGACGGTCTTGGCGTCCCAACCTTCGGTGAGCATGCCTACGGAGATGACGTTGCGGACCTGCTCGCCCGGCTTGCCTATCTGCCCCACCGTGTCCACGACCTGCCGCAGCGCCTCGGCTTGATCGCTCACGGCGTGAGGGCGGCGAGGCGAGGCGTCGCCGTCGAGTGCGGGAGGACCAGGGTGGCCACGGGGATCCTCGTCGGGACCAGGGCGGCCAGGGGTGGCGTCGCCTTCGGCGACAGGGCGGCCAGAGGGGGTTTCGCCGGAGGCGGGGGGACCAGGGCGGCCACGGGGAGCCGCCCCTACGGACGCCGCACGGCCAGGGGGCGCCGCGGAGCCGGGAGTGGCGTCGTCGTCGATGTCGTCAGCGGTCGCCGAATCGGCGGGCGCGGCGGCCTCCTCCGGGGCGTCGTCGCGGGACTCCGCTTTGGCGAGCACCTTGGAATCGATGTGGAGGGTGGCCGCGGCGTCCTTCAGCCCTTCCACGTCGATCTTGCCGTGGGTGAAGGCGTAGGCGACGCGAGCGGCCGTCTCGGTGCGGTTGGCGACGGTGATCATCACCGGCGGGGTGGGGCTGCCGGCCTGCCGCCAGGCGCGGGCCGTCTCCTGCCAGTCCTGGCCGAGCAGGTAGTAGCCGTTGACGACGAGGTCAGGCAGCGGCGCCTGCTCCTGGGCCGGGCGGCCGAGGTCGTCCTTGACCTCGGGGTCGGCATAGATGTGGTAGAGGCGCGACTTGTACCTGGTGGTGAAGGCGCCGTCGTCGCGCACGACCACGCGCGGCGTCTTGACCAGGCCGGATTCGATGGCGTCGTTGAGGCTGAAGTCGCTGACGATCCAGTCGAACAGGTTGCCCTCGGCGGCTGCCTTGCCGGTGGGAGCGTAGGGCGTGGCGCTGAAGTCGTAGCAGCTGTGGAGGCCGCGCGCTCGGTGGACGCGGTCGAGGCCGCCGATCCACTGCGTCGCCTGCTGGAGGTCGTCCTTGCTGACGCCGCGCACACTGGACGAGGGCGGTACGCGCCAGGCATGGTGGGCCTCGTCGTTGATCACGAGCAGATTGCGCGCGGCAGCCAGCTCCTCCAGCACGCGGCGGGCGAAGGCCTCGTCGCTCTCCGCACCCTTCTTGACGACGCGCGGCCCGGCGTCGGGGTCCAGCGGCAGCAGGGCGTGCCAGTTGCGCACAAGCACCTTGCCCTGGCGCAGCTTGTCCTCCATGCCGGCGGGGACGACGTTGAACTCGTCGTAATAGTTGTCAGGGCCGGCGGGGAGCAGCACCTGCAGGCGGTGCTTGACGGTCAGGCCGGGGGCGACCACGAAGACGTATTTAGCGAAGCGCGGGTCTTGCGGATAGGCGACCTTATTGAGCACCTGCCAGGCGACGAGCATGGCCATGACGATGGTCTTGCCGGAGCCGGTGGCCATCTTGGTGCAGAGGCGGCGAAACTCCCCGCCGTCGCCGGGGACGTCGATGCCGACGCGATCGGCGTCGGGCGACTCGTCCAGCCAGATGAGCGTCTCCATCGCCTCGAGCGGGCAGAAGAAGAAGCGGCGGTCGCGGCGCTGCTCGGGGTCGCGCCAGTGCTCCAGCAGGCGTCGGGTGACGCCCGTCACCCCGGGATAGCCGGCGTCGCGCCAGTCGTCGACGCGGCGGCGGATCTGGTTGACCAGCGGCAGCTCGACGAAGACGCCGGGGTCGTCGAAGGAGCGCGAGCCCGGCGTGGCGACGACGTAGCCGGCAGGGCGACGGCCATCCTCCAGGGTGAAGAGGCGCGTCTCGCGGTCGTAGCGCCAGTGCCGCTCCGGCACGGCATAGGGCGAGTTGATGATGAGCTTGGGGATGGTGGCGGGCATTGGGGGGCCTTTCGATCTATGGGACGGGCGACGAGGCGGCTATCCATTGGCGGCGTGGGCTGGTGCGGGGAGCGGCCCTCTCTCTGCCTTCGGCATCTCTCCCCCAATTCTGGGGGAGAGCGGTCGCGGGGACATTAGCCGCCACACTGGCCTGCCCTGGGCCATGAGGCGGCGTCCGCTTCGCGGGCGACCTGGCCGTCATGGCGCTCTCCATCCTTGAGAGAAGGCCCATTCGGCAGCACGCATTGCCACCACCGCTCTCCCCCAGAATTGGGGGAGAGATGCCGAAGGCAGAGAGGGGGCCATTCCCCATCACCCCACCGCCAGCACTTTCAGGCTCTCGATGCCGCGGTCGTCGACGACCTTGACGGCGACGCGGCGGTGGGGGCCGGGGGTGAAGGGCAGGGAGACGGCGCCGCGGTAGGCTTCGATGCGCTCCTCGTCGATCTCGGCTTTGAGGTTGCGGGCCAGGCGGCTCCAGCCACTGCTCTCGCCAGCCAGGGGGAAGAAGACCTGGCGCGGGTAGAGGCTGCGGCCGTCGTAGTCGGTGTCGAGGAGCCAGACGGCGATGCGGGCGGCGTCGCCGGACTCGATGGCGCCGCTGCGGGTGTCGTAGTAGTCGAAGCCGAGCACCTCGACCTGGTACTGGCCGGCCTGATCGCCGCTGTCCAGGCGGCGCAGCTCGATGTCGGGCTGGCCGATCAGCCAGAAGCTCTGGTTGCTGGAGCGCTTCTTCTTGAGGTCCTCGGTGAGCAGGTCGGTGTTCATCTGGGCCTTGAGGAAGGTGATGCCGGCGCGGGCCGGGTCCATCTCGTCGATGTCCTTGGCGGCTTCGGGGTCGAACTGGAAGGCGGCGAAGACGAGCAGGGCCGGGCGCGGGGCCAGGGTGAGCGCCTCCTCCCAGGCCAGCTCGACCTGGCGCTGCTCCAGGGGCGCGAAGTCGGGGCCGAAGGAGACGACGACGCGGCGGGGTCGCTCCTCGCGGGTCTCGGCGTCGGCGTGGAGGTAGCGCGTGCCGCCCAGCGGCTCGACGCGGGAGAAGGCGATTAGCTGGCCGCCTTTGCCGCGGATGCCGGCCTTGAGCAGCTCGTCGCGCCACTCGGCCTGGCGCAGGGTGGGGCCGGAGCGGGCGACGGAGGCGTCGCCGGCCGGAGGGGGCGCGTCGACCTCGGCCAGCGGCTTGACGGCGGGGGCGGGGACCGCCTCGACGGTGAAGGGGCCGCTGACGCGGGCCTTGCCGCGGTCGATGAGGGGCTGGTCGTAGAGGGTCTCCTGGGCGGGCGGCTCGTCGTTGGCGATGGACTTGAGGGTGACGTGGGGGACGGTCTTGTAGGTGAAGCCGCTGCCGACGCCCTCGTCGGGGCGAGCCAGTTCGTAGTAGTCGTAGAGGGCGGTCATGAGGCGCTGGCGGGCGAGGGTGACGGCGACGCGGGAGGTGTCGCAGGTGACCCAGCGCCGCCCCCACTGCTCGGCGACGAAGGCGGTGGTGCCGGAGCCGCAGGTAGGGTCGAGGACGAGGTCACCGGGATCGGTGGTCATGAGGAGGCAGCGCTGGATTACTTTGGTGTTGGTCTGGACTACGTACAGCTTGTCTGCCATGAAGCTTGCGCCAACGTCGGTCCAGCTATTGTTCAGCGCGTACACGGGAAAATCAGCGAAAAATCGTACGTAGCCCAACCGGTTCTCGGTCGACTCCAGCCTCCCCTTCCGACGGAGGTTCTCCATCCCTTCCTGGTTCGTCTTCCACCGCACCTGGTAGCTGGGTCTGTATTCCTTGCCGTCCAATAGCACCGGGAACCAGGAAGCTGCGCCCTCGCCTTTCTGTCTGCCGACGCTTTGGCTTGTGAGATTATCGAGGCTATAGACTCTGCTTCCTCTCGGAAGCGATGCGAGGTCAGCCTTTTCGACCGCCGAGAGATACCGACGGGTCCCGTCCGGAAGTAATACCCTGTTATAGTTTGTGGCGCCCTGGCTGCCAACTTCCTTCGTTGCGTACAATGGCCGGTACGTCACCTTGTCCAGGGAGCGCGCGCACCACAGAAGATAGTCCGCTGCGCCAGGCAGGTATTTGCTCGTTGCTCCGGTCGTCTTGTTGAACGTGATTAGGCTTACGAAATTCTCCGAGCCGAACACCTCATCCATTAACTCTCGCACGTGGTGGAGGTTCTCGTCGCTGATCTGGACGAAGATGCTGCCGGTCTCGTGGAGGAGCTCGCGGGCGAGGAGGAGGCGGTCGCGCAGGTAGCTGAGGTAGGAGTGGATGCCCAGCTCCCAGGTGTCGCGGAAGGCGCGTACCATCTCGGGCTCCTGGGTCAGGTCCTCGTCTTTGCCGTCTTTGACGTCGCGGCGGTTGACGAAGGGCTGGAAGTTGGAGCCGTATTTGACGCCGTAGGGCGGGTCGAGGTAGATCATCTGGACCTGGCCGGCGAGGCCCTCTTTCTCCAGCAGGGAGTTCATGACCAGCAGGGAGTCGCCGGCGATGAGGCGGTTGGACCAGCCGTGGGCATGGCGGTAGAAGTCGATGGCCTCGCGCAGGGGCGGATTCTCGGCGAGCTGGGCGAAGAGGGAGGGCTGGGTCAGCTCGGGCGCGCCGAGGCTGCCGTCGCGGCGGACGGCCTCGACGATGGTGCGGGGGTCGATGCGCTCGTGGACGTGCAGGGAGACGGTGGGGACGTCGAAGGAGGCGCGCTCGGCCTTGCCGGCCCAGACCAGCTGGGGGTCGAGGTGGGGATCATAGGCGTAGGTTTTGGTCGGGCTGTCGGCGTCGGTGCTGGGGGTGACCAGGCCGACGGGCGGGTTGTTGAGGCGCTGTTTGCCGGCGTGGTCGTAGTGCTCGATGGGCTTCTCGCGCAATCGGTTGGCGGCCGACCTGGTAGAGACCATGGGTGACGTCCTCCTGGGGACACGCTGCGTTGGGGCAGCAAGCGCTGTTTGTCGGGGCAATGATGGCATTGGTGAACGGAGGATGCAAGTGGCGCGGTGCTGGATGGCCGGCCGCCGCTGCCGCACCGATCGTGTAGGGGCAGGTCTCCGTGCCTGCCCTGGATGTATCCGTTGCCACGGATGTCTCCCGAAAGCGGCCGCCGCAACGACTCCTCCCTTCGGGTCAGGTCAGTGGGTGCGGCAATGACCAGGGCAGGCACGGAGACCTGCCCCTACACGATCGGTGCGGCAGCGGCGATCGCGAAATCGATGCCCCCCTGCGCCTGCCGGGCCACGATGGGCGCCGGCAGGCGGGTTCTTTCAAGGTGATGGAAGGTGGTATTCGTCATCGGACCACCGGGCCGGGTTGTCGATGATGTATTGGCGAACTCGGTTCAGCTCCTCCTCGTCACGGATGATGCGCTCGTAGTAGTTGCGCTGCCACAGCCTGCCCTGGAAGGGATGCCAATGGCGCTGCAGCACGCCGCGCCGGTAACGGTTAGTTGTGAGGGACTTCAGGCGTGCTACCACATCGAACAACGTCGCAGTGTGCGAAGGGGACCCGATCAACACAATGATTCCGTGGAAGTGGTTGGGCATGACGACGTGCTCGTCACAGGCAACGCCACTGAGGTGATGCGGAAGCTCGTGCCAGACGGCCCGAATCATCTGCCCGGCATCGCTCAATTCCACGGCGTCGTCAAGTACCGCGCCAAACATCTGCTCACGTCCCTGGGTGCAGATGGTGACGAAATACGCGCCGTCGGTTGCAGTTGTAGGCATTCAGGCGGATGGAGCGGCGGTGGTGGATGTCCGGATCGTACCGTGCGAGCGGTTCCGATACCGGGTGGTCGATGTGGTCATTCATCGTCGCGGGAGCCGAACGCCGCGATCACGCCCTGGCATCTCTGCAGCTACGAATGGCATTGCCCCCTGGGGGAACGACCTTGCCGCACCTACGGTGTAGGGGCAGGTCTCTGTGCCTGCCCTGGTCGTTCCCGCACCCACAGGCGTGTCCCGAAGGGCATGGTCGTTGCGTTGCCTGCTATCGGGGAACACCCGTGGCGACGGATACATCCAGGGCAGGCACAGAGACCTGCCCCTACACCGTAGGTGCGGCATCGCCGGTCGCGTTATTGTGTTCACCGCGCCTTTGTCGTGCCACGGAGGCGGACCGCTCCTCGGTTGCACGGCGGGACACATCCTCCAGATCAGCCGCCGACGACCTCGTGGAGCTCCGAGACAGCCTCTGCCAGGACACCCATCACCGCGGAAACGTCCAGCACGGCGCTGCGCAGGTCGGCCAGGGTTGCGCCGAGCTCGGCGACCGTCAAGGAATCGGGTGATACCTTGCGAAGCTGGACCAGCAGTGCATCCGCCCTGGTCAGGCAGTCGACCATGGCGCGGGATCGGCTCCCGGCGAAGCCCGCGGGGGGCGGCAGGATCGCTAAACCGCGTCGTCGCCGCCGGACGGGTTCCACGCTGGACATCCTATCGCGGTTCCCCGGCAGCCACCTGCTCGTTACACCCGACCGCGCTTTCCAGTGCCGCCATTGTACGGATTCGGCCGGCAGCCTAGCCCAATAGGGTGACAGCGCGAGAGGAGAGCGGCGCGCGTTCAGGCCGCTGGTGGGGATTGCCATCGCGGTCCGTACAGCATGCCGCAGAGCAGGTCCAGCGCCTCGGCGCAGCGCCGGGTCACGGTACCGCGGCTCAGCCGCAAGCGTACGGCAGCGCCGGCATAGCCATTGGCGCGCACGTAGGCCAGCGTGACGGGACCCTCCAGGTGCGCCGGGAGCGCGGCGAGGAGCCGGACGATGACGTCGTGGTCGACGGTGCGCATGGTCGGGATCTGGACGGGCACACCGGCTGATCCGTAGATCGCCTCCATGGCGGCGCCGTAGGTGGGATCACTGTGGCGTCCTTCGCTCCGCCGGCCGGTCGCATCGTTCCCGAGCCCGTCCGGCAAGGCGTCGCGCGGATACCAGACGGTTTGCCGCTGAAACTCGGGCAGGCGCAGGGGGTGCTTGCTCGCGTAGCTCTCGGCGAGGTAGCGCCGCAGTACCAGCAGGGCCTCCTGTCGCTGCGGCGGTGTCAGCAAGCGATCCGTATCCAGGTGCTCAGGCAGCGCATGCATGCAACGTCCTCCCTCGCGCCACCGGCGGCCAGGCTGATGGCAGTTCACCTTTCATTTTGGTACTAATGTTCTAACACACGAGCAGGCAATAGGCAATTCAGGAGGGCGCTGTTATTGCCTGGGTGGGCACAGGGCTGCCGGCTACGCGGCTTCCTTCTGACTTACTCCGAGGCGCTGTTTGAGCCAGAGGTGCAGCTCGATCGTGCCCGCGAGCCACAGCCCGCCCAAGAGGTAGGCGCCGATCACGTCGGTCGGCCAGTGCTCGCCGAGGTAGACGCGGGAGGCGCCGACCAGCGCGATGGGGAGCGCGAGCAGCAAGAGCGCCACATCGCGCGGCCACGAGCGCCGCCAGGACACGATGACGACGAAGAACGCGTAGCCAAACAGGGTCGTGTAGTGCAGGACATGTCCCGAAGGAAAGCTGTAGTCGTTCAGGGGAGCGACGACATGGACCAGCGTCGACGATGGTCGCGCCCGCTCGATGGCGAGCTTGACTCCGCCTCCGACCAGCCCTGCCAGCAGCGCCGAGACGACCGCCAGCACCGCCGCGAGGCGCAGGCGCGCGGCCAGCAGGCCCACGAAGACGACGACGTAGGTCAGGGGACTGAGTGGGAAGTAGCCAAGGTCGCTGGCGTGGGTCAACACCCACCCGTACACGGGGAGATGGACGCTTTGCAGCGCACGGGTCAGCGAGACGTCAAATCCGTTGACCGCATGGGTGTCGGCGAGCGCGGCCAGCGCGGCAAAGCCCATGCAAGAGAGGGCCAGCACAGCCACGTAGACGCGGAGGAAACGCCTGGCGCCAGGAAGAGTTCGGCGGCGGCGATCCAACTGAAGACTGGCCAGCCAGGTCTGTAGTCGTCCGGAGGCGCCTGCCCATCCTCGCATTGGTCCCCTGATCGCCGGCCCATGGTCCCTCATCGCTGCCATCCCGTTTTCCCGTTGTGCCATCGCGCGTTGATGGTCACGCTCCGCGCCAGACCCCTCACCGTACTCCCCTCGAATGCCAGGCGTCGGGCGCCTGCCAGTGGGTGCGCCACACGTTCATCCGAAGCCAGCCCAGCGGTCGCCACCGGGCGGGCGCGACGCCCGCGCTCCGTGGCACACCGCCAGATCGAGGTGAAACGGTGTGGCGCACATCCTTCCAGCGCCTCCCGCGTCCATTCGCCGGTTGGCATAGAAGATGCGCCCTTCAGATCCTGGCAACACGAAGGAGCAGCATGGCCAGTCAACCGATCCGGGCTTGCCTGATCATCAACCCTCGTTCCGGCCGCGACAGCATCGACCTGTCCGAGGCGCTGCTGGTCCTGCGGGCACACGGCTGGGAGGTCGACGTACGCCAGAAGATGCATGGCGGCCAGGCCGCCAAATTGGCTCGCAGCGCCGCGCGCGACGGCTGTAGCGTCGTCGTCAATTGCGGCGGGGACGGCACGTTGAGCGAGATTGTCGACGGGCTGGTCGGTACCGATGTCTCGGTGGGGGTGCTGCCTGGCGGCACGGTCAACCTCTGGGCCGCTGAGCTCGGCGTCTCCCCCCGTCTGCGCGTGGCGGCGTACCAGTTGGTCGGCGCGGAGCGGCGCCGCGTCGACGTGGGACAGGTGCGAATCAACGGCCGCCACGGGCAGCACTTCCTGCTCATGGCCGGCCTCGGCTTGGACGGCTCCATAATGGCGCGCGTGTCCAAACCGCTGAAGAATCGCCTTGGCAAGCTGGCGATCGGGCTGGCCGCGCTGCGGGCCATGCCGACGTTCGCCACCGTCCCGCTGCGGGTGGAGATGGACGGGGTCCACTGGTATGGGAGCGCCTACCAGATCGTGGTGGGCAACACGCGCCGCTACGGAGGGTTCACCAGCATTACCCCCGGTGCGTACGCCGACGACGGCCTTCTCGACGTCTGTTTGTTCGGCGCTGTCGGCCCGGCCGGCGCTGCCCGGCAGCTCGCATCGCTGTGGATACGGGGGCATCCCGACTCGGCGACCGCGGAGACCTATCGCGCCCGCTCCATCGTCGTCCGCGCCCCGAGCGCGATGCCACTCCAGATCGACGGCGGCGCCGCGCCTTTCAGGGAGGATTCGACGACCGACGCGGGTTGCGAGTATGCCTTCACGGTCGCTCCGCGGGCGGTCACGATCCTGGCCCCACGAGTCTACGATGGTGAATTGTTCCAGCAGCGCACGCTGGCGGACGCGGAGATCCCAGCTCCGCCGGCACAGCACGGGCATGGACGTCACGATGGCGATCAGGGCGTCTACCACGGCGAGCGCATCCGCGTGGACAGCGTCGCCATGGACTCGTTCACGGGTGTCCAGGTTAAGGGCGGCCAGACGGTGACGGTGCTGTTCCAGCCGGACACGGTGCTCCAGAACGGGGGACGGGCTTCCAACGGCCACGTCGACACGCTGTCCGACCTGCAGGCAGGCGACATCGTGCGGGTAAAGGGCGAGGCCGGAACGGATGCCAGTACCGTGACGGCCCGAAAGATCCGGCTCATCGCTCACCCAGTTGACGACTGAATCGGCGTCGCTACGCGGCGCGTGTCGCGCCATGCGCTCCAACGCCGTCCGCGGTAGCGGTCCGCTCCCGCTCGTCGCCGGCCAGTAGCCGCGGCCAGCGACGAGCCGCCCATGCGAAGGCGTGCATGCCGAGGACGAGCCAGAAGGCCCCTAAGAACGCCCCGGCCAGGACATCGGTCGGCCAGTGCTCGCCTTCGAGTAAACGCGATGGAAACATCAGCAGGATGACGACGACGAACAAGGCGCGCAACGGCCACAGCAACCAGGAGAGGCGGCGCGTCTGGAAGGAGAGGAAGATCAAGATGCCGAGGAAGGCGATCGCGTGTACGACGTGCCCTGATGGGAAGCTCGTGGTCGCGCTCACTTTTTGCAGGACGGCGATCCCATAGCCGTCCGGCCGGGGACGCTGCACCAGCAGGCTGGTCAGGAAGTTCGACGCGTCGGCCAGGCCAGCGAAGCAGAACACGACCACGGCGTCCAACCAGCGCCGCCAGAGAAGCAGCCCGCCTACGATCACGGCCAAGGCGGCGCCGGCGGGAACCGGCCAGTTGATGGTGCTGACCCATTCCAGCACGGCAGTCGCGAGATGCCGCGGCAGCAGCGCATGCTGGACGCCGAGCTCAATATTGACGTCGCCTGGCAAAGGACCGGGTTGCTGGATGACTAGAAACGACAACAACACGGCGGCGCACACCAGCAGCGCTTCACTCAGGATGAAGCCGGCATGGGAAAAGCGCGAAGCGCTATCGCCGGCGTGCATCGACCCGGCGACGTAGCGATCGGCGGTCGGCGTGGTCATAGCGTGCGGAACCGCGCCTCGACGCAGGAGTAGGCGCCGAACGCCACGAAACCGAACGCCACGATGCCGAGCAGCGCGTGGCCGTAGGGGTGATTGAGGAGCTCCTGCAGCGCGCCGGCCATCCCCTTGGCCTCGGACGGGTTCTGTCGGAGCGCGGCGAGGATCAGGAAGAAGCCGATAATCGCGAACACGACACCGCGGGCTGCCAGTCCAAACCGGCCGATGAAAACGATCAGCCCTTGTGCTGGCGCGCCCAACGACGTCAATCGCAGGTGTTTCTGGAAGCTTGCCGTGTAGGCCTGAGCGAACTGCGCGGCGGCCACACCAAGGAAGACGAGGCAGCCGACCACCACCAGCGCCGGGCCGAGGGGCAGTTGGAGCGCCTGAGCGGTACGGTCGTGCGCCGTCGCGTCGGTCGTCTTCCCGCCGCTCCCAGCACCTATCACCAGTTGGAAGGCGCCCCAGGCCAGTACCCCGTAGGTAACGCCGGCGACGGCGTAACCAATGCGCTCGACGATGCCCTTGGGCTGTGTTCCCTTCTGCTCCAGGTCGAGGAGACCCTTGGCGATGTCGAACAGGGCGTAGGCGAGCAGGCCGACCGCGACCAGGGCCAGGAGTATCTTCCCACCCGGCTGGTTGTAGACGAATTGGATCGCCCCGACGTTGTCCTTCGTGGCGCCGCCACGGTACAGCGCGACCTGAGCCGAAAGTAGGCCGACGATGATGTACACGATTCCCTTGGTCGCGAGTCCGCACCGCGCGACCAAGTTGGCCGCGGGGCTGGTCGCCGCGTTCTGTGCCGTTCGTTGCGCGTCGTGGGCGCCTCGTGCCGCGATAGTCCGTGGCTGGGCCATGCCGCTCCCCCTTCGTCCCTACATGGGCAAACGCGAATTCAGTGCGTGGGGCTGACGACGGCGCGCATGCATCCCATGGCGCCGTTGCGAGCACTGCTTTGACTTAGCAGAGGTACGCATAATCGGCGCCAGGCGACCCTCATGGAGTGGGGCGGGGACTGCGCACCCACAAGTGGGTACCCGCCGCCAGAGCACGGCGCCGCGGTGCGGCGACCGGCTCCAATGGAAAGTGCGGCCACCTTTTCCGCCATCGACCGTGCAGTCTGTCCCGACCGCAGTCGCGTACTCTGGCGGCGGACCGCAGTCCCCGCCCCGGCATCGCCAACGTAACGAAATGGCCCCACTGTGTCTCGCTGCCGGCGCGCCGAGCGTACTTCCGCCGTGGCGTTGGGCACGTTTCGTGCAGAGGCCAGGCATGCACTCGACGCGGAGGGATCCGTGTGACCGGTACCGCGGCGGGGGATGGGGAGACGACATGTCGTTGTTCGGACTCGTTGGCGCGCTCGGGACCAGGCGCGTCGGCAGCGCGCTCTCAATCGTGTCCGCGCGGCGCCACCGTTTGACGAAGAGACGGGGCGGACACACGTCCGCGCAGCAGTCTCCGAGCGCCGACACGTGGTGGGGCCGCGACCCACGCTGGTTTCCGGAAGGCACGCCGCCGCGGCAACGGAATCAGGTGACGCCGCTGGTCGACGGCCACAGCTACTTTCCCGCCCTTGCCGAGGCGCTGCGCAACGCCCGCCACTACGTCTACATCGTGGGCTGGTGCCTCACGCCGAACATGCCGCTCGAACGACGCGACGAGTCCGAAATGATCCAATCGCGGCTGGTGTCGCTCCTCGCCGAAGCAGCGGGGCGGCTCCCCGTCCGCATCTTACTCTGGAGTGGCTCACCGTTCTTGTTCCAGCCCACGGCGCGGAGCGTTCGTCAGTTGCGCGATGTCCTGGCCAAGGAGGGTCACGGCGACATGCAGTGCCGGCTCGATCACAGCGCCAGGGTACCGCATTGTCACCATCAGAAAGCGATCGTCGTCGACGGTCAGGTCGCCTTCGTCGGCGGCATGGACGTGACCACCTACCTGGGCGACCGCTGGGACGAAGGGCGGCATACGCCGCGGATGGGTCTCAACTGGCACGACGTGCAGCTCCGCATCCAAGGTGAAGCGGTCGCCGATGTGGAGCGCAATTTTCGCCAGCGCTGGTCCGCCTCCGGCGGCGACGACGACCTGCCCCACCGGGAGCCCGTCTGCGACCCGTCGTGGCGGACGCCGGTGCAAATCGTGCGGACCATTCCCATCGGCGTCTATCCGTTCGCGCGCGGCGGCGAGTTCGGCATCTACCACGCCTACATCCAGGCGTTGCGCCGGGCGCGCCGATTCGTCTACATCGAGAACCAATACCTGTGGGAACCGGACGTGCTGAATGAGCTGCTCGCCGCCATTCACAAGCAGCGGGACGAGCCGTTCCGCGTGGTGATCGTGTTGCCGGCGCGAGCCGAAGACGGCAAATGGGACAACGACCGCCACGTCGACCGCCTGCGCGCCGCGGATGGCGGGCGGAATATCGTCTCCGTCTACAGCCTGTATAGCTCGGGGCCGGGCGGCGGCAAGCGCCCCTTTACCTACAAGGCGATCTACGTCCACGCGAAGGTCGCCATCGTCGACGATGAATGGATGACGGTTGGATCGGCCAACCTGAATCACCGCGGCCTCGCCACCGATAGCGAGCTCAACGTGATCGTCCACGACGCCAAGATCGCGCGGGCGTTGCGCGTGGAGCTGTGGTCGGAACACCTCGGTATCACGAAGGAGGAGGTCGAGCGGACCGACCCGATCGATCTGATCGACCAACGATGGGTGGCCCGCGCCGAGGAGAACAAGGCCATCCGGGAGCAGTTCGAGCGCCCGTTGGCCTGTCACGTCTACCGCTACGAAACGGGGCATGTGCCCGGCACCTCGCTGCTCGAGGCCGTTGAGGTCATGACGTTCGACCTCTAGCGGGACGATCACCGCCCGCGGCCAAGCGACCGGGGGACGGCGGTCCCTTTCATTTGGCGAGGGCCGACCGCGAGGCAGAGTCGGTGCGGGGTGAGGGAGCCATGCTAGACTCGGCGCGCGTCGCAGGATAGGCGAAAGCGATGCTTGATGATGAGGAGGACTTCCCAATGGCAGCAGCTCGTCGCGCCGATGTCACCTGGCAAGGCGATTTAGCATCCGGTTCAGGCGTGACCACCGCCAGCACGAGTCAGGCCTTCCGCGACTTGCCGGTCAGTTGGGCCTCGCGCACCGAGGAGGCCAACGGGCGCACCAGTCCGGAGGAGCTGCTGGCGTCGGCGCACGCCAGTTGCTACGCCATGGCCTTTTCGGCCGGATTGGGGCGGGCGGGCACGCCGCCCCAGAAGCTGGAGGTGAGCGCCACCGTGACCTTCGACCGCGCCGACGGCGGCTGGAAAGTTGTCTCCAGCGCGCTCAGCGTGCGGGGTTGGGTTCCCGGCGCCACGGCTGAGGCCTTCCAGAAGGCCGCCGAGGCCGCCAAGGACGGCTGCCCGATCTCGCAGGCGCTGAAGGGCAACGTGCAGCTCAGCGTGGAGGCGACGCTAGCGGGGTAGATTCCTCCACTAGCCCGGGTGCGCCACATAGGTTTGCAGCAAGCTATCGCCGCGG
>Ga0102924_1002961_pt1 | contig 18095 bp, 10 predicted proteins | sample PaiPotPPM11metaG_FD_80116 | JGI IMG/M metagenome (GOLD analysis project Ga0102924, IMG submission 80116) | Iron sulfur acid spring bacterial and archeal communities from Banff, Canada, to study Microbial Dark Matter (Phase II) - Paint Pots PPM... ...
CTACAAGTGATGACACCTTTTCGTTCAGAGAAGAGTTCCAAAACACCGTTTTTACCGGTGTAGGTGGTGCCCGCGGTCCCGGGTAAGAGTTCCGGGTTCGTGGCGGCCGACCCGGTCGCGGCGAGAACGGTCGTGACGAGCATGGCTATGAGTCCAGCGGCGATTATGGCCGGTCGTTTCATGTTCGAGTTTGCTCCTTGGTCGGCGAGTTGATCGACGCCCAGCGCATGCGATTACCGTGAGCCGGCGATCTGCTCGAGCAACACGTCGGGTGAGGTAGATTCGTGAGCCGGCGCCTTGTATTGGCTGCAGTCTGGCGAGATGTAGCCGGGCCGGCAGCTGGTCAGCTTGGTGTATTTCTTCACGTTGTCGTAGTAGAGGTTGACGATGGCGCGCTGGATGGCCTTGGGTGTGGCTCCGGTCTTGGCGAGGCTGTGTTCGACGAGGCCTTCGAGCTTTTCGGTCATGAGGTCTTTTCTGACGAGGGTCAGCTCATCGGAGAGCGACCAGCGACGCTTGGTCAGATAGGCGGCGAATGCCGCGTCGTTTGGGAACTGTTCGGCCTTGAGCTGCTCCAGGCGATGATTGACTTCCGTGTCGGTGACCGCGAGTTTGTGTTCCGCGCCCTGCTGGGCGAGCCACACCTGGGCGATGAGGAAGGTGAGCGCCTGCTGCTCGAGGGCGGGGTACAGCTGGTGGCATTTGCTTTCGAGTTCGCTGTTGATGGCCTGAGGGCTGCTGCCTGCTTTGGCGGGACCGATCGATTCGATCGCAGATACACACGAGCGGTAGTTGGGCGGGTCGGACACGAGGCCCGCGGGTGCCTGACTGTTCAGGCTCTCCTCGTAGTCTCCGCCGACGATCGTGGCCATCCAGTGGTTGAGCGCGGAGCGTTTGATCGGGGTGTGCTGGACTTCGGCCACGACCGGGTCGGGGTCGCTGCTGGTGCTGGCACCGCAGGCCACTATGGGCAGGGCGACAAGCAGGGCCAGGGGTAGCCTTGCCAACCGGCGCAACGTTGAAAGCATGTGATCAGTTCCTCGAATTCCTCGTTATCACGTGGCAGTTCATGGGGCAGTAAGCGAGGCTGAGGGCGGGCACGAGTGCCCGCCCTCAGACCTACCGTCCTGCTAGCGGTGTGGCTAGGACATCAGTTCCTGTTCGGCGCTGAATGTGATCGTGCCTTTGCCTGTCTGGCTCGATTTTTCGAAGGCACCGCCGTTTTCACTAGTTAAGAGAGTTTCTTCTTTTTCCTTCACGCCCGCGTTGGTAACGCAGTTTTTGATTTTCTGTACGCCTGTCGCGGACTGTTCGAAGTTGATTTCCGCGGTTTTCACTTTACCGGCAGCCGCTTTGAACTGACCGATGACCCAACCCTTTACTAACACTAATTTACCAGCAACTTCAATGTGCACTTCTTCAGGGTGAATCTCGATCCCGACTTCTAACGGTGAGGTGTTGATCGTGCACAGTAAGGTCGTGCCGTGTACTAAGATGATGTTGGTGGCATCACCTAATGAATGGGCGTTGACGATCCCGAAGACGGTGCATTTTTCGAAGTCGATGGTGAGTACGCCTTCTTTGTGCGTCGTCCCTGTGAATTCACCTTTGTCGGTGTTTTTTTCACAAGAGATGGTACCTTTTTTTTCGGTCGCGAGTTCCGCGACGCCGTTGCTACCGGTGTAGGTCGTTTTTGCGGTCCCCGGTAAGAGTTCCGGGTTCGTGGCGGCTGAGGCGCTGACGGCGATAGCGCTCATCATGAGCACTGCCATGAGGCCTGCGGCGACTATAACGAGTCGTTTCATGTTCTAGTGGCTCCTTTTTGTTGATGGGCCGACGGCCTGCGGGCCAGGCCGCGAAGCGGCCTGCGCACCGTAGGCTGCGGTACTTGACTTGGCCAGGTATCCGCAGGTCGGCTGGTCAACCCCACGTTCGCAGTTCCCCCTGGCTAATGTCAAGCGTTTGCGCGCATCGTCTCCAACTCTGCGCCGCTCTAGGCCTGGGCATGGCTACACGTAATACCGCGTTTGCGCGCGTATGCAGGGCGTTTTGGGGCGCCTATGGTGGCGTCCACGTCGCGCCAAAAAGGGTTGTCGGTATGTCATGCCCAAAGGATTGTCCAGTGAGAGACGCCTATTGCATCAGGTTGCAAGATGATCGAAATTGCGGTGGTGTCTGTGGGGCCGATGTCGATGGTGGCGGAGGCGTTTGGCGAGCGAGTCAAGGAGAAGGGACCGTGTGGGAGGTCTGGTGTTGAGGTCGAGCAAGGGTCTAGGGCTGGCGCGAGTGGCTGCGCTGCTGGTATGCGCTGCGTGCATCGCGCTGACGACGGCGAGTGCTGCTGGCGCGACGACGATCCCGTCGTTCGGTAGCGAAGGCCAGGGCGCGGGCCAGTTCGTCGCACCGAGCGGGATCGCCGTCGATCAGGAAAGCGGTGACCTCTACATCGCCGACCGGGCGAACCAGCGTGTGGACAAGTTCGGGCCGCAAGGCGAATTCCTGCTCGCCTGGGGCTGGGGTGTGGCCAACGGGGCTGCGGAACCGCAGACATGTGGGCCTGCCGCCGTTCCCGCCACCGCCACCTGTCAGATTGGCCTGCCGGGCGAAGGCTCGGGCGAGCTCGGCGAACAGGGGCCCGTCGGTCTGGCGGTGGACAACGACCCGCTGGATGGGTCCCATGGCGATGTCTACGTCGAGGACAGCATCAACCACCGCGTCGAGAAGTTCGGCCCGGAAGGCCGATTCATCCTCATGTTCGGAGGCGCGGTCGACCGCACGACCAAAGCCGACGTGTGTCTCGCCGCGGAAGAATGCCAGGCAGGCGCCGCGGGCTCCGAACCCGGCCAGTTCGTGGAGTTGTTGGCGACCACGATTGCCGTGGACCCTGCCGGCACGGTCTATGTCGCCGACGAGGTGGGCCCAAACGGCGAAAACGGCCGTATCCAGGAGTTCAGCGAAGGCGGCGTGCAAACAGGTGAAGTCACGCTCGCGAACAGCGGCGGCATCTTCGCGCTGGCCGTGGCCTCGTCCGAAGAACTGTACGTCCTGAGCGAACTGCTCGCCGGAGTGCACGAGTTCAACTCCTCAGGTGCCGAAGTAGGCGTTCGCGACGAAGCCGCACCGTCGTTCAGCTCCGTGCTCGCCATTGGGCCGGCCGACGAATTGTTCGTCTACAACGGGGAAAGCGGGCATGTCCTCGAGTACTCCTCGTCGGGTGCTCAGCTGGCGAGCATCCCCACGGAGCTCGACGAAAACGCAGACGGGATGGTGTTCGCCAACACTGTCGACGGGCTGTACATCCTTTACAAGGCGCAGGTCCGCTTTGCCGCCCAGCCACCACCGGGCCCGCTCGTGGTCTCGGAGTCCGCGAACGCCAAACAGATCGCCACGGGGGCGAGCCTCGAAGCGGTTGTCAACCCGGAGGGCCACGACACCACTTACCACTTCGAATACGGCACCACGGAAGCCTACGTGGCCAACACCGCCGAAGAACCCCTCCCGGGCGGCGAAGGTTTCGAAGACGCGTCCGTCAGCGCGAGCGTGACCAACCTGCAGCCCCTGACCACCTACCACTTCCGCGTCGTGGCCAAGAGCGAATGCGAACCGGTCGAACACCCCGGCAGGATCTGCACGACAGATGGCCCCGACGAGACCTTCCGAACGCTCCCGCCGGTATCGATCGAAGGCGAGTCCGTCTCGCACGTGACCGACAGCAGCGCGCAGCTGGAAGCGGCGCTCGACCCGAACCAGCTGAGCACCGAATTCTTCTTCGAATACGGGCACACGGCGAGCTACGAAGCCCGCATCCCCATCACCAGCGGCGAGCTCGGCGCGCTGTCAATCGCCGTGCCCGTGAACGTCCTGCTGGAGGGGCTGACATCCGGCAGCACCTACCACTTCCGGGTCGTGGCGCACAACGTGGCGGGAACGGTGAAGGGCGCAGACCAGGTCTTCACCACGCAGGTCGGTGGAGCGGCTCGTCTGATCGACGGCCGCGGCTGGGAAATGGTCTCGCCCCCCGAAAAGCACGGCTCGCTGCTCGAGTCGCTCCCGGACGAAGGGGGGGTGATCCGCGCGGCTCAGGACGGGAGCGCCTTCGCATACATCGCCAAGGCGCCGATCGACACAGAACCCGCGGGTACCCGCAGCCTGGCAGACCAGCAGCTGCTGGCCACCCGCTCCGCCGGAGGATGGACGACCCAGGACATCGCCACCCCCCACGAATCGGTCTCCGGGCTGGTCGCCGCCAACCTGTCCGAGTACAAGCTGTTCTCCCCCGACCTCTCCCTCGCCCTCGTCGAACCGGAAGGGCCCACGCCGCTGTCTGCGGAAACCACCGAACGAACGCCCTATATCCGCCACGACGACAGCTGCTCGACCGAACCGCAGCTGTGCTTCGAACCGCTCGTTACCGGCGGGAACGTGCCCCCCGGGACGACATTCGGCGCGAGCGAACCGGGTGGCACGAGGAATGCGGGGACCGGCGTGGAATTCGTGAGCGCCACGCCCGACCTGGAACACGTGGTGCTCGCGGCCCCGCAGTCCCTGGTGTCTGGCTTCAATGCCGGCGAAGGACACAGCGGTGAAGATGCCCTGTATGAGTGGTCGCCCGGGCGGGGCGGCAGCCGCCCCGGCACGCTCGCACCGATCAGCATCCTGCCCCACGGGGTCTCAGCCTCGGTGGAAGGCGGCGCCAGGCTGGGGAGGGAGAGCTTCGACGTCAGGAACGCCATCTCCGAAAACGGCTCGCGCGTGTTCTTCGAATCCATCAACGCAAACCACCTGTTCGTCCGGGACATGGGCAAGGAAGAAACCGCACAGCTCGACGCGCCCGAAGCGGGCGCCGCGGGCGGGCTCGGCTCGGCCGTTTTCCAACTGGCCAATGCGCAAGGCACGAAGGCTTTCTTCATCGACACCGCACGGCTGACGACCGACGCGACCGGCAAGGAACGCGAACCCGACCTGTACATGTGTGAAGTCGGCGAAGCGGGTGGTCAGCTCGCGTGCACCCTGCGCGATCTGACTGTCGACGCGCACCCCGGGGAATCGGCCGACGTGCTGGGTGTCGTGCTCGGGGCCGGCGAAACCGCCGAAGACGTGTACTTCGTCGCCAACGGAGCGCTCGCGCCAGGTGCCGTCCAGGGCGACTGCACCGAAGTGGGACGCAATGCGGGAGATGACTGCAACCTGTACGTGTACGACACGATCACCCGGCAGACGCGGCTCGTGGCGGTTCTGTCGGATGCGGACTTTCCAGACTGGGAAGCCCAAAAAGAAAACCTCAACCGCCTTACCGCGCGGGTATCGCCCAACGGCCGCTTCCTCGCCTTCATGTCGCAGCGCAGCCTCACCGGGTATGACAACCGCGACGCCGTCAGCGGCGCGGCGGACGAGGAGGTCTACCTGTACGACGCCGCCTCGGGCCGTCTCACCTGTGCCTCCTGCGACCCGACCGGGGCACGGCCCGTGGGGTTGTTGGAGAGCGAAAACCCGCTCGCGCCTGAACTGCTTGTCGACAGCAGGCACCTGTGGGGAGGACAGACGCTGGCGGGCTCGGTGCCCGGGTGGACCTCCACCGAAGAGACGCGCGCCCTCTATCAGTCGCGCTACCTCGACGATGACGGCAGGCTGTTCTTCGATAGCCCCGAGGGGCTGGCGCCACAGGATGCCAACGGCCTGGAGGATGTCTACGAGTACGAGCCGCAGGGGGTGGGCCCCGCGGGCGCCCGCTGCGAACCCGGTGTGAGCGACGGCAGCGAGGTCTATGAGCCCGGTCGCAGCTCCGAAGTCGAAGGCAGGCCGGTGGAAGAAGGGTCGGGCTGCGTCGGCCTGATCTCCTCCGGCTCCTCCGGCGAGGAAACGGCGTTCCTTGACGCCAGCGCCACGGGGCCGGGCGGCGAAGAAGGCGAAGACGTGTTCTTCCTGACGACCGCTCGCCTCTCCCCCGCCGATGTCGACAGCGCCTTCGACGTCTACGACGCGCACATTTGCAGCACCGCCGCGCCGTGTCCGAGCACGGAAACCGTCGCCTCCACCACGTGCGCTGAGGTTGCGGAATGCCGCGGCAGCTCCTCCGCGGGATCGGCGAGCGTGGGCCAGCCGCCGAGCGCGACCCTCACCGGATCGGGCAACGTTCCGCCGCCCGTGCCCGCCAAAGCGCAGAAGACGGCCGCCCAGATCAGGGCCGAACAGCTCGCCAAGGCGCTGAAGGCCTGCCGGGCCAAACGCAACAAGCACCGCCGGCAAAGCTGCGAAGCGCAGGCGCGAAAGCGCTATGACCCGCCCCTGCCGAAGGCGAGGAAGAAGCACAAGCCCACGGGCAGCAAGGCTGCACGCGACCGGAAGGGGAGCATGTGATGCGGACGATCAGATGCATGTGCTTGCTCGTGTCGCTGTCGTTGCTCGGCTGCCTCTGCGCGACCTCGGCCCTGGCCAGCTCCCCGTGGTGGCACGTCACCTCCAACGTGCGCCCGGAGATCCTGCACGGCGCAGGCACCGTCGTGGCGGAGGCGCTAAACGTTGGCAACGAAGCGACGCTGGGCACCGGAGGGGCGTCCACCGCCCCCATCGTCGTCACCGACACTCTGCCCGTCGGCGTGACCGTGGACAAAGTCGAAGTCAACCCGGGTGAACCCGAACCCAAGGTCAGCTTCGTCGCCACGGCCCAGACCCCCGGTCTGGGCGCCCACGAAGAACTGCGCTTCGTGGGATCCGGCTTCGGTCCCACGCAGGCATTTGCCTTCGAGCATGCCTGCACCGAACCGGCAGTGCGCGTGGTCCGGTGCGTCTACCCCGAAGGCGTCGCGGTGCTGGTGCCCTTCGAATTCCTCGAAATGGGCATAGCTGTGACGACCGAAGCGAACGCGGTCTCGGGCACCAACCTCGTGGAAGTCTCAGGTGGCGGCATGGCCCCCGTGCGGATCGAACGGCCACTGCCAATCGACGCCGGCACGCCATCCTTTGGCATCGAAGAATTCACGGCGGTGCCGGAAAGGGAAGGCGGCGGGGTCGATGCGCAGGCCGGCTCGCATCCGTATCAGCTGACCACGGCGGTCGCGCTCAACCAGAACCAGGACCCGCTGAAAGCGCCGGCGCTGGCCAGGAGCTTCCAGTTCAGGCTGCCCGCGGGCTTGGTCGGTGACGCCAGCGCCGTCGCGCAGTGCACCGAAACGCAGTTCACGCACCTGGATGGTGGGATCGTGGACTTCTGCCCGAACGACACGGCGATCGGCGTGGCGACGTTCACGATCGACGAACCGGTGAACGGTGGAGTTCAGACGATCTCGATCCCGGTGTTCAACCTGACCCCTGGCCATGGCGAGCCGGCGAGGTTCGGCTTCGAGTACGTCGGTACGCCCGTCATCCTCGACCCCTCCGTGCGTACCGGCAGCGATTATGGCGTCACGGTCGCGGCGAGCAACTTCACGCAGGTCGCGAACGTGATCTCGAGCACCGTCACGTTCTGGGGCGTCCCCGGCGACCCCAGCCACGACAAATCGCGCGGCTGGGGCTGCCTCGCCGGCGAACACTGGGCGGCGCAGGCCGGGCTGTCGTGCACGCTGCTGAACGAGAGCGAACCCAAGCCCTTCCTGCGGATGCCGACATCCTGCTCGGCGCCGTTTGCGATCTCGGTGACGGGCAGCTCCTGGCCGCTGCGGGCAACCCCCTCATCCCAGCCGGAAAGCATCGCCCTGCCGGGCGCCGAATACTCGCTGCACGACAGCTTCGGCCAGCCTCTGGGGATCACCGGCTGCAACCAGCTGTCGTTCGACCCGTCGATCGAAGTTGCCGCCAACGAACATGACGCCAGCTCCCCCACGGGCCTCTCGGTGAACGTGCGCGTGCCGCAGGAAAGCGACGAAAGTCCCTTGGGCCTAGGCCCCTCGGACGTCAAGGACGCGACCGTCACGCTCCCCGAAGGGGTGACCGTCAACCCCGCGGCCGCGGGCGGCCTGCAGGCGTGCTCGGAGAGCCAGATCGGCTTCGAAGGCCGGGAAAGCTCCACCGGCATCGACCGCTTCTCCGCCGGCTCGCCGCTGTCGTCCTGCCCCGAACAGGCCAAGGTGGGGACGGTGACGATCAAGTCGCCGCTGCTGCCGGCCGGGCAGGTCGTGGAAGGCTCCGTGTATGTGGCCGCGCAGAATGAAAACCCATTCGGTTCGCTGATCGCGATGTACATCGTCGCCGAAAACGCGATCGAGGGCGTGCGCGTGAAGCTGCCGCTGGACGTGTCGCTGAACGGTGAAACCGGCCGGCTGACCTCGACTTTGGAAAACTCGCCGCAGCTGCCCTTCGAAGAAGCGACCTTCCACTTCTTCGCGGGCCCGCGCGCGCCGCTGGCGACGCCCACGCATTGCGCCACGTACAGCACGAGCGCCTCGTTTACGCCGTGGTCGGGCAACCCCGCCGTGAACAGCTCGTCGAGCTTTCAGGTGGTCTCGGGGCCCAACGGCTCCCCCTGCGCGGGTACGCTGCCGTTCGCGCCGACGCTGTCCTCGGGCGTCACCAACATCGATGGGGGAGCCTTCAGCCCGCTGACGGCGACGATCTCCCGCGAAGATGGAAGCCAGGAAATCCAAACGGTGCAGCTGCACGAGCCCCCGGGCGTGGACGCGATCCTCACGGGCGTGCCGCTGTGCGCCGAAGCTCAGGCCAACGCGGGCACATGCCCACAGGAAAGTCTGATCGGGCACGCCAGCGCGAGCGTGGGCGTCGGCAGCGAACCGTACGACGTGACCGGCGGCGAAGTGTTCCTCACCGAAGGCTACGAAGGTGCGCCGTTCGGCCTGTCGATCGTCACGCCGGCCGTCGCGGGCCCCTACAACCTGGGCAAGGTGGTTGTCCGCGCCAAGATCCAGGTTGACCCCTACACGGCGGCCGTAACGGTAACGACCGCAGCGATCCCCCACATCCTGGATGGGATCCCGCTGCGGATCAGGCGTGTGACCGCCACGATCGACCGAGCTGGGTTCACGTTCAACCCGACCGACTGCAACCCGATGGCCATCACGGGCTCCGTGGGCAGCGTCGAAGGCGCGACCGCGGCCGTGTCAGAGCCGTTTGAGGTGGCCAACTGCGCGACGCTGAAGTTCGCGCCGAAGTTCGAGCTGTCGACCTCTGCGAAGACGAGCAAAGCAGACGGCGCGTCGCTGACCGTCAAGGTCCTCTATCCGCCCACCCCGCCGGGCGCGCAGGCGACCGACTATGCGAATATCGCCAGCACCAAGGTCGACCTGCCCAAGGCGCTCCCGTCTCGGCTGACCACGCTCCATAAGGCCTGCCTGGCGTCCGTCTTCGAAGCCAATCCAGCGAACTGCCCAGCTGGCGCGATCGTGGGCCACGCACGGGTGATCACCCCGATCCTGCCCGTGCCGCTGACGGGACCGGCGTATTTCGTGTCGCACGGCAACGAAGCGTTCCCCTCGCTGACGATGGTCCTGCAGGGGTATGGCGTGACCATCGACCTGGTCGGATCCACGTTCATCAAGAACGGCGTCACGAGCACCACGTTCAAGAGCACGCCCGACGCACCGTTGACCATGTTCGAACTGACGCTGCCCAAGGGCCCGGACTCCGCCCTTGCGGCCAACACCAACCTCTGCAAAGCCAAGCTCGAAGTTCCCAATGTCTTCAATGCGCAAAACGGCCTCAGCCTTCGCGAGACATCGAAGATCGCGGTCACTGGCTGTCCCAAGGTCAAGACCAAGCGCGTCGCCAAGAAGAAGCGCAGATAGCCGGCTGGACCAGGGATGCGCGGTCCCTGGCCAACGCGATGGGACAGGCCGACTGAGCGCGGCCACCCGCGGCGGGGCTTGTCTGGGTAGCGTGATCGCCGCCTTGATGCTTGCGGCCTGCGGCGCCAGCTCGCAGGTGGTCGTGCACGTGGGCGCGGCGTCCATCACCAGGCAGGCAGTGGGCCACTGGATGGCGGTGCTGGCGCAAACAGGCGAAGTACCAAAGCCCCCACGCTATGGCTCGTGCGTATCGCATCTGAGCAAGGGTGGTCCAAAGCGCGATCGAGCTGCGCTCGAGCTGACGTGTGAGCATGACTATCGAGCCCTGTTGAGCGGGGCTCTCGCCCAGCTCATCTCTTGGCAGTGGTTGATCCAGGAAGCGACGAGCCGCAGCCTGAGCCCGTCCCGGCGCGCCGTCGAGGAGCGAGTCGCCCAAGAAAGGGAATCTGCCAAGGAGCAGCTGCGGGCGCTTGACAAGGCGCCTGTGACCACGAGCGATCTGGAACTGGAAGCCAGTGCCGAGCTGGCCGAGGCGATGATTGAAAGGACGCTGACCGCCAGCCTGCCCGCTGTCTCTGGCGCTGAGATCGCCAGTTACTACCGCGAGCACTTGGCGGACTTCTTGGTCGCGCAACGGCGGTACTTCTTGATCAGGAGCCTGAAAAGTCAAGCTGCTGCGCTCGCGCTGAGGGCCGAAGTGGAATCTGGCGCCAGCTTCGCCAAGAAAGCGCTGCGTGAGACGCGCACGAGCAGCGAAGCCGTCGAGCCTGGCCGCGAGGCGATCGACAGGGCGATCTTCGTCGCCAAGCCGAACGTGCTGACCGGCCCGATCCTGCTCTCGGATATTGGCGATCACTCCCTGTTCGAGGTCACGAGCATCGTTCCGGCCCGCTATCTACCGCTGGCGCAGGTGCGCAGCGAGATCGCACAGCGAATCGCAGTCGCGCGTCAGAACGCTGCGCTGGACCGCTTTGCGAGGGCTTGGACGGCGAAGTGGAGCTCCAGGACGCAGTGTGCGTCCGGCTATGTCGTGCAGCAATGCCGCGAGTACACCGGCCAACACACAGCGGTGAACCCGTTCGCCGGCGGATGAGCGGCGCAGCGATCGAGATCGAGAATTAGCTGCGTTTGTAGGTCGTCGCGAACATGCCGTACGAGCTGATGGGAGCGCTCGTGGCTTGGAGTTCGCGGACGACCGGCACCCCCTGGAAGGACCGCGCGACGCTCACGGACGCTGGCAGGCCATACAGTTCGAACTGGACCTTCACTTCCGTCCCCTTTTCCGGGCACATTGAGTAACGCTGGTGGCCTTCGCTGTTGACCCCGAGAAAGGCACCTGGCGGCAGCTGGCCGGCTGCCAGTTTGTGCAACGCCGGGTTCAAGCCCGCCACGGCCCAGCCAACCGAGATCTTGTATGAGCTGGTTGTGGGCTCCGGCAGCAAGGCCACCTCGAACAGAGCTAGGCTGTGAGTCCCGACGGGCACCTTTCCCCATTCCAGCGGAGGGGAGATGTTGTTGCCGTCACACGTGTATCGGGCGGGCAGCGATTCGCCGATCACGGGGCTCTTCAACGCGATCGCGGTCACGTGCCTAGCGGTCGTGGTGGTCGAGCCGGAGCCGCCGCAGCCGGCCAGCGCCAGCAAAGCCACGAGCAGGACGCTCGAGATGCCCCCCTGTGGGTGTCGCATGAAACGCTCTCCTTCTCGTCGGTGGACCGTCCAACACATGGCTCGGCGTCCAACCTACTTTCTCGTGGGACACGTGCCAAGCGTTTGCCAAAAATGTTTCCAGGCAGCCAACGGCTGGTCGTCAACTGACTAGCCAGTGAGAGACGATTCGACGATTTGTTTGACCTGCGGACGGCACGCTGGAATACTGACTCGTGTATTCCGATTCATGGAATATATCTGCGCATCGGTGCGGCCCACGACTGGAACAAGTGCCGCGTCTGGAGGCTGTTCGGAGGTAGGAGCGTTACGTGCGGCAAGCTAAAGCCCTTGGATGCCGATGCGCCGTGTGAGGGTCGCGCTCGGCCTTGGACTGGCCTTCACCGCCGCGGCGGTCGGCGTCGCGCTCGTGCAGTCGCCGGCTGAAGTCATCGCGGTGAACACGCCCGAACAGCAGACGCTGGAGCTGACGCGACACAGGATAGACGTCTGTCAGCCCGGCGAAGTGCTGCCTGCGAACACCCATGCCCTCCGGCTTCAGGTCTCCGCGCTGCTTGGCCCAAGGGTTACGGTGCGGGTGCTGGCTCACGGGCGTGTGCTCACAAGCGGGCAGCGAGGATCGGGATGGACCGGTGGAGTCGTCACGGTGCCGGTCAGGCCCGTGGCGACCACGACACCCGGCGCGCAGCTTTGCTTCGACGTCCAGCTCAACGGCGATGAAAGTGTGTCGCTAAAGGGTGAACCCGGGCACGGCTCCGCGACGCGCGCGGGTGGTGGTAGCGTTCCCGGCCGCGTGAGGGTTGAATACCTGCGGCCGAGCGGGTCGTCCTGGTGGTCGCGAGCGTCCATGGTTGCCAAGCACATGCGCTTTGGCAACATCGCAAACGGGACGTGGAGCGTGTTCGTCGTGATCTTGCTGATGGCCAGCGTGGTGTGTCTATGTTCGTACATGGCGCTGCGTATGACCCGATGAGCCGCTCGAGCAGGAAGAGACTCGTATCGATCCAGACGAGGGATGGTGACGGTGCGAACGGGGTCCGGGTGCGATCGCGCCGTCGCCAGGCGCAGCTTGCCAGCAGTCGTAAGAAGCGCAGCCACTTCGCGCTTGGCGAGCGAGTGGCTTGGACATCCCCTCGCGAGATCCTTCGCGCAGTTCCCAAGATCGCCTGGTTGTGTGCGCTTGTTGCATGTATGAACGCGGTCGCGTGGTCGCTGATCACGCCACCATTCGAGGTGCCCGACGAACCCGAGCACGTGGCGTACGTAAAGCAGCTCGCCGAAACTGGGCGGTTGCCGACGCGGTATGGAAGCTTCTCTATAGAAGAGGAGCTCGCCTTGGAAGATCTCCACCTGCAGACGGTCGCCGAACAACCACAGAACCAGACGATATCCTCGCAAGGGCAGGAGGAACAGCTGCAGCAGGACCTCGCTCGTAGCCGGCGTTTGGATGAAAAAGGCAGCGAGTACGCCGGGGTGGCAGCCTCTGAGCCACCGCTCTACTACGCCCTCCAGGTCATCCCATACAGCCTGGGCTCGGGCTCCACGCTGCTTGACCGCATGGAGTTGATGAGACTGCTGTCGGCGATCATCGGCGGGCTGACGGCCCTGTTTACGTTCATGTTCATCCGCGAGGCGCTGCCGGGCGCACCATGGGCATGGACGGTGGGTGGCCTCGGTGTCGCGCTCGTGCCACTGCTCGGCTTCATGTCCGGCGCGGTCAATCCCGACGCGATGCTGTACGCGGTAACCGCTGCGCTGTTCTACTGCCTTGCGCGGGCCTTTCGGTGCGGCCTGACGCGAGCACGGGCGATCTCCATTGGCAGCGTGATCGCTATCGGCTTCATGACGAAGCTGAATTTCGTCGGTATCGCACCGGGCGCGCTTGTGGGTTTGGCGGTGCTGAGCGCTCGCGCACGGCGTACGATCGGAAGCGCGGCATACGCGTCGCTGGCCATGGCGCTCGCGATCGCGCTCAGTCCGCCGGCCGTGTACGTGATCGCCCACCTCGCCAGCGGCGCACACACTCTGGGGATCGTCTCCAGCGCGCTTCACGTCGCGCGAGGGTCGCTGTGGAGTCGGGTCAGCTACATCTGGCAGCTGTACCTCCCCAAGCTTCCCGGGATGCACGCCGACTTCGCGGGCGTCTTTACCACCCGCCAGATCTGGTTTGACTGGTATGTCGGCCAATACGGCTGGCTGGATACAGGCTTCCCGGGGTGGGTCGAGGATCTCGCCCTGATCCCAGCTGCAGCGATCGCGGCTCTGTGTGTACGTAGCCTCGTTGCAGGCCGCCGCGTGTTGCGCGCCCGTGCCGCGGAGCTGGCGGTGTATGGTGCTATGTCGGTCGGGCTCCTGGTGCTGATCGGCATGGATTCCTATCTCACGTTTCCCAGGCTCGGCGCCGAATTCGGCCAGCTTCGTTACGTGCTGCCCCTGATTCCGCTGCTCGGGGCGGCACTCGCGCTGGCGGCGCGTGGAGCAGGCCGCAGGTGGGGCCCCGTGGTCGGGGTGCTCGTCATCACGCTGTTCTTGGCTCACGATCTGCTCAGCCAACTGCAGGTCGTCGCGCGCTTCTACGGCTGACACGGGCGCCGGCACGTCAGAGCCGACGTGGGCTCTGGGCGGACCAAGGCCGAGACGACTTGGGGCTCGCCTGTATGCCAGGCGAGCCCCAAGGCCGCTGCTGTCCTAGCGGCGGGTGCCTTTACAGTACCTGCCGCTTTTCGTCGTTAGATAGTTGATGCGCCTCTTATTTTTCGCTTGCGATCACGGCTTCTGCGGATACCGACCGCAACGAGCCCGTCAGGATTGCCGTGTTGTGGCCCGCCGCCGAGGGCAGACCGAGTTTAAGGTCGACAACCGGGTCGATGAGGAACGAGAAGAACCCGCCGCAACCTTCGGCAGCCGGTACCGAGAACGCGTTGTCTACCAGCGAGTTGCCGTTGAGTACGAGGATTTCTTCTTCCGTGGTTATTTCGCCGCGGTTTCCTTTGATTGGTTTGTTGGGCGCTGGCGGACTTGTCGTGCCCTCGGTCAGGTGCAGCTCAATCGGGCTGGATTCGGAGCCGATGTAGCAGCTTTCGCCCAGCAAGGGGTTTTTGAGGTGCACCCTGACCGGGAGCGTGAGTACGGTTTCTTTTTCGCTGAACACGTTGGCGAGGTCCAGAATCGCGGGGTTGTGTTCGTTGGCCACCAATTCAGTTGTGGCTGTCACCCCGGTCGTTTTGTTTTCGAACAGCGCTTTACATGTACCCCGCTCGATGATTTCAAAGAAGCCGCTACCTTTGATTTCTTCGCAGTTGATCAGGTCGAGCAGTCCTCCGGGAACGTTCAGTTCGGTTTTTGAAAGGCTTTCGCCGTTCTTCGCGGGCAGCAGGTAGAAGACGTTCTGCGTCCCACTGAATATCGCGCCACCCTGGAGCACTATCGGTTTGTTGATCGGGACTTTGGTGCTCCCGATAGCGACTTCACCGCTCGTGGTTTCGGCATACTGGCACAGTTCCAGACCGGGTATTTCCGTCGGGCACTGCGCGAACCTGGCGTAAACGCCTTTTGGCGTAGCCAGAGCCGGCGAGGCGAAGCTGAGTGCCGCGAACGGCACCATTAGCGCCAGTGCGGCGATCAAGCCGCCTCGGCGCAAGCTCGTTGAGTTGCCGTGACCTATCCTCACTTTGGGTTCTCACTTTCTATCGCTTGCCAATGTCACCACGTGTATCTGCCGCGTCGCAATTAGCTCGCAGCGCGTAGCTCGCAGCTCGCAGCGCGTGGGACGGCGCGAGCCTAACCGCCGATGCAACAGCCTACAAGGATTGTTTCCGACTGCGCAACAGTTCGATTAATCAGGACTATGCTAATCGAGCTGTTCAGGCGGCCGGCGAAGCCGACGCACTGGTGAGAGCGGCCGTAGAGCGGCTCAGCTGAGTCAGGCGGGCCGGCTCACGGCGTACTCGCCGTTCGTCGACTCGTGCTCGAGCGCGACGGTCCATGCCAAGGGGCTGTCGCTGCCGGTGACCGCCCGGGCGATCGTGGCCATCGGGGCGCGAGCCTTGAGCAGGATCTCGTCAAACTCGGCCTCGGGGTCTGACTGCATGACGATAGCCCCGCCGGCCCCGATCGTGGTGGCGCCTGGGCGCATGACGATCGTGCGGATCACGATGCTGAGGTCCACGCTGCCGTCCAGGCCGAAGTACCCGATCGCACCGGAGTACACGCCGCGCGCCTCGCGCTCGATGTCGTCGATGATGTCCATCGTGCGCAGCTTGGGCGCGCCGGTCATCGAGCCCCCGGGAAAGCAGGCCCGCACGCATTGGACCGGCGTGCGCTCGCCATCGAGGACCCCGGTGATCGTCGAGATCAGCTGGTGCACGGTCGCGTACTGCTCGACGACCATGAACTGCGGCACGCGCACGCTGTCGACCTCGCATACGCGTCCGAGATCGTTGCGCAGCAAGTCGACGATCATCAGGTGCTCGGCAAATGTCTTCTCGTCGTGCAACAGGCCTTCGCGCAGCTGCTCGTCGCGTTTGGGATCGTCCGAGCGCGGCGCGGTGCCCTTGATCGGGCGCGCCTGTACGCGACGATCGCGAGAGACCGACAGGAAGCGCTCGGGCGAGGAGCTCAGCACGCTCACGTCGCCGAGCTTCAAGTAGGCGGCAAATGGGGCCGGGTTGCGCCGGCGCAGCAGCCGGTACAGGTCGAACGGATCTGGGCTTACGTCGGTGTGGATTTGGTCGGTCAGGCACACCTCATAGGACTCGCCGGCGGCCAGCGCGCCCTGACAGCGGGCGATGTCGGCGAGGTACTGCGCGCGCCCGCGCCCGCAGCGAAACTCGACGGCGCCCTCTGAGGGCTCTTCAGGCAGAGCGGGCTGCCACGGCGGCGGCGCGTTGCCGCGCGTGTCCGCGAGCGTCTGCCTGGCGATCGCCTCCGCGTCTGACAGCCAGCGCTCGGCCTCCTCCTCGTCGCCGTCGCAGAGGGCCAGCAGGTCGGTTCGGTGCGCGACGTGGTCAACCGCGATCACGCGGTTCGCGAGCATCAGCACGGCGTCTGGGATGTCGGAGCGGTGGGCGTTTGGAGATCCGCAGTCGGCCTTGCACTCGTAGCCGAGATAGCCCACGAGGCCGCCCAGCAAGCCCGGTGGCAGCCCGGTGGGCACGTCGATGGCATGCGCGGCGAGCTGCGCGTCGAGCACGTCGAAGATGCAGCCAGGCTCGATCGTGCTGCCATTGGCGCGATGGGAGGTCACGAGTTTCGCCGCCACGTCGTATTCGATCACGCAGCGGTTGGCTCCCGCAGTGCTGCCCAGGAACGAGCGCCGCGCCAGCGGCGTGGGCGCGTCGACGCTGTCGAGCCAGAACGCATGCTGCTGTGAGCCGAACAGACGCTCGAACAGCAGCTCGGTAGAGGGCTCGCCCTCCAGCGTGCGCATCCGCAGTTGCAGGCTTCGTCTTTGACGATCCTTGCGCGCACGCGGACGCACAGGACGTCGCGGTGGCGCGGGCGCTCGCTCGCCATGGTTGACGCGCGAGGATCGGTGCTCGCGCGCGAGCGCGTAGAAGTTCTCGAACAGCGTGCGGCCGTGGTCGGTTGCGATCGACTCGGGATGGAACTGCACCCCCCACATCGGGCGGCTGCGGTGCTCGATCCCCATCACGACCCCCTCATCGGTCCATGCGGTCACGCGGCCTTCGGGGCCGAGCTCGCCGGCGACGGCCAGGGAGTGATAGCGCACGACCGAGAAGCCCTGAGGGATGCCCTTGAACAGACCCCTGCCGTCGTGTCGCACACCGCTCAGGCGCCCGTGCATGACCATCGGAGCGCTGCTGACCGTGCCGTTGAGCAGATGGCCGAGTCCCTGGTGGCCGAGACACACGCCGAGCACGGGGATGTCGCTGCTGCGCAGGATGTCCGCGCATACCCCGAAGTCGTGCCAGCGTTCCGGGCGTCCGGGTCCCGGCGATATGACGATCGCGTCGAAGTCCCAGCGCGACAGCGCCCGCCAGGAGACGACGTCGTTGCGGATGACGATCGGCTCCTCGCCCGAGACCGCGGCGAGCAGGTGGAAGACGTTGTACGTATAGGAGTCGTAGTTGTCGACGAGCAGCGTGGTCATCGCGCTGCTTCCAGGCCCAGCCCGCGCGCGCTGCGGTCCAGCAGCGTGTGGACGACGTGCTCGACGGGGGCGCTGCGGTCCTGCTCCAGATACCAGATCGCGAGATGCTTAAGGTAGTGCGCCAGCGGCCTGACGTCCAAACGCTGCACCGCCAGACGCAGATAGCGGCGATACAGCTCCGACTGGACGACTGCGAAGCGATAGTCGGGATCCTCCGCCGGTCGCCCAGATCCAAAGGCGTCCCTGCTGCGGCGCGCGCGGGCACGCGCAAGATCCCAGCCCAGGCTCTCGTTCTCGCACAGCAGCCGGGAGGGGTCGAAGTCGACGTCGGTGCTGACGGGGTGGGGCAGGAAGTAGCCGAGCGCCACCTGCGCTGCGATCCGTTCTGGATAGGGATGCAGACTGCGCACCTCACGATGCTCGCGTGAGCCGTCGATCTGCGCGTCCAGCCAATCGGTCAGCTCGTCGATCAGCTGCGCCCCGGCGCTGGAGGTCACGGTGCGCTTTTGGCTGGCGACCATGCCGTGGAAGATGCTGCGGCTCGGATGAAAGCCGCCGTTGAGCTCTGGCTGCAGCTCGGAC
>Ga0102924_1002962_pt1 | contig 18087 bp, 12 predicted proteins | sample PaiPotPPM11metaG_FD_80116 | JGI IMG/M metagenome (GOLD analysis project Ga0102924, IMG submission 80116) | Iron sulfur acid spring bacterial and archeal communities from Banff, Canada, to study Microbial Dark Matter (Phase II) - Paint Pots PPM... ...
CACCACCCGCGCCACCCGGGCTCCTCGCGCCGCCGCCGCGCGATGCCGAACCAGCCGCGAAGGCGCCAAAGCTCCTGGTGAAGACGATGCTCGGGTTTCGGGCGTTCAAGGAACAGAAGGGGGCACCTGCGCCTCCGGAAGGAGGCAGCTGGGCCCCGCCGCAGGCACCTCGGGCGAGCCCGCTGCTCGGTCTGGGAGGGCTCTCGCAAAAGTCGTCGCAGGCGTCCGAGCATCGTCGTTCCGCGCCCCCCCCCGCGCTCGACTCCCTCGCGGATCGAGCGACAGGCCCGACGCCGCCGCGGCCCTTCCCCGGCAGGGCGGACTCGCAATCCCGCCGCGTAGGCGCATCGACGCCAGCTCCCCGCCGCCCTCCGCGACGGCCCCAGGGCGGCGTCCCTCGCTGGTTCTACTTTGTCGTGGGGGGCGGCGCGCTCCTCACGGCAATCGTCGTCGGGGTCGTGCTCGTGGGGCAGACGCCCGCCAAGGTGCCGCTGGATCTGGACGCCGCACCGGTTGCGCAGCCCAACGCGGCCCTTGACGCCATCGCCCCAGCCTCCGAGACGGCGTCGACCCAGGCAGGCCTGCCCGTGCCGCCCGCCTCCGGCAAGGAATCGCGCGAGCTGAAGACACTCCTGGAGGAGCAGCAGCGATTGCTGCAGGCCTGCATCGCCGATGCGACGAAATGTGGCCGCTGGACCCGGTTTTCCAAAGAGACGCTGACCGCGCCCGCCAATCCGGTGACCGCTCCCGTTCCCGCTCCCGAGGGGCCCCGCGACGGATGGCTCCAGCGTCTGAAGATCCCGAAGGATTTCCCCCCGGACACCGACACTCGGCTCAAAGAGATCTTCGACTACGACGCCAGGCGCCCTTCGGGACGAACGGGCTTCAACGTCCGTTACTTCGAGTGTTCGGCGTACGAGGACATCATCGACGCGGCGCTGCTCAAGTACGAAGCGCCGAGCTGGGTCAAGGCCGTGGTGTTTCAGGAGAGCGGATGCATCCTCACCGCCACCTCTCCGGTGGGAGCCAAGGGCCTGTGGCAATTCATGCCCGAATCCGCGCGTGCCTATGGCTTGCGCGTCTCCGAGGGGGAGATTGACCAGAGACTCGATCCCGTCCGATCGACGGACGGGGCGGTGCGCTTCCTGACGGATCTTCGCAACGACGTCGGCGCGTGGGATCTTGCGCTCGCGGCCTACAACATGGGCCCGTACGGGGTGATCCGTCGCCTGCAGCAGATGGGCGGGAAGGCAACATTTCGCGATCTCGCCCAGGCGGACCTCCTGCCCCAGGAGACCTCTCTGTACGTTCCGAACATCGAGGCCTACGCCCTCGTCCTCGAAAACATGCGGTCCTTGCACCTCGGGGGATCGGGAAAGCACCCCGAGACCACCTCCGAGATCACCGTCAAATCGGGGACGCGACTGAGCCTCGTCGCGCGCGCGGCCCACACGAGCACGCTGCACATCAAGGAGCTCAATCGCGCCTACCTCGGGGACGTGGTCCCGGACGGCGAGACCACGGCTTGGGTTCCCGACGCCGAGGCCCACCGCGCCCAGCTGTTCTTCGACACGCCAGGGCCGGACGACAAGGTGGACACCTGCGTTCCCGAGGATTTCGACTGGGGTACGACGGTGCTCGAAACGAGCAAGTATGCGCAGCAGTGCGCGCCGAAGCCGTAGTGTCCCGAATCGCGGTCGCTATGCGACCATACTCGGGACACTGCCTCTCCCCTCGTCGTCATCTCGCTGCATAACGACGACGGTGGAGGGGGGACGGTTGAGTGGGACTAACGCGCGCCTCGGCGCTTCGCGCCCCCCATATCGCCTGGCGGCGAACGACTTCGCGAAGCGAAGTCCGAGAAGAGGACGCCCGAGAAAGAAGCTCGCTAGAGCTTTTTGTTCCCCGCGATGTCCCACTTCATCGTGATGGTGGGGCCCGCGGAGCCGTCGTCCTTCTGCGTCTTGTAGTCGTACTGAACGCGCGCAAAGTTCAGGGTGAGCGTCTCGCTGTGGCCCGAAGCGTCGCCGCCGGAGCCCGAGTAGCTCTTGGAGGAGATGATCCCCTGCTCCATCGTGATGGTGATGTACTCGAGCGGCTTGGCCCCGCCGGCCTTGCGAACGACGAGGACGGCCTTCTTGAAAGGCTGACCTGCTGCGCACATCCCGAGGAGAACGGCCGTCGAAGCGTCAGGATGTTTCGAAATCGTCAGATCCGCAAACTGAACCTTTCCGGAGCCGGCGCCGCCGCCAACCTGCGACGATCCAGCCTGTGCGGCGCCCCAGGACCAGGACAGGACGTCGATCTCATTTTTGTGAGCGTCGTCCTGTGACTCGCCTTTGACGTCGTCAATCTTGAGAAAAATATCACCCTTCGCCATGGTCGACCCCTCGTCTCGCTCGCTGCGTTCTCGCGTCGCCGCGTTGCGGTGGAACTTACCATGGATCCTCCCGCCGCATTCGGGAAGTGCGCCGGCTGTCACCCACTTAGATGACGCAGGGTCTGTCCGGGCACGGTCCCATCGTGTATAAACCCGGCCTGTCTTGTCATGAACGTCGCGCTTCCGGTAAGGATTTCGACGGGTTTGCGCCCGCCCTTGCCCAATCAGCGCGCAGCTTTCCCAGCCACGCCAGCCAAGCCGAGGCGACTCCGTGCCGGATAAGCCGCTTTGGACCGAGGGCCTGTACGTAAGCCAGCACCACTTCCAAGCGCAGGATCTCTACCACGAGGCGCTGCTTCGGGACCGCATCTCGGCCATCCGCCGCTTCGACTGGGGCGTCCTCGAGCTCGAAGTGGATGACCGCTTGCTCCAGGCCGGCCAGTTCCGGCTGCAGCGCCTCGAGGCGGTGTGGCCGGACGGATTGGTCGTCCGCTGCGGCGGCCAGACCGAGACGCCGACGCCGGAGGCGCGCTCGTTCGAGGGGGTGTTCGCTCCCGAGGCTCCGCATCTCGACGTCTTCGTAGGCCTTGCCAGCGAGAGCTCGTCCTCGGGCAACGTCGCAGCGTCCGGCGACCCGGCCGTTCACCGTCGCTTCTCTCGTGCGGTGCAGAGCGTCGGCGACTTCAACACGGGGGGCGCGCCGCAGGAGATCGACATCGCGACGCCCAATCTGCGCATCCTCTTCGGGACCGAACCTCGGGAGAGGCTTTCCACGGTCCACGTAGCGCAGCTCGTTCGGCAGCCGGGCGGACGAGTGATCGTGCGCGACAACTTCGTGCCACCGGTGCTGCGGATCTCGGCGGCTCCTTTCGTGACGAGCGGCCTTCATCGCGTCCTCGGAGCGCTCATCAGCAGGCAACGCGAGCTTGCGTCCGGACGGAAGCAGCGAAACGTTGCGAACATCGAGTTCCATTTCACGGACGCGCGGCGTTTCTGGCTCCTCCACACGTTGAACACTGCGATCCCGCGCTTGTCTCATCTCGTGAACGTCAAGGCGCATCCCGAGGAGGTCTACGTTTCCCTCGTCGAGCTCGTGGGGCAGCTCGCGACGTTCGCGCCCGACGCGGATCCCACCGCTCTCCCGCCGTTCAACTACACGGAGCTCGGCGACGTCTTCGAGCAGCTGTTCGCGAAGGTCCTCTCGCTCCTGGCCATCGATTCCGTCCCCACCTACGTGGAGGTCCCGCTCGAGCGCCGTCAGGACGGCATGTTCGTCGGCAAGATTGCGGAGCGGCGCATCTTCAACCACGAGTTCTTCTTGGCGGTGAAGTCGACGCTGCCCGAGGCGGTGGTACGAGAGCGCGTCCCACAGCTTCTCAAGGTTGCCTCGTGGACGCACATCTACGACGTGGTCAGCCAAATGCGCGAGGGTGTCCGCACCGAAGTGGAATGGCATCCGTCGAGCGCACTACCCGTCAAGCCCGGACTCTGCTTCTTTCGACTCGTTCGCCAGGGGCCGTTCTGGGAGGAGATCGCGAAGACGGCGACCCTGGCGCTTTACATTCCGATTAACGCGGATTGGAGGGAGACGTTGCTGCACGTCTATGCCATCAGTCCGGAGTACCTGCGCTGAGGAGCGGACGTGAGCGCGATCTACGCGGCAAGCGCGGAGGTGCTGATCGCGGCCGTGCGGCTCGGGACGGATCGCGATCTCCCGCCGCCGGCAGAGCTGCGAGAGCGGTTCGTCCAGGGACTGCAGCAGATGGTCTCGCGATGCCGCACGTTCGGCGTACCCGAGGCGGACGTCGGCGAGGCGCACTACGCGCTCGTCGCTTTCATCGACGAGCGGATCCTCCGGTCCAACTGGCCGGGGCGCGCCGAGTGGATGAGCAGCCCGCTCCAGCTCCAAATCTATCGCGAGTTCCGCGCGGGTGAGAACTTCTTCGCGCGCCTGGGCGCGCTCTTGCAGAAGGCGCAGACGTCGCCATCGCTCGAGATTTATTACCTGTGCCTCGCGCTCGGGTTCATCGGCGCTCATGGCGAACAGAACGCGCGTTCGTATTTCGACGCCGTGCGAGGGCGCATGCCGCGGGGCCGCCTGGCGACTCCGCTCAGCCCTCACGCAGTGCCGAAGGACCACTACTCCCTCACCCGGCCTCGACGACCGCTGGCGCTGGCGCTGGCCCTGGGCTGCGCTCTCATCGTGGCGCTGGGGTTGATGCTGCTCTGGTGGTCGCTGGGCTCCGCCATCGGAAAGGCAGGCGCCGAGCTGGCGATGACCGCCCTGACGACGGCCACTGCACGCGCCGGCGGGTAGACCCATGCGCTGGCTGCTCATCGCACTCGCGTCGTTGCTCCTCCTCGCCGTCTGGATCGTCGGCATCTTCTTCCCCGAGCTGCGGTGGATCGCCGAGCTCGTCACGGCCGTCGTCGTCGCGATCGTCCTCGCGGTCGTGGCGGTCCGGTGGATGCGCAAACGGCTGAAAGCGCGGGCCATCGAACGCGAACTCACGAAGAAGTCGGAGGCTGACCAGCCGGAGATCGCCGTGCTGCGCGCCGACATGGAGAACGCGGTGCGCGCCCTCAAGCGTCAGGGCGGACGCAGCCGGGCTGCGCTGTACCGACTGCCCTGGTTCGTCATCGTCGGACCACCCGCCGTCGGGAAGACGACGGCGTTCGAGCGCTCCGGCCTGTCCTTCGTCTCGAACGCCGCAGGCGCCCCCAAGATTCGCGGCACCGCCGGGACGCGAAACTGCGACTGGTGGTTCGCCCAGGAAGCGATCTTGCTCGATACGGCGGGTCGATTCGCGACGCGGGACGATGACCACGACGAGTGGATGGCCTTCCTGGACATGCTGCACCGCTTCCGGCCGGAACGTCCGCTCGACGGCCTGATCGTCGCAGTGAGCCTTCCGGACGACATCGGATCCCGGAGCGAGGTGGAACGAGAAGAGCTTGCGGCGAAGCTGCGCAGTCGGCTGGACGAAGTGCACCGGCGCCTCGAGATGGTCCTGCCCGTATACCTTCTGTTCACCAAGGCGGACCTCGTGGCGGGCTTCGTCGAGTTCTGGTCGGATCTCGCGAAACCTCAACGCTCCCAGGTCTGGGGCGCGTCGTTCGAGGTCGACGATCCGCGGCTGGAGCAGCCGGGCCGCGCGGTCGAGAACGAGTTCGATATCCTGTCCGATGCGCTGCACGCACGTTTGCTGGAACGCGTTCCCTCGGAGCGCGACGCGAACCGACGCGCGCGCGTCATGCAATTTCCGCTCGAACTGCGTGCTCTACGCGCCCCGCTCGCGCAGTTCGTGGACGCCCTGTGCCGGCCGGGCGTGGATACCGAGCCGCTCCGCATCCGTGGATTTTACGTCACGAGCGCGATGCAGGTCGGCCGCCCGGTCGAGCGCGTGCTCTCCGAGATGATGCGGGGATTCGACATGCAGCGGCCAGCCGTGGCTGCAGCAACGGGCGGCGAGATGCACAGCTACTTTCTCGCCGATCTTTTCCGGAACGTCATGCTGGCGGACGTCGGTCTGGCCACACGATCGGCGGAGGGAATCGAGCGCCGCTCGCGCCGAGAGCTTCGTGCGGCGCTCCTCGCACTCGCCGTCGCGGCGTTCGTCCTCTTTCCGGCGCTGGTCAGCTACCTCCGCAACACGCAGCTCGTGCAGGAGGTCGACCGCACCGCGCAAATCGCGAGGGCGCGCGGTCAGGCGAGCATGCCGGGCACCGCCGGTGATCCTCTGGAGCCCATGCTCGACACGCTCGACCACCTCGACAGCGAAGCGTCGGGCTTCGGAATACCGGGCTGGTTCGCGCCGCGCGCCGCGCGCGAGCTTCGCGGTCCGCTCCGGAAAGCCTATCTGGACAGGATCCATTCCCTGCTTCGCGCTCGTGTCGCGCCGGAGCTGGAGAAGGAGCTCGCGACCATCTCGAAGGCCCGACGACTTGACGATTCGATCGACAGCCCCGAGGACCATACGGGGTTCCGCAACGCCTACGATGCGGTAAAGCTCTACGCCACGCTGGCCGATCCGGAAGGCCACGTCGACCCATCGTGGACGCCGGACCGCCTGGCGCGGGCATGGCAGCGCACGCTCCCGGGAGGCGCCGCGCTCAACTTCGCGCGGCTCGTTCGACACGCCACGAATTACCTGGACGCGCTGCCGGAAAACCCGCCGTTGAAGTGGCCGTCCACGCGGACGCTGCAGGACGCGCGTGTGACATTGAAGCAGCTGGGCGTCGACCAGCTGCCTTACCACTGGGCGCTGCGACGCGCTTCCGATCAGTCGCCCCTCCTCGCGCGAGATGTCCTCGACGCCGGCTCGCAGGAATACGTGACGTGCCCGCCGGAGCAGGAGCTCGTTCCGCGCCAGTACACGGCGAGTGCGTGGGCAAAGATCGAACCGGTGCTCGATTCCAGAGAGGGCTGGCCGGCGGAGGCGCGTATCGAGCGCTGGGTCGTCGCGGACATGGGGGTTCCGGCCGACGAGAAGGGCCTGCGGGCGCAGGTACGCGCCCAATACTACCGCGACTACGAGGGCCGATGGATGGCAGTCCTCGACAAGTGTGCGGTGCATCGCCCCGAGGACTTCCGGACGTCGCAGAGCGAGCTCGAGGCGCTGAAGGCCTCCAAAGGCTTCTACAGGTCCTTGTTCGCTCAGTTCAGTACGAACGCCATCGCGGAATCCAAGAAGGACCTGTTGCCGATTCCGCTGCCGCTCTCGACGGAGGGATGCGCGGCCAAGTTCGCGTCCGCGCGGCCCGACGCAAGCGCCGCGGCAGCGGCAAAGGCACAATCGCCCGTTCAGAAGGCATTCGAGCCGCTGCTCGTCTTCAGCGGCGATGCAGAGGGCGCTCCGAAGCCCGCGCCACTCGACAATTACATCGCGCATCTCGAGAACCTCAGGGCCGCTCTCGAAGGGGCGAGCGACGCGCCCGGTGGTCCGGATCTTGCGCCGCAATTTGCGAATACGAAGCGGGGGGTGGAAAGGCTGCTCGACGGCGTTCAGGAGCCACTGAAGTCCAAGCTCCGGGCGCTTCTCATGCCTCCGGTCGAGGGAACAATCCACGTCACCAAGGCGGAGACCACGAAGGGGACGTCCGACGAGTGGAACAAGAAGGTCTACGCCGCCTGGGATACCAAACTGCGCTCGCACCGGCCGTTCGCCGGATCCGAATGGGCCGCCTTCGAGGACTTCCGCGCCTTCTTCCAGCCCGACGGAACACTCTGGAGCTTTTTCAAATCGACTCTCGGCAGCTCCGTCGAGCTCACCGATGCCGGTTACAAGACCAAGCCCGGCGCCACGCCGTTGGCTCCGGACCTCCTCGCGTGCCTGTCGATCGCGCAGGAGATCACCGACGCGTTCTTTCCTGCCGGCGATGATCCCGGCCTGCGCTTTTCGCTGCAGCTCGATTGGTCAGCGACCGATATCAGCGAAACAAAATTCAGCATCGGAGAAAAGCCGGCAGCGTTGCCCAAGGCACAGTGGTCGGCGCCGTTGAAGTGGAACGGGGAGGGGGTGCGACTCGAATGGGTCCAGGCGGGACGCAATACCCAGGAGATGGGTCGCCACGCGACGTTCACGCTCTTCGATCTGTTCGACCAGTTCCACGGACTCAACCCCGGCGGGCGGCAAGGAATCTACACGGCCGACTTCCCGCCCTTCGCCGTCAGGGTGCGTTCGGACGGGAAGCGAGATCCCTTCGCAAGGAACTTCTTCTCGCGTCTTCATTGCCCCGCGAACATCGAGATGGTCGCCCCATGAACCCAGGGAGCACATGGCGTACGGGGGCAGCGCTATTCGGCAAGGCCCCGTGGAACGAGGAGTACCTTCGGGCCCCGGCGCGGCATGCCGAGCTTCGCTCGCTGGACGAATGGATATTCCGAAATGCCAGCGCGATGCCCGCACTGTCGCAAACCGTTGGACGCGAAGTCCCCATTCCTACCTACGGTTTCCTCGTGAGCGTGGACGCGAGCGCGCCGCTTCAGGCGGTGGCCGGCGTGCTGAGCCCGAGCCAGGACAAGGCAGGTCGAGCTTATCCCCTCGTGGTCGCCGCCGCCGCCAATCTGGAGCCGCGGGTGGTCGCCCATCCCGAGGTCGCGCCGATTCTCCTGGAATCATATTGGGAAATCGCCGTCGAGGCCCTGACCGGGTTGAGCTCCGAAACCCCGGCCGTCGGGGATCGGAGCCTGGAGCGCGCGACCGAAACCCCCCTCGAGTCGGCTTTAGCGGCGCTGGAGCTTTATACACGGTGGACACGCGAGACCTCCGTGGCCGATTTGTGTGCGCTGCTGGGACGGTCCACCGAATGGCTCGATTCGGCTGGGCGCCAGGTGCTCGAATCGGCATCGCCCAGCTTGCTGGCAATTCGAGTCCCCTTGGGGGGAGCGGCAGGTAGCGCATTGTGTTTCTGGCTCGATGTGCTCCGCCGCGCGGGCCGGTGGGAGGGGGGGCGCGCACCGAGCTTCTTCTGGTCGCATGACGGCGTCGGCGGAGACGCTCTCCTGTGCCCGGGCGCGCCCGGCGAGTCCGTCCTGGCGGCCCTTTGGACGAACGCGCCGGCTGGGGAGATCGTTTGCGACCTCGCGAGGATTGGACCCGCACCGCCGGTATTCTCTTCGTCCGGCTCCGGGCAGGGCAGCGTGGCCACGTTCCTCGAGGAGCTGGAATCGGCGCGCTCCGCAGGCTCCCAAGTACACGGTCTTCGTGGGCCGCGCTAAACTGCGGTCATGGCAGTTGGTTTTCGCGTCTCGTACAGCGGCGTCGTCCCGAACGTCGACGGGGGCGAGCGTGTTCTCTCGCAGCTTCCGATCCGCTTCGGCCGCAACGCGATGAACCACTGCCAGATTGTGCACCCGTACATTTCCGACTTCCACGCGACGGTCGAGCTCATTGACAATGCGCTGTGCGTTCGCGATTTGAATAGCAAAAACGGGGTGTTCTTCCCCTCCGGCCAGAGGATTCCTCCCAACGTGCCCACCCCCATCGACACGGCGGGGCCAGAGTCGTTCCTGCTCGGGCGCGCCGTGCGAGTGAAGGTCGAACCATTCGCTCAGGATCGGCAGATCGGGCAGCGTGCGTCGGAAGCGTGTGGCACGGTCCTCGGCAACCGCGCGGTGTTGCAATCCGGAGGATACCGGCTTTCCCAGCCTGTCGTGCCGCCCGGAGGGTACGCCGCCTCTCAGGCCTCGCTGCCGCCTGCAGGAGGGCCCGCCGCGCAGCCCCCCATGATGCAACCAGGCGCGAACGCCGCGTATCCGAGCCGGGGACCCGTTGGTCCTGCGGCCCCCGAGCTGCCCCCGCTTCCATACGGTGCAGGTGGCGGGCCCGGACAGGTGCCCTCTCCGATGGGCGCTCCGATGAACGCGCAGCGCGGGCATCCGGGAACCCAACAGCTGCACCTGTCCATTGAAACGATGGCTGTTCTCGGCTTGCGAGAGCTCGCGTCGTCGCTCGTTCCCGGAGCACCCCTCCAGACGACCGGAGATGTTGCCCGCCTGCTGACGAAGCTTCACGACACCGTCGAGATGTTCTGTCGGTGCTTCGTCCCTCTACGCGAAGGCTATTCGCAATTCGTGTCGACGATGGACCTGCGCCGGGCGGCGACGCAGCGGTCACTCAACCGCTCGCAGACGGCGCTCCGGATCGAGCAAGCGCGCGACCCGGCGTCGGTCGCTGCCGCGCTCCTCGACTGGCGAAATCAGGACTACGACGCTCCGCAGGTCGTCGAAGAGATTTTCGCCGAACTGATGATGCACCAGCTCGCCCTGGTCGACGGCATCATGCGAGGTGTCCAAGCCTTGCTCGAAGAGCTGTCGCCGGCGCGCATCGAACGCATGTTCGACGACGAAAGACCAGCCGGTGTTTCGGCGATGCTCGGACGACACCGAGCCCTGTGGCAAACGTTCGCGCAGCACCACGAGGAGCTCAAGAACGAGACGCGTTTGTTCGAGCTGGTGTTCGGCGCAGACTTCGCCGAGTCCTATCGCGAGTACCTATCGACCCATGGCACCAATACTAGGTAGTGTCCCCAGTCGCGGGTCGCAGTGGGCCCGAAACTCGGGACACTACCCCGCCCCTCGCCGTCATGCCTTGCGGCGTGACGACGAGCCGCGCTTCGCGCCGAGCCTTCTCCGGATCGCCCTGCGGCTTCCGACTTCGCTTCGCGAAGTCGGAAGATGTCGCGCTGCTCTCCCTCCGTCGTGCGGCATGATGACGCTCTCCGAAGGACACTCGCAGTTCCGAGTTCGCGATTGCGTGTAGATGCGCCGAGCGTTAGGGTGGGCGGCCGTGAGAACCGGCCGGACCCCGATTGTCGCTTTGCTGTTCGCAGCGTCTTCACTGGTGACGGGTAGCGCAGCTGCGCAGGCCATGCCGGCGCCCGCACCCCCTGCTCGAAGCGATGGGTGGAACACGGCCACGAACATCCTTGCCGTGTCCTCGCTAGCTTTCGAGGCCGTGATGCCGCGCGTTTTTCTCTCGGATCCCGAGGTCACGTCGGGCTGGAAAGCGCGATGGCACGTGTCGGTGCTCACTCCCATCCTGGCGTTGACGACGCTCGCGCTCTTCAACGAGCAGGTGCTCAAGAGCTCGTTCGCGGGGTCGTTGCCAGGCTGCACCAGCGACAACCAAGGGCAGCCGGGTTGTACGTCGTACGGATTCTTGTCGACGCAGTCGTTCGCCGCGGCCTCCGCCCTCGGCCAGGGCGCCGGCGTGTTTCTCGTGGATACCCTTCGCTGGAGCGGGGGCTCCATCAACGCTGGCTCGCTGATCGGCGAAGTGGGGGTGCCGCTGGTGCTCGCCCCCATCACCATCATCGGACGGACCGAGGGCAACTGGGAATCCGGGGGTCAGGCGTGGGGCAGCGCTGCGATCGGCCTCGGGATCGGGCTGGGCCTCGGCTTCTTGTACGCGTCGCTGCAGCGGCCCGAATGCGGCTACACGGGGAACCTGATCTGCTGGTAGGTGTCCCGACTCGCGTAATCCTCAAGGCCGGCGGCGGTCAGTTCTGGCTGATCTTGCTGCCCTTCAGCACGAGGTCGGACGACGCCTTCAGGCTGAGCTTTCCGCTCGCATCTCCGCTGACGTTCTTGCCCTTGACGATGATGTCCCCGTTCTTCTTCAGGGTGATGCTCGCGTCGCCCGCCTTGATCACGAGCTGCTCGCCGGCGTCGATCACGAGCTCCTTGGTCACCGTGATCGAGCCCGCCTTTCCGATCGAAACCGTCTGCCCGCCCGTGATGGTCACCGCTTCGTCGGCGCCCACGGACTCGGTGCGCTTCCCGCCGATGGACACGGTCACGTCGCCGCCGACGTTCTCGCTCAGGCTCCCGCCGATCGTCCCCGACTCGTCGGCCGCGACGACCTTCGTGAGCGACCCCACCGTCACGGCTTGAGAGCCTGCGGTGACACTCTGCGCGGCGCCGACCAGGATCGTCTCGGTGACGGCCACCTGGTGCGTGCGCGATCCCGCGACGGTGAGGCTCTGGTCCCCGCCCACAGTCGCGGTATCGTTACCGACGACGTTCGTCGTCTGATTGCCACCGACCGTCATCGATTCGTCCACGTCGACGTTGATCGTCTCGTTCGCCTTCACGTGCGCGGTCCGGTTCTTCCCGACCGTCAGCGACTCGTTCGTGCCGATGTTCGTCGTTCGGTTGGCACCGACATCGCGCGTCTCGTTGTTCTTGACGAGGGTGCTCATGTCCTTCTCGGCCTGGACGTGGAACTCCTCGCTTCCTTTGAGGTCCTCGAAGCGAATCTCGTTGGCGTTCGAGGTGCCGCCGCCCTTGGTGCTGCGGCTCTTCACGCCGCTCTGTGTCTGCTTGCCCGGCAGATCGTACGGCGGCATGTTGCTGGCGTTGTAAACGCGGCCGGTGACGATGGGCTGATCCGGATCGCCCTCGAGAAAGTCGACGATGACCTCCTGGCCTATGCGCGGGATGTGGATGGAGCCCCAGTTCGCCCCGGCCCACGTCTGCGCGACGCGCACCCAGCAAGAGCTCTTCTCGTCGTGCTGGCCCACGCGGTCCCAATGAAACTGCACTTTCACGCGGCCGTACTTGTCGGTCCAGATCTCCTCGCCGGACTTGCCGACGACGATGGCCGTCTGCGGGCCTTCGACGACGGGCTTGACCACCGTCCGCTGCGTTCGAAAGGGGACGCGCGAGTCGATCGCGCCGAATTCGCACGAGAACGTGAAATCCGAGTCGGGCTGAGTGCCCCCCGTCTGAAGCTGGTGGCCCGAAAGCGAGATCGTGGTGAACGTGATCAAGTGCTCGCAGTTCTGGTCGTCGCGAGGGTAGTCCGTCAGCTCGAAGAGCGCGCCGACCGTGAGCGCGCGAGCATTCGTGTGCCCCAGGGTCTGTTCGAAGGGCTCCTGCCGCTGCTCGAGCCGCACCCGTGCCTGTTTCTCCCCGTCGTCCCGGACACGGTACGAGCCCGGGTAATCATAGAACTCGAAATCGCCTCGAGCATGCTGCTTGGGGGCCGACTGCTTGGCCGTGAGATCGGCGTTCGGCTTCTGGAAATCGAAGTCACGGAGAACCACCGCGCCCGGGGTGATGCGCCGCACCAGGTGCCAGTCGTCGACGCACTCCTCCAGCCTCGTTCGGTGCTCGTCCGGCGGGCGGTACGGGAGCTGCTCGCAGCCCGGGATTCGCTTGTGCGCGCCCTGGGAGTCCGCCAGAACGAGCGTGTGCGCGTCGGCCGTGTGTCGGAAGTAGTAATAGATTCCCGCGTGCTCCATCAGCCGCGTGACGAAATGCAAGTCGCTCTCGCGATATTGGACGATGTACTCGGCCTTCGGATAGTCCTCCGTCAGCGCGTCTTCGAAGTCGGTGAACCCTCGATCACGAAAGATCTCCTTGACGATGTCCGGGATCGCGCACGCCTGGAAGATGCGGCAATCGGCGGTGTTGCCGAGGAGGGACAGCCAAGGCCGCATCCGGACCCTGTAAACCGCGTCGGGTTGGGCCTTCTCGACGAACTCGATCTCGGTCGCGATCCCATGAAAGTGACGGAGGTCGCCGCCGGCCAGCTCGAGGTGCACGGTCATCGGCTGGCCGAGCAGGTCGTCGAGGGAGAGGTTCGAGTCGTCACTGACCAAGTCGACCTCGTAAGCGAACGGCTCGCCGAGCGCCTCGCGCCCGGTCATCGAGAGAAACGTGAGCTTGTCGGGGCCGAGGGGAGTGTCGACCGTGACGGGGCCGGGGGCAGCAGGCATCGGCGGCGGCGTCCTTTCGCGCGCGCGGGCCGAGCACCGACCCGCCGCATGGAGAGTGTCGAGGAAGCGCCGCGCGCGGTCAACCGCCCAGCCGGTCCCGGTGGTCGAAGCTCACCGAACCAGCTAGAAAAGCGGCGAGTCGCGCATGGAAACGGCCCGCGGTTCTCGCTACGTGTTCAAGGGTCCGATCGCGGCGGATTTCATGCACGCGTGGGGCATGGGAGCCATTGATCGCGGGGGGAACCTCTTCGTTTTGACGCTCTCGCGTGAGCTGCATTCGTACGCTCCCCGCGCGCCCCAGGGGGACGACCTGGCACTCCCGAAGCTGCACCAGGCGGGCCCATCTGACCTTCACGCCCTACAATGTATCGATCGTCGCGGGGAGGCTGGCCGTCGTGGAGTCCGTGGGTGTCGCAGCTCTCGAGATTACGGGGGACTTCTTGCAGAGGTGGGGCATGGAGGGGCTATCGATCGGGCGGGAGACCTCTTCGCGTTGACGCTCTCGCGCGAGCTGCATGCGTACGCTCCCCAGGAAGAAAACTACGAACTCCGAAAAGCTGCACCCGGTGAGCCGTCTGGCTTTCACGCCCTACGACATGTCGATCGCCGCCGGGAGAATGGCCGTCCTGGAGTCCGTGGGTGTTGCGGCCGTAGACGAGTTGAAGCTCGGCCCCTACCAACCCTTCACCGACGGTTTCTTGCGGTTCCCCCAGATCTCCAAGCGCTGGAGCACGCGGCTGCACGTTCTCTCCCCCGAGGGGCACGAGCTGTGGGAGGCGACGGTCCCATTCGAGGTGCTGCAGCCCCCGATCGACGAAGGCAGTGGGCTCGTGTACCTGGTGGGCACCGGCGTCGCGGCGGTTCGCGACGGGCACGTGCTCTGGTCGAGCGGCCGAACGAAGGGCCCGCTCATGCTCGGCTCCTCGTTTGCCGGCGGCGAGCTGGCCCTCGTCGTCGGCGCAGAGCTGCGTATCGCCGAACACGACGGGAAGAGCCGCCAGTCGTTCAGGACACCAGACGAGCCGATCCTCGCCCCGCCCGCGATCGACGCAGACGGCGACGTGTGGGTGGCGACCGAGAAGACCCTGTATCTGGCGCGCTGGGGTCAGCGCGCCATCGACGAGGCAGTGTCCCGAATATCGGCCCCCACCGGCGACCCCGACTCGGGACTAATGCGCCACCTGCGCCCAGATCGAGTCCTTGTTGGCGACGAGCTCCGTGCCGCGCAGCGTGAAGACGCGTTCGCCCTCCGATCGCCGTACCTCGTCCTCGCCGGAGTCGCGGATCGAGAGCTTCTCTTTCAGCTTGATGGATTCGCCGTCGAAGACCGGAGGTTCCGTCGTCAGCCGGGCCTGAATGCGGCCGATGTCTTTCATCGTCCCGAACTGAATGCGCTGCACCGTCGTCTTGCCGGCGGCGCTCAACCGCCCGCCACTCAGGAGATAAAACGAAAGCATGCTCTCGCACTCGGTGGCCGGCTTGGCGTCCGCGCACGACTCGTCGCGCGCGGAGAGGATCATCGTCGACCCGAGCTTGCCGAAGTCGAACCGGGAATGGCGCGCGCTGCCCCGGTACAAGCCAATCGCGTAGACGTCCAGTTCCGAGGGCCGCGAGCGAAGGAGCGCCAGAGGGCCGAACGCCACGCTGTCCGAGGTGGATGCCCGCAGCCATACTGCCTGCAGTCCGTCCTCTCCCGGAGAGGTCGTGAGGTCGTCCTTCGAGATCGCGCTCGACGACGCGGACCCCGCGGCCGGTGTGACCAGGATGGGCTCACCCACGCAGTCGGGGATGCCGGTGTCCATCGCCGCGCCGAAGCCGCGGAACTTCGGGAACAGCGTCTTCCAGTAGATCTCGGGCTGGGGCGCTCCGCCTTCGCTAGTATCGTTCGTGTTGAGGGGTCTGCGGCAGATCGCGATGGGCACATCGCGCCGAGCTTTGTCCTCGATGCCCGTGGAGCCCACGGCACCGGCGCACGACGTCTGGAGCGCCGCCGCCGCGACCCACGCGCCGATCCGGGCGACCCGGAACAAGGCAGCCCATTTCATGGCTAGAGGACCTCGAGATGGCTGAGCACCTCGAGCAGCTCGGGGGCGAGCCGCGTGAGGTTGGGATCCTGCGACACGACCTGAACGAGGACGACGCGGTGGTCGCTCCGCAACAGGTACTCGCGGCTGCGGCTCGCAAGCGGGGCTTTTCGCTCGACCGTGAAGGCGCGCCCCTGGTTGAGGGCCGTCGCTAACGGCACGTGGCGGCCGACGACCTTCGCCCCGGCGCTCGCAACATCGTTCTCGTAACGCGCCTGCACATCGCGCCACAAGTCGGTCGGCGCATCGCTGCGCTCGTAGATGGCGAACGAATAGGCGTTCGGCGACACGTACAGGATGTACCCGCGCCCGGGGTCGACGCTCGCGTCGCGGATGGACCAGTTGTTCGGGCGTGCGAGGCGCACACCGCCGCGCAGGACGGAGACGCCGACCCACGGGGGACCGCCCTTCGCCTCGGCGCGATCGAGCGGGGGATAGGGGACCTCCAGCGTTGGCCCGGTCGGCGTCCCCACTTCGATGGGCGCCGCGTTGGCGGCGGCAGCCGTGGGATCGAACACCGTCTTGCGGACGGGGGGCTCCGCCGCGCCGCCGCACGCGGCCATCGCGACAACAAGCCAGCCAACCGCGACTCGCCTCAGCACGCAGCACCCTTACCAGAGGCTCGCGCGCGCCCGCAACGAGGGCGCCGGATGCCGACAGGAAACACGGAAGTCCTCGGGGCCACCCTGCGGCTCACGGTTCCGCGTAGCCTCCCGGGACGACGAACGCGTCGTCCCTACCTGCGATCGTGAAGGTTCCCCAGCACGCGAGCTTCGTCGCAGCCGCGAAGGCCACGTCGTCGCTGCTCGACCCAATCGGCCCGAGGACGGCCAGGTTGGACCGGTAGACGCCCCAGGAGCCGGTTCCGCGCTGAAGCACGCCTTCCAGCAGGGAACGTCCCGCGTCGTCGCCGTTCTGCAGGACCGCGATCCGCAGCGGCACCGGCTGCGCGATGCCGGGGATGCTCACGAATACGTAGTCGAGCTCCCGGTCCTTCGCGTCCACCTGCTGCCGCTGCACCTGCACGTCGTAGTGCTGCTGCTGAAGGAAGCGGATGAAGCTCGCCTCGTTCAGGGTGCCGTAGTCCGGACGAAGGTCGAACCCGTCGCATACCTCGGGACGGAAGCGCAGCGACGCCGGGTCTTCGGTGCCGTCTCGGGATACGGCGAACTGCTGCCACGAGACGTTGGGCGGTACGCGCAGAGCGGTCTCTGCGCACCCGGGGAAGGCGAGGACCAGCGCGGCGAGGAGAGGTATGGGCGAGATCCGCATCGGGTGGGCCGCGCGAGTATAGACAAGCCTGCGCCCTGGTGGCCATCGCCCCGCGCCGCGGCTCTAGCGCGGCTCGTGTGCTCACCGCTCGCCGGCACCTCCCGCACGATAGGCGATTCGCCGTCAACGGTCAGGTCTGCTGCAGCCGCCTCATTGGCACGGGCAATTGGTCGTACCGTCCAGGCCCCGGGCCTCCCTTCGCAGCCAACACGAACGAGACGGGAAGTCTCGCCTTCCTCGAGGGACCCCGCATTGCGAACGACTTGTTCGGCGCCGGCGCCGCTCGCCGGGCGTAGCTTCGCTCGAGGGACGTGGGGGTCGAACGCGCGTCGCCCCGACCGCAGGCCTTACTTCACATCGTCCAACGGATGTCGTCGACGTAGAACGTAACCACCGAGGACTGAGTGCCCGCGTCGGAGGCCGCAGCGTCCGTTGCGGCGGCCGCGTCGGAGCCGGCGTCTCCTCCTCCGGCGCCGCTGAGGACCTGATTGGCGAGTGAGAACCCAAAGCCCGTCAGAACGGCCGGCGCGTACGTCGAGAGGATCGGGATCGTGTACTGCGCCCAGGTCGTCGTCAGCGTCGCCGTCATCGACGAGCTAACCGGGTCGGCGCACGGAGCCGCTGCCGTCGGCGTCGCCCCGTAGCCTGTGCCACCGACGAAAAACAACACCTTCTCGCCTCCGACGGCTCCTTTCGCGTAGAAGGTGACCTTCGTGGCGCCCTTGGGAATCGCGTAGCCCGGCTGGGTCCCCCAGTTGTTGGCCGGATGCTGCCACGCCACGCCCGCGTAGCCCTTGGGGGGACCTGGAGGAGATCCGACCATCGCTCCCGGCGCGGCGGGCGTGTAGATGACCTCGTGGCAGTTTCCGAGCGCCGTCGTGCTCGAGCGTTGCCCACCGCACGACGGATCGCCGGGCGTGGACGGCATCTGGACGGTACCGGTGGCGTCATTCTCCCAGCCGCTAGGAACGAACTCCCCCATGACGTCTGGCGCGAAGGGCAGCGTGTCCTGATTCGCGCCCGGCGCGGGGCACATGACCGTCCCGCCCGCGGAGCTGGTGCTGCCCGAGGAGCTGGTGCTGCCCGAGGAGCTCGTGCTGCCCGAGCTGCCGCCGCTGGTCGAGC
>Ga0102924_1002963_pt1 | contig 18080 bp, 14 predicted proteins | sample PaiPotPPM11metaG_FD_80116 | JGI IMG/M metagenome (GOLD analysis project Ga0102924, IMG submission 80116) | Iron sulfur acid spring bacterial and archeal communities from Banff, Canada, to study Microbial Dark Matter (Phase II) - Paint Pots PPM... ...
CACCCGGGCGCATTGGCCATTAGTTCATTTTGAATTTTCACTTGTCGCGTCGACTTGTTCTTGCGAAACGCGGATGACAGGATGCACGCGTCCACCCGACGTCGACGCGGGTCGCGCCAGCGAGCGAGCCCAGGGTCGCCTCCGCACATGAGAGTCGAGGTTTCGATGAGTCCACGCCGTGTCCCGCTTGCGTTCGTCGTCCCGTGGTGCCTGGTCGTGGCGGGCTGCAGCGCGACCGCTCAGTCCACGGCAAGCGGCGGGGACGGCGGCGCTCCGGGCACGGAGCCGGATGGAGGACTCGCGGACGCACGCATGCCGGGCGTCGACACCGGGAATCCCGGCGCGGAGGCGGGAAGTCCCGGCGAAGAGGCCGCGGCGGCCGACTCCGGCGGCAACGCGCCCGCGGCGACCCCGAATCCTCCGGACACGTACGTGCAGCTCTTCAAGTGGAGATGGAAGGACATCGCCCGGGAGTGCACGACGTTCCTCGGTCCGAATGGCTTCGGCGCGGTCCAGATCTCGCCGCCGCAGGAGTGCATCGCCGACAACACCTGGTGGAACATGTACCAGCCGGTGAACTACCAGAACCTCGTCAGCGATATGGGGACGGCGGCCGACCTGGCGGCCATGTTCTCGCAGTGCCACGCGGCGGGCGTGCGCATCTACGTGGACGCGGTGCTGAACCATGCGTCCACGGGATCGGGAATGGGCGGGGGCGGATCGGCGTACGACGAGAACACGCTCACCTACCCGCTCTTCGGCCCGACCGACTTCCACGCGAACTGCGCGATTCAAGACTCTGATTACAGCTCGAATCGCAACAACGTCGTCAATTGTCGATTGCTCGGATTGCCGGACCTCGCCACCGACACCGACCACGTGCGGACGACGATCGCGGCTTACCTGAAATCGCTCATCGACATGGGCGCCGACGGGTTCCGCCTGGACGCCGCGAAGTACATGTGGCCGGCGGACATCCAGGCGTTCTTCGCGAACATCCCGCAAACGACGCGCTTCGGAGAGCCCGTCTTCGTGACGCAGGAGATCACGCCCGATGCGACGGCGAAGCCGAGCGACTATTACGTCGTCGGGACGATCAACGAATTCAACTTCACGTATGCGGTGCGCGACGCGTTCCGCGGGGTCGGAGGAGTCGGTATCTCGCAGCTGCCGGCGAGGGTCGGCACGGACACGATGCCGGGCGCGCTGATGCTGGACCCAAGCGAGCACGCGACGGTCTTCGTCGACAACCACGACACGGAGCGGAGCCGCACGGATTCGCTGAACATGTACGACGACGGCCAGAGCTTTCACCTGGCGATGATCTACATGCTCGGGCAACCCTACGGGCGCGCTCAGCTTCAATCCGGATTCATCTTCTCCTTCACCAATACGGACATGAACGCGCCGACGACGAGCCCCTACGACGCCAACGGGGGACCGCAGATCATGGTCGCGTGGGACTTCGTTCACCGGTGGCCGGACGTGTACCCCATGGTCGCGTTCCGCTCGGCGACGGCCGGCCAGCCGATGTCCGTCGTCCAGACCGGTCGGAACAACTCCCTCGCCTTCAACCGGGGCAACGTCGGCTTCGTTGCGTTGAACAACGACACCACGCCTTGGCAAGCGACGCTCGCGACGAGACTGCCGGCGGGCACCTACTGCAACATCGTCCACGGCTTGCTCGCACAAGGCGGGAGCTCGTGTACGAGCGACAGCGTTACGGTCGACGCCAGCGGGCAGGCCACGATCACCCTCGGGCCGGTGAGCTCCATGCCCACCGCCGCGGTCGCGATCTACACCGGACAGCGCGTCCACTGACGTGAACGGTGGTTTTCGGCGAAGAGGGTGGGTGTATTTGGGTCGAAACCGAGCGGGATCGCGAAGGGATCAGCCGAAAGACACCGGCCTTCTACCAGTCGATGGCGAACGCGGCGTAGTCCGCCGAGCTCTCACTGCCCGTCTGGTCGCCGTCGCTCATGATGCCGATGCCGACGAAGTCGGGCACGTCCGCGTCGGCCTTGCCGTCCGCGAAGTGGTTGCGGTACTCGGCCGCGAGGTCGACCTCCTCGTCCTTCCACTCGTTGAGCGGTTCCCCCGATTCGAGGATGATCGTGTCCTGCGCAGAGAACGGGGTTCGCTTCCGGTCGCACGTCGCGCCGCGCGGACCGACCGCGCTCCAGACGTACTTGAGCGTGTACCAGCGCAGCATCCGCTTGTACGTTAGGTACACGACGGCCGCCGAGTCGGCCTTGTGGCTGTCGCACTCGTTGCCGCCGCGGGGGAGCGTCACGGCGCGCCACTTCCAGCGAACGACGCGCACCTTGGGGCGAAGCTCGTCGGGAACCTGAAAGCCGAGGACCGTCGTCGCCTCGGGCGGTCGGTAGCGGGCATGCACGAACGGCAGCGCAGCGTCGCGGACCACTGCGTAGTAGTTGTCGGGCCCCGACTCGCGGTCGACGACGCGCCACTGCCCGACGTCGATCGGCAGCGCGTGCGCCGTGCGGGGGCTCGCGTGCCCGGCGAGCGGGGTGGTCGCCAGCGTGCAAGCCACCAGGAGCGGGCGCATGTCTTCAGCCGAGCGTCCTGCAGACGGCGTCCGCAAACGCGTCCGTCGTGGCGCCCCCGCCCAGGTCGGCGGTGCGCACTTCGCCCCGCCGATACACCTCGATGAGGGCGTCCTCGATCCGCTGCGCGGCCGCCTGCTCGCCGATGTGATGGAGCATCATGACGGCGCTCTGGATGAGCGCGGTTGGGTTCGCGATCCCCTGGCCGGCGATGTCCGGCGCGCTGCCGTGCACGGCCTCGAACACCGCAGCGTTCGCCCCGATGTTGGCGCCCGGGACGATGCCGAGCCCTCCGACGAGGCCGGCCGCGAGGTCGCTGAGAATGTCCCCGTAGAGGTTCTCGGTGACGATGACGTCGAGCTTGTTCGCGTTGCGCACCATCTGCATCGCGCACGCGTCGACGATGGCCTCGGCCGGTTCGACGCGCGGGTGCTTGAGCGCGGTGCGCCGGAACACCTCGAGCATGAGGCCATCGGACAGCTTCATGATGTTGGCCTTGTGGACGCAAGTCACGCGCTTGCGGCCGAGGCGCTCCGCGTAGTCGAAGGCGTACTCGCAGATCCGAGCGCAGCCCTTCTCGGTGATGAGCTTTACGCTCTGCGCGATTCCCGGCAGGATCATGAGCTCGAGCCCGGCGTAGAGGTCCTCGGTGTTCTCGCGCACGATGACCAGGTCGGTCCCCTCGAAGCGTGGTTCGACTCCGGGCAAGGAGCGCACCGGCCGGACGTTGGCGTAGAGGTCGAGGGCCTGGCGGAGCGTCACGTTGACCGACTTGAAGCCCTTGCCCACGGGGGTGCCGATCGGCCCCTTGAGGGCGAGCCGGTTGCGGCGAATCGACTCGAGCACCTCGTCGGGCAGCACCGTCCCGCGCCGCTCGGCGACCGCCGCGCCGGCGTCGTGCACCTCCCATTCGATGCGCACGCGCGCCGCCTCGAGGACCCTCGCTGTCGCCTTGGCGACCTCCGGTCCGATTCCGTCGCCCGGGATGAGCGTAATCGTGTGGGGCATCCGCGCGGCCCAGGGTAGCCCAACTCGGGTCGCCGACGCCCACGCAACTGCGAGCGGAGCCCTGCCGATGGGGGTACAAGGTGACCGTGACGTATGATCTGGACGCCGTCCTTCGCGAACGCTTCGGACTGGAGGGCTTTCGTCCGTGGCAGCGCGAGGCGATCGACGCCCTCCTCGATGGGCCCGGGAAGGTGCTCGTCGTCGCGCCGACCGGCGGCGGAAAATCACTGACGTATCAGCTCCCCGCGGCCGTGCTGGGCGGAACGACGCTCGTCTTGTCTCCGCTCGTGGCGCTCATGGAGGACCAGGTGCGCGCGCTCGAGGCGCGGGGTGTTCCCGCGACATTTCTCGCGTCCACGCTCGAGCCGGAGCTCCGCCGTAACCGCGAGTCGCTCATGGTGCGCGGCCGCTACAAGCTCGTCTACGCGGCACCGGAGCGGCTCGCGTCCGACGCGTTCGTCCAGACGATCGCCCGATGCGACGTGCAGCTCGTCGCCATCGACGAGGCGCACTGCATCGCGCAGTGGGGACACGACTTTCGTCCCGATTACCTGCGGATCGGCGCCCTGCTCGAGCGGGTTCGACCCCCGCGCGTGCTCGCGTGCACCGCGACGGCGACGCCGGAGGTGCGCCGCGAGATCCGCGAGCAGCTTCGCCTCGGCGACGGCTGCCGCGAAGTCCTTCGCGGCTTCGCCCGACCCAACCTGCACCTGGCGGCGCGCAACGTCGAGGGTGCGACCGAGGCCCGCAAGGAGGTGCTCGGCGCCCTGTCGTCCGCGCTCGGCGCGCCCAAGTCGCCGAAGGGCGCGGCCATCGTCTACGCGGCGACGCGCCGCCAGACCGAGCAGTGGGCGGAGATGCTGCGTGAGCGAGGTTGGAACGCCGCGCCCTACCACGCTGGAATGCCGGCGACCGAACGCTCCGCCGTCTCCGCCCGCTTCGCCGATCGCGCGCTCGACCTGGTCGTCGCGACGAACGCGTTCGGGATGGGGATCGACAGGCCCGACATCCGCGCCGTCCTCCACGTCCAGCCGCCGTCGTCGATCGAGGCGTATTACCAGGAGGTGGGGCGCGCGGGGCGCGACGGCGCCGAGGCGTCGGGACTTCTCCTGTGCTCGGGCGCGGACATCGCGCTGCGCAGGCGGCTGGTCGCGACGGGCGCCGACGGGTCCCCGGTGGCCCCCGACCTCGCCGCGCGCGCGTGGGCGCTCTTCCGCGAGCTTCTGCGCTACCTCGACGCGCGGACGTGCCGCCACGACTTCATCCTGCGCTACTTCGGCGACGAGAAGGAGCTCCTCGGCGGCTGCGGCCATTGCGACATCTGCGTTGCGCTCGACGCGCGCGACGACGACGCGCCGGCCGATTCCGCCGGGGCCGAGGAGGCGGAACGGACGGCCCGCATGGTGCGGATCGCGCTATCGGCCGTCGCGCGGGCTCGCCAGCGCGCGGGGATGACCGCGATCGCCGAGATGGTGCGCGGCGTGGACAGCGAAAGAACGCGGCGCTTCGGCTTCACCGAGCTGTCGACGTTCGGGCTCCTTCGCGAGCGATCCCAGCCGTGGGTCGTGGACCTTCTGCGCGCGCTCCTCGCCGCCGGCTGGATCGATCTGACGCCCAACGAACACCCGGTCCCGTTCCTCACGTCGGCCGGCGCCGACGTCATGCGAGGCAAGGGATTCGTACGAATGACGCTCCCCGCCGAGCGCAGCGCGAAGCGCGCACGCGGTGCGTCGTCCACGTCTCGACCACGCTCCGGCGGGGCAGAGGTGGATTCTCTCGACGCGACCGCGCGCGCCCGCTTCGAGCGCCTTCGCGCGCACCGAACCAGTGTCGCCCGCTCGCGGGGGGTCCCTCCTTACGTCGTCGCCCTCGACCGCACGCTCATCGAGATGGCCGTGCGCGCGCCGGCGTCGCACGCGGAGCTGCTCGAGGTCTTCGGCATGGGACCTGCGCGCGTCGAGCAGTACGGCGACGGCTTCCTCGAAGCGATGCGAGACAGAGGATAGCCGGCGGTTCCCCGTCACTTTGCGATGCCGTCGTAAGACAACCCGAAGGCGACCCTGCGCAGCCGCCGCAGCACCGGCGTCGCGACGTATTGCTCCCAGTGGGTACTCGACGCTCCGCGTACGAGCTCGAGCTCCGCCCCGAGCGATGGATCCGATCCGAGCGCCGTCCCTTGGATGGCGTCGCGCGGGCCCTGCGCGGCGCCGTCCCGCGTCGCGTGACGCCACGCGCGCGCGCCTCCGAGCGGCTCGATCACGCGCCAGCTGGCGAACTCGGCGCGCACGTCAGCGTAACCGTCGACCGCGCGCGACACGAAGAGCGCGCGCCGCGGGGTGGTGCTCGCGAGCCAGAGGCCGTCGCTCGTCTCGAAGATCGCCGTCACCTCGGGGCGCAGCATCTCCGCCGGCTGACTGCCGGCGACCGTCCGACGCGCCACGCGAGTGCCGACGAGCAGCTCGTACGTCAGGAGCTGCGGCGAGTTCGTGCGGCGCGCGAAGAGGAGGCCGGGCGTCGCGGCGCACGCCGTGGCCCCGACGAACAGCGCCATCGAAGCGCCCAGCGGGAGACCCGCGACGACCGCCGGGACGAGGACGAGGGCGAGCGCCAACGCGAACACCAGGACCGACCGCAGGACACGGGCGGAGGCGTACTCGCGGTGACGCAGGGGGTCGAGGTGAAAGCGCCGGACGCCCAGAGGGAGCGTCGAGTCCCGAAGCTGGCTCGGCGCGAAGGGCGTGCTCGGCGCGGGCGGCAGGTCCATGTGCTGGGTGGACATGCTCTTCTGGTCGTCGCACGACGGAGCCATCGCGTCAAACGGCGTCGAGCGCAAGAATCTTGACACCGCGGCATGGCGTGCTCCTGAGAGCCGCATGAAAGCCATTCGCGTCGAGCGCACCGGCGGACCGGAAGGGATGAAGCTCGTAGAGTTGCCCACACCGGTCCCAGGTGCGGGCGAAGCCCTCATCCGCGTCGAGGCTGCCGGCGTGAACTTCCTCGACGTTTACGTGCGCTCGGGCGCGTACGAACGCGAGATGCCGCTCATCCTCGGCGAAGAGGGGGCGGGCGTCGTCGAGGCCGTCGGCGACCGGGTGAGCGCACCGAAGGTGGGGCAGCGAGTGGCCTGGGCGCACGTGTCGAGCTCGTACGCGACGCACGTGGTGGCTAGCGCGGGGCGCCTCGTTCCGGTTCCCGACGGGGTGAGCACCCGCGGCGCTGCGGCGGCGATGCTCCAGGGAATGACGGCGCACTACCTCTCGCACGATACGTTCCCCCTCTCGTCGGGGCACACGTGCCTGGTCCATGCGGCTGCGGGGGGCGTCGGGCTCTTGCTCGTCCAGATGGCGAAGCAAGCGGGCGCAAGAGCGATCGGCACGGTCTCGAGCGAAGAGAAGGCGCAGATCGCACGCGCGGCAGGGGCCGACGAGTGCGTCCTTTACTCCGGCGGCGTCCCTTTCGACGAGGCCGCGCGCGCTCGGACCGGGGGACGCGGCGTTGACGTCGTCTACGACTCGGTGGGCGCGTCCACATTCGACCGGAGTCTTCTCGCCCTGCGTCCGCGCGGCATGCTCGTCCTCTTCGGCCAGTCGAGCGGACGCGTGCCTCCGGTGGACCTGCAAGTGCTAAATACGCGAGGCTCGCTCTTCGTCACACGCCCGACGCTCCGCGACTACATCGCCACGCGCACCGAGCTCCTCGCGCGCGCAGAGGCGGTGCTCGGTGCGGTGGCTCGCGGCGAACTCGAAGTGCGCGTCCACGCCGAGTACCCGCTCGACCAGGCCGCGGAGGCTCACCGCGCGCTGGAATCGCGCGCGACGACGGGGAAGGTCCTGCTCGTGCCCTGACGGCCTGTCCGGTCCTCCCGGCGCCGGGCGCGACCCCGAGCGACCGCAGCACGGCCGAGGTACCTCCGTTGCAACGCACGCTGCACGGAGGACTCGAATCATGAGCCGTCTCATCACTCGAACGATTGGCGCGTCCGTCGGACTCGTCGCGGTACTCGCCTGGAGCCCGCAGGCGCGCGCGCAAGAAGAGGAAGAAGCTCCCGCCGCGGAGGTCGCGCAGCCTGCTCCCGACACGCCGTCCGTGCGCGTCGCACAGGACGACTCGCACACCGTGCAGCCGGCGTCGCGCGGCCGCAGCGAGAGCCCGCCGAGTCACGCGCGCGCGGGTGCGTCGCTCATGCTGACCGGCCTCCTCACGTTTGGCCTCTCGTACGTGCCGGCGGCGTTCGTCGCGAACGAGAGCACCCTCTCGACCGATCGCAAGCTTACGGTCCCCTTCGGGGGGCCCTGGATGGACCTCCTCGCGCGCCCCGGGTGCGGAGCGGTCTCCGGCAACTGCGGCGGCGAGACTGCGTACCAAGCGCTCTTGATGTTCGACGGCTTCTTCCAGGTGCTCTCGGGCATCGAGGTCCTCGCCGGGCTCGTCGAGATGGGGCAGGACGACACACCCGCGGCATCGAAGAAAGCGACGAAGTCCGACGCAGCGTCGCTCCACGTCACGCCGAGCTCTCTGGGCGCGGGGGGGTACGGCCTGGCGGCCTTCGGCAAGTTCTGACGCCGCGCAGGCCTGGGTCGCGACCTCACGTCGCGGTCGCGATGGGCCGGGCGGGGATTCCCTTGCGAGACGCCGTCGTCTCGTGAACCTGCCACGCGAGCGCGAGCTCCATGATGCCGAAGACGAGGGCATAGACGCCCACGGCCCACACGAGCGCGAGAGCCCCGACGGCCGGCTCCGCGATCAACATGAACCCGAAGATGATGGACACCACGCCGGTGACCGCGTGCAGCCACCGGAAGGGCTGCCGCTTCCACGCCAGGGCTCCGCCGACCATCAAGACACCGAGGACGATCGCGCGGGCGGCGACGATGATGGTCAGAACGAGCAGCGTGATCCGCGGATACACCAGAGCGAGCACGCCCCCCGCGATGCTAACGAGTCCCTCGAAGAGGAACCATACCCAGCGCTCCCCCGCACGACCGCGAATGACGGCCATCCCCAGCGCGAAGGCGGCGTCGAAGAAGGCCCACACCGCGAAGAGGATGACGAAGGCCAGCGCGGTCGCGCGGGGGCTGGCGAGCGCGATGATGCCGAAAACGATCGCCAGGAGGCCGCGAAATGCGACCCCCATCGATACGGACCGACCCACGCTTTCGCTCGAGATGTCCTGGGCGTTCATGTCGATTCCTCCGCATCCGCTCAGAAGCCGATGCCACCCGTCGCCATGAGCGCGACCGTGTTCGGCGAGGGAAGGAGCATGACGTGCGCGTCGGCGCCGACGAACGCTTCGCCGAAGTGGTACATCCCCAGCACTCCTGGCTGCACCGCGAGGTCCGTCTTGCTGATCGTCGTGAACGGATTCGAGGCGACCTGGGTGATGAACGCCGGCCCCACGAAGGCGTAGGGACGGACCTCGAGCGTGTCGGTCGGGTAGAGCTTGTAGCCGACCTCGCCGCCGAAGAACGTCGCATGCGCCTGCTGGTCGTTCACCGAGTGACCGAGAAAATGCTGCGCGGCGCCACCCGCGTAGATGCCGTCGCGGAAGGTGTATCCGACGCGCCCCTCGAACCCGAGTCCGTAGGTGTCGGCGAAGCCGGTGCCGAGAGCGGCCATCGCCTCCACGCCGGGACGTACGAGCACGCGACCGCGCGGTGTCACGGCCTCCGGCGTCCCCGGTCCGTGCGGCGGCTCGTTGATCGAGCTCGGGAGCTCCTGCGCACGGGCGGCCGGAGGAAGGAGAACGAAAGCGCCGCCGGCAACGACGGCCGCGGCGACGGAACGTGCGACTGAGATGCGCATCAGGGCCTCCTCTTCTGGTCCGACGTCCAGCGGGTGCAACGCGAAGACCAAGCGAGCGGGAGCGCGGCCGAGGGCCGTAGTATGACGACCGCCTCTGCGATGTCCGACGCCCCTTCCCTCGCCGAACGCATTCCGCCTCGACCGGGGAGCCCGCCCGACGAGCTCCTCGACCTCTTCCTGGGGCACGTCCGCGCGCTGGGCCTCGACCTCTACCCCGCCCAGGAGCAAGCGCTCCTCGAGCTCGTCACCGGCAACAACGTGATCCTCGCCACCCCGACGGGGAGCGGGAAGTCCCTCGTGGCGCTGGCGCTCCACTTCTTCGCGGCCAGCGGGGGACAGCGCAGCTTCTACACGGCGCCCATCAAGGCGCTCGTCAGCGAGAAGTTCTTCGCGCTCTGCCGCGACTTCGGCGCGGACATGGTGGGGATGATGACCGGCGACGGCGCCGTGAACCGGGACGCGCCGATCGTATGCTGCACGGCCGAGGTGCTGTCGAACCTGGCGCTCCGCGAGGGCAAGGGCGCGCAGGTCGACCGCGTCGTCATCGACGAGTTCCACTACTACGCGGACCGCGAGCGCGGCGTCGCCTGGCAGATTCCGCTACTCCTCCTCGAGCGCGCGCAGTTCCTCCTCATGAGCGCCACGCTGGGGCCGACGGAGTTCTTCGAGCAGCGCCTGACGGCCCTCACCAAGCGCGCCACAGTCACGGTGCGCTCCTCGGTCCGGCCGGTGCCCCTCGAGCACGAGTACCGCGAGACGCCGCTGCACGAGACCATCATGGAGCTCGTGCGGAGCGGCCGCGCGCCCGTGTACGTCGTCAACTTCACGCAGCGCTCGGCCGCCGAGACGGCGCAGAACCTCATGAGCCTGGACTTCCTCCCCAAGGACAGAAAGCGCGTCCTCGGCGAGGAGATCGCGCGCACGCGCTTCGACACGCCGTACGGCAGGGAGATGAAGCGCTTCCTCGCCCACGGCGTCGGCCTGCACCACGCGGGGCTGCTCCCCAAGTATCGCTTGCTCGTCGAGCGCCTGGCGCAGAAGGGGCTCCTCGCCATCATCAGCGGGACGGACACGCTGGGCGTGGGCGTGAACGTCCCCATCCGGACGGTGCTCTTCACGCGCCTGTGCAAGTACGACGGCGAGAAGACGGCCGTCCTCAGCGTGCGCGACATGCAGCAGATCGCCGGCCGCGCCGGTCGCAAGGGATTCGACGACCACGGGTTCGTCGTCGCGCAGGCGCCGGAGCACGTCATCGAGAACCTGCGTCTCGAGGGCAAGGCGGGAGGGGATCCCGTGAAGCTGAAGCGAATCGTCCGCAAGAAGCCCCCCGAGAAGGGCTACGCGCACTGGGATCGCGCGACTTTCGAGCGGCTGTCGACGTCGCAACCAGAGCCGCTCGTCTCACGGTTTCGCGTCTCGCACGGGATGATCCTCGAGGTGCTCCAGCGCCCGGGCGGCGGCTGTTTCGACGTCGCCCGCCTGATCCGGCGGTCGCACGAGCGCCCGGCGCAGCAGCGCATCTTCGGCCGCGAGGCTCTCGCGATGTTCGCGTCGCTGCGCGAAGCGGGGATCATCGAAGTGGACGCGACGACCAGGCGCGTCGGCGTCCACGTCGACCTGCAGGAGGACTTCTCGCTGCACCACGCGCTCTCCTTGTGGCTCATCGACACGGTCGGCCGCCTCGATCCGGACAGCGAAACGTACGCGCTCGACGTCCTCACGCTCGTCGAGTCCCTGCTCGAGGACCCCGATTTCATCCTGCGCCAGCAGCTCGAAGCGCTGAAGAGCGTCAAGCTGGCCGAGCTCAAGATGGCCGGCGTAGAGTACGAACAGCGCGTCGAAGAGCTCGAGAAGCTCGAGCACCCAAAGCCGCTCCGCGAGTTCGTCTACGACACGTTCAACGCCTTCGCACGGCTTCACCCGTGGGTGCGGGGAGACGATGCGCGCCCCAAGTCGATCGCGCGAGAGATGGTCGAGCGCTTCATGGACTTCAACGAGTACGTTCGCGAGTACGAGCTCGGCCGTGCGGAGGGGACGCTTCTGCGGTACCTGAGCGAGGCGTACAAGGCGCTCGTCCAGACCGTGCCCGCTCCGGCGAAGACACCCGCGGTGGAGGAGATCGAAGTGTTCCTCCGCGCGATGGTTCGTGCGGTCGACTCGAGCTTGCTCGACGAGTGGGAGCGCATTCGCGGCGCGCGACCCGAGGAGGCCGGCGCGCCGGCGGCTGCGGCCGAGGAGGCGCCGGGCGAGATCGACGTCACCCGCGACGAGCGCGGCTTCACCGTCCTCGTTCGCAACGCACTCTTCCAGCTGTTGCGCGCCCTCGCGCGGCAGGACTGGGCGGCGGCTGCGGCGCTCGTCGCTCCCGGGGAGTGGACGCCGGATCGCTTCGCCGCCGCGCTCCGCCCATTCTCCGAAGAACACGCGGCGATCCGCCTCGACCCGGCCGCCCGCGCGCCGGACAAGACGCGCATCACGAAGACCGCGCACGCGTGGAACGTCGTCCAGGTCCTCTGCGACGACGCCGGCGACGACGACTGGGCCCTCTTCTGCGACGTCGATCTCGAGCAGTCGGGCCGCGAGGGAAGGCCGGTGATTGTGATGGGCGACGTGCGGCGGTAGGCGCGCGGGACTTGTCTACGACCCCCAGCTCTGGTTAATCCCAAGCGAGCGCTCATGCCCTCCCCCCCGCCGATTGTCGTTCGCCGTTCCCGAATCCAAGGTCGAGGCGTCTTCGCGACGCGAGACATCCCCGAGGCCGCGCGAATCGTCGAGTACACCGGCGCGCTCATCACCCACGACGAAGCCGATGCGCTGTGCGACGACGAGTCGATGCGCCGGCATCACACCTTTCTCTTCGCGGTCGACGACGAGTACGTCATCGACGGCGCGCGCGGCGGGAACGAGTCGCGCTTCATCAATCACTCGTGTGATCCCAACTCCGAGAGCGTGATCACCGGTCGCCGGGTGTTCATCCACGCGCTGCGCGACATCGCGGAGGGCGAGGAGATCCTCTACGACTACTGGTACGTGACCGACGAGACGTACACGATCGAGGACCTTCGCCGCATCTACCCGTGTCGCTGTCGCGCGCCAAACTGCCGAGGCACTCTCGCGCGGCCGCCGAAGCGGCGCAAGCGCGCGGTCTGACTGGGCCGGCTCGAACGTTCCATGAAGTTCGACACTGGGCTTCGTAGTCTTCACGAATGGTGCTCACGGACTGCCCGCGCGCTGGCCGGCTGGCACCCGACGGACCGTACGTGCATCGAGGTGCTCGCCGCGGCGTTCGCGACGAGCCGGTTCGTGGCACGCTCGCGGGGCGTCTCGATGACCGAGGATCCGCTAGGCTGGTACGTGCATATCGCCGAAGTCGATCTTTTGAAGACGCGGCCAGTCGAAACCCTTTTTTACCTCCACGGGCAGCCTCCCCTCTTCAATGCGCTCCTCGCGGCGGTCCTGAACCTCCCCGATCGCTGGCACCAGACGGCCTTCGAAGGGATGTTCGCCTTGTCGGGGCTGGTCCTCCTCGGCTCCCTCTACGCTCTCTTGCGCCTCGTTGGATCGAGCAGCCGGGTGGCGCTCGCCATCTCGCTCGTCCTCGCGTTCGACCCAACCACGATCGTCTACGAGAGGTGGCTTTTCTACAGCCACCTGACGGCGTCGACGCTCGTCCTGGCCGTTGCGGCTACGACCGCGCTCGTCGCCCGACCGACGTACGCGCGCGCTGTCCTCGCGGGGATTGCCTGGTCCGCACTCGTCCTCTTGCGGGCGTCGTGGCACCTGGCGTGGGTCGCCGTTCCGGTGGCGATCGTGTGGAGGAGCGGCGCGTTGCGCCATCGCTGGCGGCGCCTGGCCCCGGCCGCACTCGTGCCGCTCGTTCTCCCGTTCGCCGTATACGCCAAGAACGCCTGGCTCTTCGGGTCGTTCTCCGCGAGCACTTGGCTGGGGATGAACGTCACCCGCGTGATCGACGACGGCATTCCTAGCGAGGAACGCGCGGCTTGGGCCGCGGACGGGCGCGTTTCGCCGCTGGCCACGATCGAGCCCTTTCGCGATCTCGACGCCTACCCCGGCGCGCTCAAGGTCGATGCGAGGTGTCCTTCGAACGCGCCCATCCTGACGCGCAGGCGACGCGGCGGATCTCCAAACCTGGAGAACTGCGCCTACGTGGCGCTCGCGCGGCGCTACGCGGCCGACGCGCGAGTCTTCATCGCGAGCGACCCGAAGGGCTATCTGCGAGGCGTGGCGAACGGCCTCGGGATCTTCGCGCAGCCGCCGATCGAAAACGGCCTGGTCCGCGGATCGAACCGCGACCGCATCGCAGACTGGTTCCGGTTCTACGAGAAGTGGGTGACCATCCAGCCGAACCGGTGGAGCGCAAAACCGGCGGAGGTCGACTGGGGGCTAATGTACGGGCACGGTCCCGAGGCCGACGCGTATCGGTGCAGCCACGGCACGTGGGGGATCCTCGTGGCGGCCGCGGTGGCGGCCATCGCCCTCGGTGGGCGCGCGGGGTGGCGGCTCTGGCGGCGACAGGGCGGCGCGGGGGACGTCGCGCTCGCGCTCGCGGCCGCAGCGTGCGCGTACGGAACGCTGGTGACGGTGCTCCTCGAGCGCGGCGAGAACAACCGCATGCGCGAGGAGATCGAGCCGCTGCTATTCTTGCTGGCGGCCGTGGGCGTGTCGCGCGCTCTGGTCGCCCTCGTCGCGATGGCAGCGAAGGCGGCACGGCGGAGGCGCAGCGGAAGAGACGTCAGCGCACCCGCTCGGGTGGCGTGAGCTTGGGAAGGAACGGGTACACTCGCGGCGCAAACGCGATCGGGCCGCGATCCGCGTTCGGCGCGCAGCCGGCGAGCAAGGCAGTCACGATCGAAACAAGCACGAGGAGCACGATTGAACGAGGCATGGATTCCTCCTGTTTCGCGCGCCGGAGAGCCCGGCGGCGAGGCGAGCGCGTGGAATGGAACCGGAGATGACGGCGCGGCGAATGCCGCGCGCGGCGGGAGCCCGCCGCGCGTGCGCCATTGGCTTTCACGCTTGCTGACGTCTTTTCGTTCCTGCTCTCCGACAAATTTCAAGCGCCGATCGTCACGGAGCGCTCGATGAGCGGCGGGGGTCCCCCCGCCGCGTCCGACCGACTGCTATGGTGGGCCGCCTTCGGGCACCGAGATTTCAACGCGTTCCAGGCGGCCCGGACGCTGGCGATCCTCGGGACGCAAATGCAGAGCGTCGCGATCGGCTGGCAAATCTACGCGGTGACGTGCCGCCCGATGGACCTCGCGTGGGTAGGGCTCGCGCAGTTCCTCCCCGCGTTCTTCTTCTCACTCGCGGGCGGCCATATGGCGGACCGCGTCGAGCGGCGGCGAATTCTCGTGGCTTGCTACGGCGTCCTGGCGGGCCTGTCGATGGTGCTCTACGCAATCGCGCGCGCGCAGGCGCGTGCGCACGCCGGCGAGAGCGTGCACGTCGGTCCCATCTATACGGTGCTCGTGTGCGTCGGCATCGCCCGCGCGTTCCAGGGCCCGGCCAACCAATCCATCGTGCCGACGCTGGTCCCCACGGAGCACTTCGGCAACGCGGTGGCGTGGGGCTCGTCGCTCTGGCAGACGGCGATGGTGCTCGGGCCGACGGCGGGAGGGATCGCGTATGCCGCGTTCCAGGGCCCCGGGCCCGTGTACGCCATCGCCGCAGCGTGTTTGGCTCTCTCGTGCGGCCTCGTTTCGACGCTCCGGCCGGCACCGCCGCGGGAGAACCAGGGCGCCGCGTCGTTGGCTTCGCTGCTGGCGGGCGTCGAGTACGTCTGGAAAAACCAGATCCTCCTCGGAGCGATGTCGCTCGACCTCTTCGCCGTTCTGCTGGGAGGGGCCACGGCGCTGCTGCCGGTCTACGCGCGCGACATCCTACACCTCGGGCCCTGGGCGCTCGGCGTCCTGAGGAGCGCGCCGGCCGTCGGAGCCGCAGTTACCGCGGTGGCGCTGGCCGTTCGTCCCATCGAGCGAGGAGCGGGCGCGAAGATGTTCGCCGGCGTGGCGCTCTTCGGCCTGGCGACGGTCGTCTTCGGGCTCTCGCGGAACTTCGCCATCTCGCTCGCGGCGCTCTTGGTCGTCGGGGCGGCGGACATGGTGAGCGTCTTCGTCCGTTCGGCGCTGGTGCAGCTGGCCACGCCCGACGCCATGCGCGGGCGGGTGAGCGCCGTCAACATGGTGTTCATCGGCGCGAGCAACGAGCTCGGCGAGTTCGAGTCAGGGGTTCTGGCGCAGGGCGTGGGCGCCGTCGCCTCGGTCGTCCTCGGGGGAATCGGCACGCTCGTCGTCGTCGCGATCTGGGCCTGGCGCTTCCCGGATCTCCGGCGGGTGGCTCGTATCGGCGACGTCGATATCCAGGACTGACGCCCGCCGGCGGATGCGCTAGCCTTGGAGGCCCGCTTACGAGGACGTATGAAGCGACGCGAGCTCGTTCGCCCCGCGCCGGCTGCGCCCCCGGTCCTGCCTCCGCCGCGTTCCGACTCGGGAGTACACCAACGTGTACTGCGGACCAACCTGGGGCACGCCGCGACGCGTTTCGTTGGTCGCCGACGCGAGCTCTCGGAGCTCCGTACGCTGCTGGTGGAACGTGGCACGGTGACCCTCGTCGGGCCCGCGGGAACGGGGAAGACCCGCCTGGCGTGCGAGCTCGCTCGCCTTCTCCGCGACGAGTACGCGTGCGAGGGCGGGGCGTGGCGCGTGGACGTCGCCGAGATCCGCGAGAGCGACGCTGTGTGTTCGGCGGTGGCGCGCGCGCTCGGACTCGGCGCGACTTCGCCCGGGCAGTCCGCGGCGGCTACGCTGGGGGCCGCGCTGGCCGCGCGCGGGCACACGCTGGTCATCCTCGATGGAGCGGAAGGGTGCGCTGCCGCCCTCGCGCGGCTGCTCGCCGAGTGGGCGGCGGCGGCTCCGAACGTCCAGTGGATAACGACCTCGCGGGCGGTTCTCGGCCTGGATGACGAGGCCGTCCTCGCGCTGCGCCCGCTCGCGACGATGGCGTCCGGTGGGGGAGCCCCGGATGCCGTGTGGTTGTTCGTCGATCGGTCCCGCGCGCACGCGGACCTCATGGTCGACGACAGCACGGCGCACGACGTCGGAGCGCTCGTGCGCCATCTCGACGGCGTGCCGCTCGCGATCGAGCTCGCGGCGGCGCGGACCGCGTCCCTGAGCCCTGCCCAGCTGATCGCAGCGGCTCGACCCGCCGCGGACACGCCCGAGGACGCGCTCGCGGACACCATCGCCGGGGCATGGGACGCGCTCGAGCCGCGGGAGAAGGACGCCCTGGCGCAGCTCTCGATCTTCGCCGGATCCTTCGACGTCGACGCCGCCGAGGCTGTGCTCGACCTTTCCCAGCACGGCGCCGCGGGCGCGAGGCAGACCTTGCAGTCGCTGCGAGATCGCGCGGTCCTCGCGCTCTCCGCCGGACCCGACGAGCCCGGCGGTCCGCGCTTTTCGATGGACCGCAGCGTGCGCCGGCACGCGCGCGAGCAGCTCACGACCCTCGGCTCCCGCGACGCGGTCCTCGCTCGACACGGCCGGCACTACACGACGCTCGGCGTCCTCTGGGCCGAGCGTTACGAAACGTCGCAGCGCGCACCAGAAGCCCTCGCGTGGATCGCGCGAGAGGCGGACAACCTGCTTGCGGTGCACCGGCGGTTTCTCGGACGAGGCCCCGAGGGCGCCAACCTCGCGGTGAAGGCGGCGCTTGCGCTGGATCCGCTTCTCGCGATCGCAGGGCCGGCCTCGTTCCGGATCGCGCTGCTCGACTCGGCCCTCTCCGCGGCCCAGAAGGAGAACCGCGAGGGCGAAGTCTGCGTCCTAGCGCTGGAGTCGCGCTCCGATGCGCACCGCTCGCTCGGCCACGCGGCGCAAGCGGTCGCGGACGCACAAGCAGCGCTCACGCTGGCGTCGTCGAGCGGCTCCCGGGACACCGTCGGGCACGTGCTGCGAAACCTCGCGGCGCTCGCGCTGATGCAGGGGCGTCTGGCGGAGGGGCGCGGCCTGGCGGAGCAGGCGTGCGCCGTCGATCGCGAGACGTCGCAGAGGCGCGAGGAGGGACGCGCGCTCGGCCTCCTCGGGAGTGCGATCGCACTGGACGGTGACCTGGAGACCGCGTGGTCGACGCTCGAGCGTGCCATCGCCGTGCACCGGGAGACCGGGGACTTACGCTTCGAGGCCGTCGACGTGGGCAACCTGGCCGTGGTCGCCCACGACGCCGGTCGACTCGGAGAGGCGCGGATGCTTTGCGACCGCGCGCTTGCGCTGAGCCAGCAATCGGGGAACTCCCGGCTGCAGGGCGAGGTGCTGGGGCTCGCGGCTTCCGTGGCCCACGAGAGCGATCGCGTGGAGGAGGCCCGCGCCTGCTACGAGCGGGCGCTGGCGAGCCACCGAGAGGCGGGGAATCGCCGGGGGGAAGGGACGCTCCTGAGCCACTGCGGCGTCCTGCTCGCCGAGCTGGGAGACCTCGAGGCCGCCCGTTCGACCTACGCGCGTTCGTTGACGCTGCTACGCGAGTGCCGCGACAAACCCAACGAGGCCTTCGTGCTCGGCGCGCTGGCGGCGCTCGAAGCGCGCGAGAGGTCCATCGAGTCAGCGCGGGCGGCGCTGGCGCACGCCGGGGAATGCCTCCAGGGAAGCAGCGAGCCGCGAGCGCGCGCGGCGCTGAACCTGTGGCGAGGGC